>Ga0116231_10001293_pt1 | contig 50756 bp, 37 predicted proteins | sample S1TSphgellanicum_2_FD_89695 | JGI IMG/M metagenome (GOLD analysis project Ga0116231, IMG submission 89695) | Host-associated microbial communities from peat moss isolated from Minnesota, USA - S1T2_Fd - Sphagnum magellanicum MG | ecosystem: Host-associated > Plants > Peat moss > Unclassified...
ACCATTAGTCAGATCCAGCAAGGATGCTTCTCGGAGCAAAATAAGAACTGGATTTTGAGTTCCAATTGCCGTTCTGTGCCTTGCAGGCACAGGTTACCACTAGCGTACATGTAGCATATAACATTAGGTCCCTGGTGGCAGCCCAACCCGTGTTCCTTGGGTTAACTAAATTGGGGCTTCCAAGTCCCTTTCTTCTTATGGCAACTTGGTTGAGTATTTCAAGTCCCCTTGTTCTTATGTTATCAAATTTTGGGCCCAAGTTCCTGAGGAAAAGAGCAAAATTTTGGCTAGGGAACAAACACATGGTTTTTGGAGAACTTGAGCCCAAAACATATCCTCCAAGAACAAAGGGGCTCAAATACTCAAGTATGTTCCCACAGGGAGAACGGAACTTGCTCATGGAACCACCCATTTGCTCTAGGAAGCACATGGTTCCTCAGAACTGGAGCCCAACACTTGGTTGCCCCGGGAACAAAAGGGATTCAAATACACAACCAAGTTGCCCTAGGGAGAGTGGGACTTGGAAACTCTAACCAAGGTGGCCCAGGGAAAAAGGGATTGGGATGCCTTGGTCAGACTTGATTTTCCGCCAAGAGAACGGGTTGGGTTGCCCGGTGGAGACTTGGTTTGGGAGCGGAGAAGGGAACTAAGCCCCAACCAAGCTGCCGCTTAGACCAAGGGAAGGGGCTACATTTTTTCCATCAATTGCCTTCTCTGTGAAAAAAAAAAAACCAAAATTGAGAAAAGGATCAAACCTTATACCTTTGGGTTCAATAGGAGATTCTAAACACTGAATCATTTTTAATTTCACTTTTTTCCTTTGAAAATATTGCACATAAGAAACATAATTCAAACATTAATCATAGTTTGGGTACAATCAAAAAAAAAATTGAAAAAAAATTTCCTGGTGAGCACTAATACACTATCCTCTAATTGCATCAAGCTTAACGCGTCACTTAATTTATTGCATTGTTGCACCTGTTTGGTGCTTCCCATGCTTTTGATTTGCTAGCTATAATGGTTAGTTGTGGGTGTTGCATTTATATAGTCTTTTACCTTATAATGTTCAATATTTGTGTTTACAAGTTGGGAATTGAATTTGGGAAACAATTAATAAACAATGTTGGATGTATGAACCTTGCTAAACACTCGGATGGCCCCCACTGTGGAGCTGCTCTTAGAAGCATGGGAAATGTGCAATTACAGGTCTTAATTTAATGTAAGGGTTAGATTCGTAGTGAGGGTAGGTTTGAGAGGTGAAAATGCAAGCTAATCAATTAGAGCATGCACTTAGGATGTTAAAACACATCATAGGATATTTCCTAGTGTCAAAAGATTTTTATGGTACACTTACAGATCACTGAACAAATGGCCAACTTAAGGTGTGAAGTTGTATAGGAGTTGGTCGACACTCAGCCATTCAAAGAGGTGGCATTAAGTGTAGGTAAAAATTACTAATGCTGTTAGAAAAAGAAATTTTGGTCTGCTAATGAGCTGATGCAACACCCACCCAACAAACCAGGTTGTTCAAACTCCAAAGTTTCCGATTTTTTTTACAGCACTTGAGATGCCCTTCACACCTAATTAGTAGAACTAAGAATAGATGTCCCACAAGCCGTGGTTCCAATTAATGTTGGCAGGATATTGGTCTTCCATCTTCTACAATGGATTCCTATATTACAGGCTACACTAATTTCAGACACATCTTCACAAGCCCTTTCTACAATGGACCCCAACATTAAGGTGCACACTATTTCAGACCCATTACAAACCCTATAGCCTTTGAGTATAAAAAACAATATGATCTGAGATGCCCTTTCACGCACTAATTGAAAAGCATTATCTTGATATATTCACCAAGCATCAATTTAATGGGGGTATTGGAAGAAAAAAATTCTACTTCCTGCCTGGTTATGAACATGTGTTCCACATCCAATTTATTTGATTGAACAAAAGGAAAAAAATGAACCCATACAATAAAATGAAGACCAAATTTGTATATCATTGACGTACACAGAAATCTCTGTACACCAATGTGCACTCCATGAGTGAGTACTCTGTACACAGAACTTCAAAACATCTTTGGCGTTCATTTTAAGTGTACTTGCTAGAACCCCTAAAGTAAGCCCTGAACAGGGCGAATTCTGACTATGTACCAGCGAGGATGTGGCCAAATGGAGGCCCCCGTTGTGAACCATTGGCTTAAATGAAAATTGGTGGTAAACTGCCAGGGCCCAGGGATGGGCAATGCTTGCTCTGCAGCCTTGCTACTGACCTCATTTCTCTGGCAAATCTTAACTAATATTTTAATTTCAGACAATCACTCACTGGCAAACATGAGTGTGTTACATCAGATGCATCTGATCTGATGAACTGTACCAGAAGGAATGCAGGTCCCAGTTATGTACCCTTCACATTCAGGAAGTTGGTGAAGTGTTAGAGATGATTGTAAGTGGTTTACCAGCACTTGGAAATGAGCCAATTTGGAGTCCTCTATGAAATCTACAAATGAATAATGTCTCTAAAACTATTTTTGAGTGCAATTTTGCACCAGTTCGCCAGCAAAAAAGAAAGGCCGATCCTGAACAGGAGAACTTAACCCCTGTAGCCCTATAGCTTCTGGTAAGGTGTCATCCAAATAGTATACCATGATATCCTACTTGGACGATATCCAAGTCATGTGACTAGATTATTAAAATTTTAAAATTCAAGGCCAAGTGGGTCAATTATTATCAATTTATTTAAAAATCAAGAACCAGTTGGTAGGTTATCAATAACTCGATTGATAACTTAGCATTTCATCAAAACTAGCCAATGGCCAGTGTTGTGTGAGTACCTTGGAAGAAAGTAGAAAAAAAACAGAAACCCAAACTCCCCTACCTTCACAAACAATCAAACCTCCCTGCCCATGTCACTCAAGAAACAACCTTTTGAAAACTCCCTTTCACCCTCTTGAAAACACCTCTTCCATCCCCCTTTCCAAAGGCAAAGAAAAAGAAAATAATCCCAGCTCACTCCAGAAATCACTATTTTGGAAAGGGGGTGCAGAAAATTGTTTTGGAGAGGGGAGTTCCTTTGGAAGGGAAGAAATTAAATACCTAATATTTATCCTCCCTCTTCTTAAATTTTCACTTATAACATTATCCCATCCCACTTCACTTGACCCCATTCAACTTTAGAAAGGAAAAAACCTAGACCTAGAGTTGTAACCTTATTCATTCTCAAAAGGTTGATATATTGTGTGCTTTTATGTCATTCCTGACAATGGTTTATTATTATCAACACGCATATAACACAATACCAAAATATTTTGAATGGTGTGACACATCCAAATCAAAATATGACTCACATGTATCAATATAAGAATCCAAACCCAAAAAGCACAATGCAAATCACACAAATTCAATGCTAAAGAAACTTGCATAAACATAGAAACAAGTAACAATTAAGTATGTGTGTTTTGAAATCTGAAATACTAAAAGTGATTTGAAATCACATAAGTTGAAATTATATCCCACACATTAAGTATCTAACATTGTGTTCACACTAGAACAAGTTTCAAGCTTATTTCATCCAATTTATTTATAATAATTAGATGTAAACATGTCACCAACAAAAAAAAACATTTTACAAACAATCATGTGTTTTTATGTCATCACATACAACCATCATTGTCAACACACATATAACACATAATAAAAAAATAACTTGAATAGTACAACACATCCAAATCGCCCCCTTATTCGGGGTTCAAGTCCTCCTTAAGCCATATAGCAATACAATAAACACTATATTGAAATCCACCATGAATGAAAATTTTAGTTTTAAGGTGAAAGGACCAATAGGCTTGATGCAAATATGAGCCCCATCACTAATTGCATACGTGCATTCCTTTCATTCTTCAACCAAATGTGAATTGTCTTAGAAAATAACTTAAATTACTTCCTACTATCTAACTACGTGAATAGGCATTTAGGACTATCATGTGCACGGTGGGCAAAAACATTTTTCGATTAACATTTCTTTCGATGGTAGCATAAAATATCCCATATGCTAACTTCTAGAACATTGATTACAAATCAACATAATAGCAATTGTCGTAAAATTGCTCACATAACATACCAAAAAATCATGTAAGGATAACCACTGAGGATGGCTCATTTTGGCCATCCACATTAAGAAAATGATATGATGCACAATTATGCAAGTGGTCTTTCCATGTCTAACAATCTTGAACCTTAAACAACAACACACTAGAAGGTAGCACCTTGCACACATTCAAAATGACACATCCCATAATCACATCCAATGTAATTGATGTCGTTTACTTCAAATGAACATAATCCCTTGGCTCAAATTTACACTCGAGGCCGATAACCACCTCGTTGAATGATGGCATACCAAAGTGTATATCAATGTTCAACAAATGCTAAATTTTCCATGATTGTTGGCATTACATGTTGGAACAACACTATTCATTGCTCACATGCCTCAAACTACATGTTTGGATGACCCAAATTCATTGTACTATCATAACATTGCGTTGATTGAAACTAGTAGCTTGAACTCATGGCCAAACAATAGGATATATGGTGAAAATGATGCAAGAAAGGCCTACCAACTAAACCTATACCCCATACTTAACCATGATAGTTGTAGTTTTCAATCTTCAATATGGCCTTTTTGGTGCCCTATTTTAGCAAAGTTCTTCACTTAACAATCTACACCATTTGTTCAACTAACTTGAATACCTTAAGGTGATCTCGTGAAGTCATGTGATGATCAATTAGGGCTTTCTCATGCAATTTTTGGAATTTCTCATGGAATTCCATACTTTGATTAGTGAATATTTCAACTAGAATGCCAAACCTATTGAACACGTTATCCATAAATGCATATGTTGCTCCTTCATTACTATGATTTAGTAATGGCACCAACACCAACCATTTAAACAAATGTTCAATCATAACCAAAACATACCAGTTATGTTGTATTGTTAAACTTAGTGACCAGCAAAATCCATATCCCATAAATTCCTTAGCCCCATCATGGGCAATATGTGGTTGTAAATGAAATGTAGGTGCATTGAATGATACCTAAACTCAATCACACACCGCACACCATGAAACACATTATTCAACATGTAGTTGCATCCTCCATCATGAATATTGTGTTTAAAACAAACTACATGTTCATTGAACCCCAAAATGGCCCAACTATTAATGAGCATGCCACACAAGGCCTTCATGTTATTATGGGCAAAGCACAACTTACATTTGTCCATTTGGCCACACCTATAGGAGGGAATTTCTTTCCCATTTGATTCATTTAATTTTAATTTGGTCATGTTTTTTGGATGTCATTACATGTGTACGGTAAATGATGACACATTTACCATACCCTTATCTTATGAACATAATAGATGTTCATCACTTACTTTTACCAAATTACTCAAATTGAAATTTTTGCACAACCTACATACTATTGTTGGGGGATTTTTCGAATTTTAAAAACCATTGGTTTTAGTTCTTTTAAATATTTTTTATTAAAAAAACCATCAATTTGATTAGTTCAAAAACTGTAAACAATCAACAATTCCATGAAAGAATTGAAAAATATTCAATGATTTTGTAGACGATTCTTTGATTTTTTCATATTTTCAAAGACAAAGATTATATACCAAACTCATTTTTTTGAATTTTTTACAACTTCCATGTAAGTGGATATATACCCAAGTTATAATTGGTGTGTATCTATTAATCATTTTAAGAATGGCCAAACACTATTATGTACCCTTCAATGGTTCAAAAAACAAAATTAATCTTATATACCTTTACCCTATTGATATATTTCAAAAAATATATATTTACATTTACCCTAACTAATTTATTTAAATCAATATATTTGCCTTACACTAGTTCTTCATTCTTGGCAACATTGGTGTAATATTGAACTTTGAACATACTAATTAATCCCAACATGGGGGGTCTTTTTTTCCATACCATGTTGGTATTCCTATGATGTACTTTAAAAAAGTTCCATACCAATTTGAACCCAAATTAACTTTATAGGAGATTTCAACCTTTTGTTGGTGTTTTATGTCATCAAATGTATTCCTATTGCAAGAACCTTGTAGCCAAATTTAGTACTTGGTGATGCACATATTGTTTATTTTCTCAATCACATTTGTTGTCATTATAGTCACTTTGCAAATAGTTACAAATGACAACTCACCATTATAACCACTTTTCAATTGAAAAAGTTGCCAAATCGCTTCCACTTCACACAAATATTTTGCCACCCATGCTAATTGAAGCTTAATTTGTGGAGCCACATTAACTACTTCCAATTGAAAAAAATTGGTTGAAAATGGCATTAAACACCAAAAAAACTACTTGAATGATTGGTCAATTATAATGTTTGGCTTAGGGTGTTAGATTTATATAGTTTTTCACCTTATATTATCCATTTTTTCATGTTTACAAATGAGGAACTAGGAGTGGGAACTAATTAATACACAATGTTAAATGTGATAAACATTGTTAGAGGCCCAAATGGCATCCATTGCCAATTTGTTCTTAGGGTATGTTTCCAAGACCTTCATTTCAAAAAACTCAAACTAATGTTTTTTTTTTCCATTTTTCTATTTGACAAAAGTGGCAAAACTTATCTTCTTGGGGGCCCCCCCTACCCCCCAATTGTGTTTCAAAAAATATGAAAACTTGAATAATTCACCATAATTCATAGCAAATCATGTACCCAAATAAAAACCAAAGAAACGGAAATTTCAATAAAATCTAAATTGATTTCCTCTTTAATTCTAATACATGTAAACATGGATCAGAATGAATTCCAAAAATAAGAACCCATTAGCTCTTTAGGTAAAAAATTTCAAAGTCCCAAGCTTAAAAATTAACATGATTTTTCTACCCTTAACACTTGGTAGGTATCCTTAAATACCCTTAAGGTATATTGGAAAAAAAAAATGACACAAGCATTTCAAAAAAAAGAAATGCCCATGTTTATAACGAATGTTTTTTCATAATGCCTCATAAGATTTTACATTATGTAAGTGTACCTCCAAATACATTAAGAAAAACCTTTCAAGGGTGTAATTTTGTAAACATGTACCAAAACAATTGAAACCATTGCTTAAGGTTTTTTATTTAAGATTTTAAAAAAAAGAAAACTACAAATGCAGTTGTTTTTATATAATGTTATTATTAACATATTGATATACATAACATATAAATTTGGAATCAGTCTAATGAATTATAATACCCAAAATGAATTTCTAAATAATTGTAGCCATTGGAGTGAAATCACAGTCAAAGGAAATAGGGGCACCAAGGTAAAAGTCCTTTTCCAAGGATTGCACATGACACATTTTTACATTGGTTGATAACTTAAAATTTGTATTTTGGATGCCCCATTTAACACTGCATTTTAGATAAAAATACATTTTGAGAATTGATTTTATATCATGTATATTACACATTCATGCGCTCTATCACATATATATGAACAATTTTTGTTAAATTTACATTTTCAAAATCCATAATTTTCAAGGTCAAATACATTTTTGAGCCAAATGTGCTCAAAGGGTTATAAAAACATTTCTCATTAGTTCAAGTCCTTTTGCCCTTCTAATCATTAATGCTAAAATCCTCTCCAATTGTTAATGAATTTTTTTATTCCCATTAAATTTTCAACTTCTAAATTTTCTAGCAACAAGTTCCTCAACAACAACAAGTACATTAATATTACAAATTATAAATCTATTTACAATTCTTAAATGAACATGTATTCAAATTGCACATAGTTTCAAAAAAAATTATTGAACAAAAATGTTTTCATGTTTCAAATGAAAGAATAACACAAAATTAAATTAACATCTAAAAAGTCTCCCTGAATAGGTCCTTCTTCTTAATCTTTATACTAATTAATTCAAAATTTAAATAGTCGTAACAGACTATTTAAACAGTCATTAGCCAATACTTTATTAATAGTCTCAAAAATTTAAAAACCACACATTGTTTAACCACTTGTATCACTACCTATTTTTCCAACTATCGATTCTACAAACTATTGGTTGACTATCAACCTACCAACTTATCTACTAACCTAGTGTAATGTTCCCTATCATTTTATGTAACTAGTTAGGTTAATATAACAAGCTAATTAGATCACCTATTAAATATAACAACTTGCTTAAACCTATAACTCGTTAAGTCACTTGTTACTAAATCTAGCTAACACCAATTTTCAAAAGGAATGGTGCACATTTGGTAGAAAAAATGGGACGTTTGAGAAAAACAAGAATTGTCCACTCTCGAGGTTTGCGAGGTTTGAAAGCTTTGAACATGCAAAAACATTTTAAATTTGTGTCAAGTTTTGAACATTTAAACTTTGCAATTAATGGAAAACATTCCAAAAGAAATTATGATAATCCAAACTATTATGTTTCCCTTGTGATTTTTCAAACATACAAAAATGTAATTTTAAGGAATGTCCACTCACTTGGGTGGCTCCTTTGACTGCGATTTTACCCATTGGCTTTATAATCTAAAAAGTTTCATACTTAGTTTTCTTGGAATTTTTTTAATATAATTTTTAATATAATAATATAAATAACATTTTTTTAAAGAATATTTTCAAAAAAGATGTTCATAATATTCTTTAAGAAATAATGGCATAAGGGGGTGGGTGTGTGGCTCATGATTGAATGCTCACACCTTAAGACTTACACGAATATATTAGTTCTTTTTAAAGGGAACCTTACATTTGATACACTATTGCAATTCATGGTTTTCTAAGTTGTCCAAGTTAATTACATTGTCCACCTTCACTAAAGGAACATGCCCATTTTGATTAAAAACTTATGGTTTAAATGACATGTGTATTTTTTTTATAGTGAATTTGACTAATATGAATTAATATTTAATTATCTATCAAAATTAAACATCCAATCCAATTGAACAAAAACTTGACCATCATGGTAAAAATAACCAATGGGTTGTAATCAAATGGCACATTTAATCAAGTTGGATAAAATAAGATGACATGTTTTGTTAAAATGACCAATGGTTTTTCAGGCAAATTGAACATCCTATGTTAATTAATAGGCCAAACTATCTAGCTATTATCTAAGGTAAGTAGGTAGCCTAGGTCTCCCTCTTTATGTATCTAAGCCTACCTACATAGTTACCTAGTTACTACTTAAATTAGGCATGTATAACTAAGTAGGTAAGTGGCCAAGGCCTATTTATTTACCCAAGTGTGCTAACCTACCTACCTCATTATTAGGTAAGTAGCCTAAATGTACATACCTAGTTATTACTTAGACTAGGTAGGTAAACATAAATAGGTAGATAAGGTAAATAGCTAGGCTATCTACCTACCTACTAATTGACCTTCAAGCTATGTACTAATTATCTAACTTTTTTACTTACCTAGATACAATTAAAAACTTGACAAAAGTTGTCACTTTTTAAAGGTGTAGTCCATTGGTAAGGACTTGATTTGTCATTATGAAATGAGAAGTTCAATTCCTTATACTTTGTAACCATTTGCATGCCTAAAGGATTAGGGTAAGTACGTTAAACCAAGATAGATAAATAGGTTAGGTTAAGCTTACCACCTACCCACCTACCTTTTTACAATTTATTTCAACCTATTTATTATCAATATATTCATATAAATAATTAATAATCTAAAAAAATGATTCAAATTTAGTTTAAAATTCAACTACCCAAATGGTGCACTATCAATTAATCAAAATGACAAGTGAAATAACCTCATTTTACCAATCAAAAAGACAACCCCAATCACAATGGTGAATTCAAATCAACTTGTTCATGTTAACATGGTGGTCTTTTTTTTTTTGCATGTCATTTGGGATATTTCTTACTACAAAATCCATTAGAAAAACATGTTTTATAATAGTGAAAGGTCATATTAAAGGTGAGGAGTTTGGAAAAATTGTGTGTGAAAAAAATATTAATGTTTGGAAAATAGTTTTAGAAGATGACAATTTTGGATTGACATAGAAAATGTTTTACACAAATATGATATGATTATGGTTTATTATTATTTTTCCTTTTTGGGGTGTGTGAATAGTCAAAATCTTCTCAATGCAATGAAAAAAACATTTAACTATAAAAAATTTCCTTCATACCAAAAGGGCCCCAAAACAAAAGAAAATCGACACAAAAAAATTTGGTAAAACATGCAATGAAGACAACCTCAGAAAATATTTATAGTGTATTTGAATGGTTGATTACTTTACATAATAGGACTTACAAGAACAAGTTTGTAAGAGCCTTGGATGGGAAATCTTTCATGCCATGAAAGATCCCTAGCTTCAGGCCTTCTTTTGTTTTTTTGGGGGCTAAGTAACGCTTTTTCAAACACAATTACCTCAGTTCTTACCTTGGTGAAGGTGGCTTTGTCAGGATTTCCTATTGTGGATCTTGAGCTCCACCGTTGGGTGCCACAACACGAACCCCTGACCAGGGTGCCTCGTGCCTTCCTCTTTACATAATATACTATTCATCTGCTTTTTATTGGCACATTATGACCAGTTAAGTGTAATGGTCTACCACCATTACTAGACGATGGTGGTAGACCATTACACTTACAATTGGGGCGGTTTTTGAAGCAAAATCAGCATATGGCTAGAGGGCTGGGCCTTTCCTTTGCTAAAGTCACTAAAATTCCATACTTAGTATGATCTTTATTAATTTGTTCATTGTGCATTTCAAGTTTAGAATTTAATTTTGCATGAGTCTCTTTGATTTTCCCCTAGCAGACAATTGAGCAAACTTTGGAAACTCCCCCAATATAGAAGTATTCACTTCAAACATATAACTTCAATGTTTGCCCCCAGTTCCAAAAGGATGAAGTTGGAGAAAAGCAAAAGGCCAGGGGCCCACAGGCCCATCAAAAAGATGAAGTTGGGCAAAAGCATCTAGGATAAAGTGAGGTCCGACTTGGAACACGTTGGGGAACTCATTGTGAACTTGATGAGAACAAAGTGAAAACTTGATGGAAACAACAAAAATCCACAAAACCCTACACCTCCTAAGTAGCCTGTCCACCACTCCCCAGTTGGAAAAAAACTGGGTCTAAGCGGTATGGGGTGCCCTGGAGAAAATGGGGGAAGTACCAGGTCCCAGGGCTGACGGATGTGCAAGGCAAGTTGCTTGCCCTTTGAAACTGACCTCCTTCCTCTGACAATAATTATTATATTTGTTCAGACAATCACTCATTCACACGAACTAGTAGATTGTAACACTCCATGTCCTGAATTGTAGCAGGGGGGACAGTTCATTACCATGCACATTAATGAAGTTGGTGAAGGGGGAAACAAGGGTAGTTGCACTCAAAAGGTGCTCTTCTTTTGGGGAGCGTGTTGGATTTTTTGAAGTTTTTTGGTTCTCAATGTGTTCCCATAAATGATCCCAATGGGTTCTCAACATATTCAAGAAATAATTGGGCACCTTGGATGCATGCTGGCTCACCTCATTGGCTGCTAAAAATTCGTATGCCTACCTATGGTCTGTACCAATTTTGAGCTAGCCTAACAGCAGGGGCACAAACTGTGGGACACAGTTTTGTTTTCAGGCCTAAACTGGCACTGGACCTTAAAGTCAGTGCAGGCATCTGCGTGGGTAGCTATTATTTCTTTTTTTGAAGGTTGCTCCGAAATTGAATGGTATTCGTGCGAGGTGGTGAGTTTTCAACAGGTTGTACAACACGGAGACGTATGAAATTTCCATGGACTTTAATGAAAATTGGTGGTAAACTGCCAAGGCCCAGGGATAGGCAACGCTAGCTTTGGAGCCTTTTGCTCCGAAATTGAATGGTATTAGTGCGACGTGGTAAGTTTTCAACAGGTTGTACGAAACTGAGACTTATGGAATTTCCATGGACTTTAATGAAAATTGGTGGTAAACTCCCAGGACCCAGGAATGGGCAACCCTAGCTGTGTAGCCTGTTGCTCCCAAATTGAATGGTATTCGTGCGAGGTGGTCAGTTTTCAACTGGTTGTACAACACGGAGACGTATGAAATTTCCATGGACTGTAATGAAAATTGGTGGTAAACTGGCAGGGCCCAGGGATGGGCAACGCTAGCTTTGGAGCCTTTTGCTCCGAAATTGAATGGTATTAGTGCGACGTGGTAAGTTTTCAACAGGTTGTACAAAACTGAGACGTATGGGATTTTCATGGACTTTAATGAAAATTGGTGGTAAACTCCCAGGACCCAGGGACGGGCAATGCTAGCTGTGTAGCCTGTTGCTCCCAAATTGAATGGTATTCGTGCGAGGTGGTGAGTTTTCACCTGGTTGTACAACACGGAGACGTATGGAATTTCCATGGACTTTAATGAAAATTGGTGGTAAACTGCCAGGGCCCAGGGATGGGAAACGCTAGCTGTGTACCCTTTGCAATGAACCTCCTTTCTCTGACAAATGATAACTAACGCCCACTTTCGACGAGGGTCCAGGGTCCAATTTCCTAGGAACCAGTTTGGGCTGATTTGAAGCAAATTGAATCCTCGAGTTGGAGGTCGCTAGCCTGATTCTTGGTTCTCCAAATCAGGGCTGATTGAATTGTATCAGAAACAATGCAGGTACAGCCCAGTTATGTACTGTGCACATTCAGGAACTGTATGAGGCGATTGCAAGTGGTTTCCAGCACTTGGAAATGAGCCAGTGTGCAGTCCTGTATGGAAACCCAGATCCTTGTCAGTGTCGAGGGGTTCTAAGTTCTTGGGCAATCCTGCTCAAATTTCTCAGAGTCCATGATTGGTAGGATCTAGGATCCTCACCAGCCTTTTTTTTTCCCTCATTTTGGTGATGGCCATCATCCGAAAGAGTATATGGCATCATCAGTAGAACCTGACTTAAAACTAGGAACCTGTCTACATAGAGTGAACTCTTTTATGGGGTGTAATCAAATTTGGCGAAAAATTCAAGAATATACAAAACAATATTGTTTTCTTTTAACTTTTTAGGGTGCAATTTTGCACCAGTGTGCTAGAAAAGAAAAAAAAGGCTAATCCTAAACCATGTAGCCTTATGGGTTCTTATTTAGACCCAAATTGCAACTGGGCCTTGAAAATAGTATAAGGAAGTTGGTAGCCAGGGATAACTCTTTTTGGAAATGTTGCAATTGAGTTGCATTTATTTATGTGGTGGTCATAATAAGTGTTGGCTGATTATTGTTTTTGGTAATAACTGGCTGGTTAGGTTGCTAAGAAATTCAAAAATATAAACTCGTCAATTATCAATTTCATAAGTGAATACCCTCCATTATCAATTTTACCCAGTTATTTTTTGGGTAATAACTATCCATTATGCACAAAAGTCAGTTCTCAAATATCCAGTTGAAAACTACCAATTATATTGTCAGTTGTGAGCTGATATAGAGTTTTTTAAACTATGTTTTTTTGTTTTCTATGATAAACATGTTTAATAGTTTTAGACTGATATCTTACTTGAATGATAACCAAATCATCTGGATAGATTATTAAAATTTTAAAATTCAATGCTAAGTGGGTCAATTATCTATCAATTTTTTAAAAATCAAGAACCAGCTGGTAGGTTATCAATAGCTGGACTGATAACTGGGTGTTTTATCAATAACTAGCCAATGACCAGTGTTGTGTGAGTACGTTGGAAGAATGGAGGAAAATAAAGCAGAAAAGCCAACTCCCCAACCTTTGAAAACAACCAAACCTCCCTTCCCATGCAACTCAAGAAACAACCTTTTGAAAAGTTATTGCACCCACCCTCCTTGCCCCCCTCTCTGCCCTCTTCCAAAAGGACCCCTGTCATCCCCCTTTCTAAAGGTTTTTCACCTCTTCAGAAAGGGAGGAAATCGCTTTGGAGATGAGAAGTCCCTTGGGAGAAAGAAAGAAATTAAATTCTCAATCTTCCTTCTCCTCTCTTTAAATTTTCACTATAACCCTATCCCACCCCATTTCATCCCACCTCATTCAACTTTGGAAAGGAAAAAAATTACACTAGACCTATAACCTTATCCATTAAGCTTCCTTGCAATGTATTAGGTCCATACTTTTAAAGACTTCCATACCAATTTGGTCATAATCTTAATTTCAAGACTGATTTTTGCCCGGTATGAAGTAGGCATATACTTGATATTGAGACTGGTGTAAAATTGGTACAAGGCTGGTATTGCCATACCAAGCCTCAACTAATACTAACCTTATAGGGTCCTTGCCATGAATGGTGATACTAGGTGCAATCCTATCTACAAGACCCACCTCTATCTTACACCTAGTCCTTATGAGTGAGAGGGTTGATTTAACTGCCTACAAGTAAGTGTATAACATACCTCGCATTCTCAAAGAGTAATTGTAAGATCTTTCCTTTTTCTTGGAGGATTATTCAGGGATATAGAGTGCTTCTGATATAGAAATTTCTCCTAGCTGATTTACAATGTATGTTCTTCAGGCAGGAGAAGTGTCCATCAAGAAATCATTCCTTGTTTTTCTGTGCCTAGAATCAGACCACTTGTTTAGGGTCAACAAACTGAACATAAATTTTGACAATTTCTTACAAATTCATGAAGAAATTATCCTTCATATGTTCCACATTGTTGAGAACACTTATTTATGATACAGACAAAACTTAGTTGAAGCGACCACAGATTGCTTTCATACCTGCTTTGTATTCTTGATGTCTATTCAGTGCACAGTTTCTCAAATGTAGTTGCTCAGATGTCAAATTTCACTACTTGTGTTTAAGATGAAAGAAAATGAGTAATTGTTTCAAACATGTGTGATTTTGTCCAATCCACCTGTATATGGAAGTGAACATTAATTTTATTTATTTATTTATTTATTTTTATTATTTAAATTGAAATTTTTGACATTAGCATCAAAACATTGAAAACTCACAAAATATCAGTTTGAAGATTGTAGTTCCACAATTTCAATTTACAATGATTTACAAACACAACATAAACAAATTAAACAAATCTGTCATTCTTAAGCAGACTTATATCTTAAGCAGCCAACATGGTATTTTTTTCCATAAAACATAAATGAAAAGCACACCTTGTTGATCAATTCTTCCGCTTAGCAATGGAGGTATTTGGATGTTTACATGAGCGAGCAGATGTGTTTTACACAATTGTGTCAATGTCATTTGAAATGACCATAGGGCTTTCCTCTTTCTGGCTTGTTTAGTTTTCTTTGGTGAAAAATTTTAATGACATTGCAAAAGTTGTAAGCATCCTCCACCTTAAGTCGGGAAGTAGCTGCAGGCCTAATTACTCTCCAACTTCCACCCCTTTAGAACACATCTCTCATCTCCACAACCGATTTATTACAAGTGCCTGATTTTTAATATCAAAAAATATTACTGACCAACTACAACCGATCAATTTGTGACATGTATAAGTTTTGACACCTAGTTTGAGCTAACTTGACACCTTGTAAATTAAAAAAATTCTTTTTTTCTTTTTTTTATCCATTTGTACGTTTTCATAATCTACAATGTGTCTATCAATAAAGTTTTACAGGGTTACATCAAAAGCAATGTTCCATCTTATGGTTCCTTATGAATTTTCAAACGTTGCAATATGTTTGTTTAAAATATTTGAAATTGCAAGATATACTCAATAAAAACATAATATTTGATTTTCAATATAGTGAAACATTGTTAAATTCATGTCTTGTCTGTAATTGATATACACTAGATTAAAAGTTTAAAAATTGAGTTGTTTCCTCACAAATGCCAATCTTCCTGCATCAGCAATTAAATAACACACACAAAAGAAACTATATTACCTATTTATTTACTTGATGACACATGTTTGATGCCAATGTAAAGTACTTAAGAATCACACTTGATTTTTAAAATCCAATATCATGTCATGGCACTTTTCAAAAGTAGGTATATTTGAAAAAGAAAATCCAAAAAATCGCAACTCATTATTTAGAGATCTTAACCTAATAATAAATTATAATATATAAATCCGAATTATGAACAGATTTTTAATTTATCATATCTAATTAACATCAAAAACACAATACAAAGATTTGTCGAATTAGGATGAGGGTTAGGGTTTAGGGGTTTAGTGGGCTTTGCGTTCATCTTCAAAGTTTCTTGCGTTGTGTGCTCTGAGAATTCGTCGTTGCTGTCGTTGCGGGGGCGTCGAAGCGATTGTGGCAGACAAGAAACACGTCCTGGCCGAGACCAAAAGGCTAGGGAATGAGCTCTTGCAGTCTAGAGCTTCCAAAAGCAATGCGCTGTTGTTTTTGTCCATGTTGGCAGCGTCATGCTGCTGCTCTACATGCGCTCCTACTTCGGCAACAGCGGTCTCATCGCTCACAGAAGCGCTTCATTGCTTGCAGGCTTTCTTTGTCCCCTTCATTCGTTCAGGGAAGTTTCCTGCTGCTTCCAAGAAGAAAGCCGCTGAGAATCTGCTCAAGGGAGGTTGAATTGTAGGACAGAAGGGCACGAAAGAGGACGGAAAGAATGATAAGGTGGAAGCAATCTACAGGAGCTGGGTGTGGATAGATACCTTGAATTCTGCTCTACTTTGGTGCAGATTGTGGATGACCATGCCGTCGTCCCTTCTTTCCAGGTACTATCACGAACCTGCAATCAAGTTGGAGAATGAATTTCTGGATTTTCGAAATAAGTGTGTGGTACTGTACTGCTTCTTTCATCATTGTTGAGCTTGGCTTTGCCTTCACAGATGGCTGCTCTACATTCGGTGACGGAGTTAGTTAAGAATGAAGTCCCGAGCAAGTTCAATAATAAGCTTTACTTCAAGCTATGTTCCACTCTTGTCAGTTCTCCAACCTCTCACTTTTGCTAACCAAATTGACCTTGAATGCACCCAGAAAGCTAGATGAGAATGCCGTCTACGGGAAGAAAGAGAGAGAAATGCATCAAAATTTAGGTCTTAGTGCTTCAGTTTTAGCTTTTAGTGTTGTAATTCTTTCTATCTCTTCCGTGTTTCTTCCTTTCCTCCCAAAGTAAGATCGGAGAATAAGAAGCCAGATGAGAATATCCTCTGCTCCTTCAAGATGCCCTAGGTTTAGGATATGTGGATTTTGAAAGTTTGTTGTTTTGCAGATATGCTCTCAAGGATGCAGCAGTGATATTCTTGGGGTCTTTGTGTCTGATTACTTCAAGTATCCAGATGTTGTGTAAGATTCTTTCAGCTGAGCGCTTTCAATATATATTGCTCTTCTTTGTCAAATGCTTGATCCTTCTGTTTTTCAACCTTAAGGATCTACATTGCAGTTTTTTAATTTTTAATTTTTAGTAATTTTTGTAATTATGATTGCTTGGTCGTGGTCGGAGGTTTAGTGCATGGTCTGAAATTATGGGTGCTAGGTGTATAGAGTGCACAAAAAAATACAAAACATGTTTGATGTTTTGGTGAACTTCAGCTTCTCAAAATTATCAGAAGACCACAGATGAGCTCTTTTGGGGTTTGGCTTTCTTTCAGTAAGCTTCCTTGGTCCTCTGTATGTGTGTTTTTCTCAGCATGAGGTTAAGGAACCTGGTTATGAATTCTTTGTTAACTTAAAAAATTGTTTGCATTGAATCCCAGGCGTCATTCCGAATTCCTTCCAATATGGATCTTCTGTCCTTGTTGATAAAGCATTTACAAGTTTCAAATGTGGATAGAACCTCTTCAAACCTGACCTCTAGCAAAATTGGTGGCTGTGCAGCATAGGAAGATACATCTTCTAATGTCTTAAGGACAACATTGCATGCATGGAACTCTAGGCAAATGTTGGAGGATTTCCCTATGTGACTTGAGATTCTGTTGTCTAAGCATCAAAAAGACATTGATTGAATTGTATGGAAGTATTTAGGTTTTTTGAATTATGAACTTCTGCAAGATGAAGAGGCAAAGTCATTCCATCGGTCCATGCAAAATTCGGCATGTTTCAAACTTTCATCTACTTCAATCCAATCTAGTTTCACATTTGTATTTTCATGTGCAAAAATCTAATGTGAAATGTAAAAAACATTTAGCACTGAAGCTTTTAATTCTCGGCCATCTGCATACATTTCAATATATTTGCAAGGGAAGCACACCATGAGTTCAAGTACATTATGTAATAACATCAATATCAGCATCCCACAATTTATTATGTAAGACATGGCTATTGCTTAAGTAATAGCTAATGATGTTTAGCCTTTTGAAAGAAGATGCAACAAGGCCACCTAAAAGAATTGGGTGTGGTGCTTGGAAACAAATATAGATGGCTCCAAAAGTGTGTATAGGTTGTTGGAAGCGAAGTTACTCAAGACCATAGTTGGTTATGAGAATGCAAAGACCATTGAGGGCCATCATGCTAATGGAGGCCCCCAATCTTGTAAGAACTTGCCAAAAAGTCACTACAATTCGAAACCCATCACAATTACATATATGACTCAAATAGCACATGAATTTACACCTCTCATTATTTCTTTTAATCTCCATACACAATCCTCACCACCACAACCTTGGATATCACCAATTCCCATCCATGCCTCTACCTCATCTTTCAATAGGCATTAGCATAACAATGATTAGATCATTGCACCCATGCGAAGGTCCACATGCACCAAGAAACCTTTTGTTCTTCTTGATCAATATGTTGCAAATTTGGAAGAAAATCTGACATACTAAGATCTACAACAAGATCCCCATTAAAGATCTGGCATTGATGATGAAATGGCTAGCATATGAAAAATGAAAACTTGGTCTCTTGATTCTTCGCCACCAAACACACAAGCCATTACATGCAAATGGATTTACAAGAAGAAGCCTAGAATAAATGTAGAAGCAAAGAAATACAAAACTAGGTTAATTGCAAGGGGATGTGAACAGAAAATAAAGGTTAACTTTGGAAAAACATTTGCACCAATTACAAAATGGAACACCATTGAAGCAATGAATGCTTTAGCAAGATCGAAGGGTTGGAAGACACATCATTTGCATTTGAAAACAACATTTCTAAACAAACATCTTCATGATGAAGTTTACATGCAACAACCACGAAGATATGAAGTTCCAAGAAGCGAACACCTTGTTTATAGACTATTTCAAGCTTTGTATGGACTTAACCAAGCCCCTCTTCAATGGTTTTGAAAAATTGACAAATTTTAAAATGAAAATGGATTACAAGAATCATCATGTGATGGCAACATGTATTACATTCATCATTTTGAAAGGGTAGTGTTACTAACATTATACATAGATGATTCATTTCTAACTAAGGATAACATTGAGCAGGTTTCTTGGTTAAAAAAGGAGTTGACAACCAAATTTGACATGACATCATTGGGTTTGTGTTCCAAATACCTCATAATTCAATTTTCACATTAGATTGATGGCTTGTTTCATCAAGCCTATTATGCATTTAGCATTTAAAATCAATTTGGAATGATAGATTACAACTCTTTTAAGACCTCTACATCAAATTTTCAAATTGTGTAAGGATATAAATTTATTTCCAATCAATTTGAAAAAAATTAATTTTTAATTGAAAAATTATTTTTTTCTAACATACACAAGATGAAACATTGCATTTGCCATGAATCTTGTTTCACAATTCATGACAAATCCATAACTTGTTCATTTGCAAACTATGAAATCCATTATCCACTACATCAAAGGCACATTGAACTTTGGCACACTCTACAAAATTGGAATTTATTAGTTTTAGTGACACTGATTGGGGAGATGTGGATGAACAAAAATCAACAAGTGTATTTGTTTCACTTTTAATAACACCCCTCACTTGGTGCACAAAGAGGCAAACATTTATACAAGTTTTCACATAGATGTATTTGATGTCATTTTTTAATTTGGAAATTCTAAAAGGAAAACCCACAAAATCCATATGAATAATGCCCCATGTAAAACTTTCAAAAACATATTTTTTGGGACAAAGAAATTGAAAAACAAACAAAAATTGCAACTCATATGGATTTACAAAAATATGGTCAAATTTTAACCATTCAAAAATAGCTAACTATTAAATGATTAAGGTTTTCAAAAAAAAGATTCAACCTAATTAACATATATCCCTTGTTATTTTCCAACATGAATGACATAAAACTTCTTTGATCCTTCTATTGTTGATATTTTAGACTTAAGATAATTATTGTTACAAGTATTCACTTCAGGTTCTAATTCAATTTCGGACGTAATTTCTTTTTTATAGCCAAAAGGTTATCATCTTTGAGTTTTAATAGGCCCACAATCATTTCATCAAAACACATCAACCATTTGAGAAAAAGTTTAAACCAAAACAAAGTCACATGTTCATCAAAAGATGACTACTAACAGCCACATCACCAAAATAAAAATTTCAACCTACACACTCAAATCAAATCCAAGTTAAAACAAGATCAAAATATAGCACAAATTTAATTTCTAGATTTAAATGAAAGTACAAGTTCAAATATTACCATTCATTGTCTCCATTATTTCTTAAAATTGTACCACAACCTTCACTATAAAAAAAACATGACTTTTTAAAAGGTCCAACTTAACTAAAATGTCCACATTGACCAAAAGGGATGGTTGTTTTGACTAAAGGCCTAAAGCATGAAAGACATGAGTTACTTTTGATTGAAACATTTGATTAAACTGACATTTTTTATCATGTGACAAACCAAACATCTAGTCAAAAAGGTCAAAGGTCCATCAAGATGACCAAGGCTTAGTCAAATTAACCATACTTAATGGCCATTGTGATTTACAATTAGTTAAATTAACCATTTTGATTTAACATTTAGTCAAATCAACCATACTAATTTGGTTATTTAACCTACATACCAAACTTAAGTTCATAGCTAATAGGCTTTAAGTTAGGCATATTACACCTACTAACTATTTATAAAGTTTAATAGGTTACATACATGCTACCTTTGGGCACATGTTGGTAGTTAAACTTAATACACTAATTAATTAATATTTTATATTTTATGATCAATATTTTATATAGTTAATTAATTGCAAAATAATGTCAATTAATAACCAATAATTAATTTATCCATCAACTTGTTAATTGATTAATTATTATTATTGAATTATTAATTTTATCTATTTTTTTATCTAATACTTGATAGTAATTTATGATAATTAATAATATTCAAGATATAATTGTAAATAATTATTGATAAGTGATTATTTAAAATTAATTTGTTAGTTAATAATAAATTTTTATATATTAATTGATTATTATTAATTCATATTAAATAATCAATAATTAGTAATAAATAATAGATAATAAATTATCAATAATAAATAGCAAATAAGTAATCAATAACCAATAACTAAAATTTCAAAAATCAGTAATTAATAGTAAATTATCATTATTATATATTTAGTAATTCCTCGGAAATAATCAATTATTAATCATTGATATTATTTATATTTTTATAATTTATATTAATTCATCAATATTTTTTTTTTATTAATTACCTATAGGTAGCCTAGGCTACCTAGGCCTAAATACTAAGTAGGTAGCCTACCTTAGGCCATTTAAATGTATTATGTATGTAGCTTAGTTTAAACCACCTAGGCTTACTAGGTAAGTACCCTTGCCTATTAAGTACATTGCTTAAGCTTAAACCTACCTAATATGTTAGACTACCTACATAGTATGCCTAGGCTAAGTCTATTAATAGGTTAGTAGGTACCTACATCACATATTAAATAACGCAAGTATAGATAGTTTACTAAGAAGATATAAACATAGACCTAGTAAGTAACTATAAGGCCTAGTAGACTATAACCTACATGTTACTTACGTATATGCATTTATTAATAGGTACCTCCTACCTACTTAAGCCACCCTACCTATAACCTACCTATTTATGTAAATAGTGTAAAAAAATTCAAGTTCATTTAATACAATATGCATGTTGAAAAAAAATTCATGGAAATTGATTACAATATGTTGGTCCAAAATCATGTTCATTACAAATATATTGTTCAAAAATATCACCTTATGGGGTGGTGGTGCAATGGTTTAAAACTTGACTCTTCAATGTGGAGGTGAAGAGTTAAGTCCCCACATTTGCAACCTAGGCCACTTTGGGTACTTAAATAACCTAGGTTGCAAAAGCTACTAGACCACCTAAATTAGGTTGCTTAGTTTAACCTAAAGGCTTAACCTAAGGGGCTTGGTTTAGTCTAAATGGCTTGGTCTAACTTAGGTGGCTAATAAGTGGCTTAGCCTAGGCCTATGACACAAGGTTGGTAGGTAAATAAAGAATTTTTTTTGCAATTAATTATTAATTTTATTAATTAAGTAGGTAAGTAGGTAAGTATGGTAGGTAGGGTAATTAATTAATTAACATTTTCACATCAATTTTAAATTAAATAATTTAAATTAATAAAAAAAATTGTCTTTGCCCAAATTATATTATTGTCACGATGGTTTAATAAAAAAAACCCAGTAAAAAAAACCAACCAAAAAGACCTAGTCAAAATGGTTGGGTCCAAATTGATTTGTCCAAAATGGCACTTTGGTCAAGTTGGACATGAAGGCAAAAAAACCATATGGGGTTTTTTTTTACCGAAATTCCCAATCAAAATTTTTTTGATTTTTTGTAGTGTTTTGTCATAAACAATTGATAATGAAACATTGTAAAAAAATTAAATCAATTCAAGTTTTGAGGTTAAAATGATAAGAATATTAAAGTTTCAAGGAGTGTGTTGGAATTGGTTGAAATTCTATTCATGTTCATATTATTAATTTAGTAATTAAATAGGAATAGAATCTTCTTAACCAATCTTCATGTGACATGGGATTCATTAATTAGGAAACCAATTATGCTTTCACCATTAAATATCAATGATTTTGTCTTTGTGACAGACTCTTACATAATGAGAAGAACTTGATCAAATTTACAACATGGAAACAACATTCACAATCGAGATGGGCAAGGAAGAGAACAAACCACCATTTTCACCTCCAACTACATAATGAAGGATGTACCATAGGGTGAAAAAATAAGGGTCTACAATGATCACAAGACACACACACTTGATGTTAAATAACATGACAAATCTGAAAGTGGATGGTCACATATATAATAAAATATATTATTTCATGACCACGAGCCTAAGCTCCTCTACATTTGTGTCAATAGACATAAACCATAGTGATTTTGTATGTTAGTTTATATCACATTTTGTCTTCAAGTTTTTGTGAAGGTAAATGTGTTTCAATCAAAACAATGTGTCCGGAACAAATATAATTATCAGGACACACACATGGATGGTTTGCTATCACACATGTCAAGGAAGCTAACGATGGTTTTTTCGAAGGTGTTAGGATGATAGATGTCGATTGGGAGATGACAAGTGCATTTGGAAAGTGATTTAAAGTAGTGAAGTAGAATATATCTTATGAAACTTATAAATTTACATGTCATGATGTAGTATTTTTTCATGAGCTAGTGGACAATAGCACACTAACTACACCCATAATATATACAAAAGTTTCCATGAATCATGTGAACTCCATTCGTAATAGTAAATCAAATGTCAGTCATATATAAAATTAATTAATTTTATGTGTGTATCATGTGCATAGTTGCAATGGAGTGAATTTATTGAGTAATTTAACCTCATGTAGGATAATAGGTCTTAAAGCATTATACAATAACATCATATTTCATTGCCTTGAATCTAGTCTTGGTCCCATGGCATTTATTACTTTGGCCATGAATAAAGGTAATCCTAGATCATCACATTCTGAAAATGTTTTTTTAGATTTCCCAAGTACCTTTTTTTCATGGCATATATTAAATCATGTAGCTTGAATATGTTACTTAATCAAAGTTTTACTTGAATTCATGATGTGCTTGCCCTTGCAAATATATTGAAATACATTAAAATATTTTGAAGTTAAATTGGTTTTTTACACCTTTTTAGACATCATCACTTGTGTGGCTATGCCATAGTATTTCCAATTTCCAACACCACGAAAACCAAGATCACTGACACAAATGAAATTACCACTAAAAACTAAGATTTCCCACCAAGATTGTAAAGATAAAATAAAAACTCTACAATTCAAACATGTAAAAACAAAAACAATCTCATAACACTTGAGACTTGTATCAAGGGCATAATAAAAACCATACACTTCATAGATTGCATAGTTACATTTGCATTATAAAGTGTTTATGGTCACACACACACATTCATAGTCCATCTTTTTGACTTGTACATCCAGAACCATTACATTCTAAGAACTAACAAACTCCATATACCAAGAAAAACAACTAACCTCATATAGCTATTACAACAATAATAAACTTCACACGATTACTATAGTACATTCCTACAGTCCCTCTTGGGATGAAGTTGGAGTTCATAAAATATTTTTAGTAAGCCTTAACAAAATATTCATGTGGCCAAACTTGTTTCAAAATAAAGCTTTCACCAAAACATCTACAATTTGATTCACAATTGACATAAGTGATCAAAATATCTCTAATAAACTAGGCTTTGCAAATTTTGTGGTATCTAATGTCAACATGTTTCGTGCGTCAATGGAACTTAAAGTTTTTGACTAATTGTATAACCATTTGATTATCAATGTAAAGCAATTGTGGGGCCAATCTATGCATATGTCAGGTTTTATAATAGGTGACACATCCAAATGACCACTTGTGAAGCAAAATGAACAACAATGTATTTAACCTCTATGGTGCTTATGATTGTACATGTTTATTTGTGACTACCCCAAGTTATTGGCCCCCCATTCAACACTAACACATATCTAAACCATGATTGTAATCATCCATGTCAACAACATAATTTGCATCACAATAAAAAATCAATCGATTATTGGAAGAAGGTTGGGCACTATAGGTTTATGCATAAAGTCATAGATCAAATAATTCTTTTAAATATTTCATGATGCACTTGACAATGGCAACATGAAAGACCTTCATTTTTTCAAAAAAAATTTGTTGAATGATCCATAGAGTATGTAATGTCCATTCTAGTCCCTTGATAAACAAAATAAAGGTTGTTAATGTGATTATAATATGGGATATGTGTATCACATGGTTCAACTTGAATAGAAAAAAGATTCGATGAACTATGTGGGTTAGCAAAAACCATCATTGGTGTTGAATCCTAAAATTTAAATTCGACAAAAAAATCTTTTTGATGTATCATTGATGATGAATGTGAATTGTTTTGGTGAATATGACCTTTGTGATGTGCAAACCAACATATATTTCAAGGTGTCCCTTGGTGATGTTAAACACTCTTTTCATTTCATTAAAAATGTGGGCAATCTTGTCTATCTTAACATGCAATTTCATCGTGGTTCTAAACCCATGCAGATTACCTAAGTTTGTAAAATGCTTTGACTAATCAACAAATTTTGGTGGAATGCTCTTCATCAATAAAATAGAGCAACTCGTCTAAAAAATCTTCATCACTTCCACTATATAAAAATGCAATGCACACATCAAATTGCCTGTGATATCCATGTTTTCCACTACAACAATGGAAAGGATGGTTTTGATGTAATCAAATTTCACAATTGGATTAAAAGGATTTTTATTATCCAATCCCTCCTTCTATGTGAAACCCTTTGCCACAAGTTACGCTTTAAAGTGAACAACACTTTCATTTGCATCATGTTTGATTTTGTAAACCCACTTGGAATGTATAATTTTTTTTTCCCTTTGGTAGGTCCTAGAATATCCATGTGTTGTTTTCAGTCAAAAAGTCATACTCTTCTTGCATGGCTTAAATCCACTCCTTGTGTTTAACCAATTTGAAGGCTTCATTAATGGTGTGAAGTTCATCAAACACATAGTATTTAGTTATTGCCATTTACATCATGTGTGACTTCATTTTCCAACCAAAAAAACCCACTCTCCAAAATGAACAAATGGTTGTTGAATCCTTACTCCACGTCCTTCCTAAATGTGACCTTGCATATTAATTTACATGGCTTGCAATGGCAACATTAATGGTTGGATCATCATCAACTTCAAGAGCATAAGAGTTCTTAATCATGGAAGGATGTCATTAGATAATTCTCCAAAGTTAGTGGTGTTAGGTGGAGTGATCTATTCCATGCTATGGGGTCATCATTCCCACTGCTTTGACCAACAATTGCACATCTCCCGCTATGTGTGCACCTTTCCCCTTCCATTATGTTGCACTCCTAAGACCAGAATGCATCAAGATTAAGGCCACTTAAATGCATGATGGTACTATCCAAAGGTGTTTCACATCTATCACCACCTTCCATGTTGAGCTTGTTAAAAAACACATCTTTGCTTTCAATGATTTGCCTTGATTAATTATCCCAAGGGCAAAATGCCTTATTCATTTGATTGTTACCCATGAAGATGTAATGTTTGTTCATTTTATCCAACTTCCTTCTAAGTTCTTCAAGGATATGGACATAGGCACTTGAGCCATAAATGCACATATGAGCAATTGAAGGTTTCACATTGTACCATAATATCTTATATGGGGTCATTGAGTTTGCAAATGTCCGACTTCCAATGGGTTGGGCAAGTACACTAATGTGAGCTCTTTTACCAAAACTTGGGATGGACATTTGTAACAATATTCTATAAAATGATAAGGAACAAGTTGGGGAACGTGATGTGAGCACAAGTGAACATGTAATGGCAAGACCTAGAAGGTGTAAATTGTAAATTTTGCATAGAATTAGATAGTTGTTAATATCATATCAAAGAAACATGGGGGAGAACATGAGGAGGGTTAAGAATCAAGAATGAAAGGAAAGGGCATCACTTTTGGATTTTCTAGAAAAAGACAAGAAACTTATGAAAGTTTTGATGAAATAGGTAGTGAAAAAATAGACCTTCCCACACTCACAATTGGGTGGAAAATTTGTGCCCTTGAATGTATCCGTTTTCTATTTTGTAAGTAAAAAAAGAGGAGAAGGTTGGGAGGGCGAACTTTGGTTTGTGCTTACCAAATTTGTTTAAGTATGATATCCCTATTAGTTAGGTAGAACGGGAATGGTCTTGCGACTGAAAACACACTAAGGTGTAGTACTTTTTGACATATGTGGAGTCCATATTAGTGTCAAAATAAAAGTCCACATCTACACTATAGTGTGAACACATTATATTGCACAAGTCATATGACAAGGCTAAACAATTTTTTTTTTTTACTTTTAGACTTTATCAATGATAGATAATTTTTTATTTTTTTACATTTAAAAAATGAAAAGTTGAATTATTAAAAATCCATATTTCATTGCATATCTCAAATTATGATTTTCAAAATCTTTCAAAATTGTCTTCCTTTGTATCAATAGCATCAAACTACTTTTCATGTCAAAAAAATCACTCAACTAAGCATTTTAGTAAATATAATGTGTCCATGATCATATGTTATGGTAATTCAAAATCCATTCTTGAATTCATATGATGTGATCATTTCATATAATATATTATTTTGTTGAATCCTTTTCACATCTTATTTAGTTAATTTTTGTTCCATGACCAATAATCGAGTTGTGATAAAATTATATAGTCACCCATAGTATGTTTTCACCTTTGCAAAATGAATTTCAACTTGAAGAAGGCGTGACAAAAGTCCTAATATAAAAAAAAACAACCTTTTGGAAATAGGGACAAGTTTTACAAAGTGAGAGGATAGTCCACTAAATAATGGACTTCATGGTGACAAACCATTTAATTGGCCTTTTTACCAAAAGGGACCAAAGGCTCAAATAAGGTGTAACAAGGGTAGGATTTTTTTTTCCCTTGACTTTTGGGAGCCCAATTTTTTTTGTTTTTTTTAAAAGGATTGTGATAACATTGCTTGCATGTATTTTTCTTGTGGATTCAAGAATCATGTGATTGTTGTTTTTAATTATTCCGTTTTGTTTGGGAATGTGAGCAAAAATTAGTTCTATTTAATTTCATCCAAGAAATGTTGGAACTTCTCGTTGCAAAATTCAGTTCCTTTGTTAGATTTAAGAATCTTGGTGGTCTTTCTCATCTCCTTTAGCTATTAGTATTTGCCACAAAAACATTCATAAGCACTCCGAAGTAATTAATTTCTCTTTAACACTATAAATGACTTTAAAACCATAATGTTCATCCTTGAACAAAAAATAATAATTTGCTCCAATAATGGGTGTGTTGATGGGTCCACAAAGGTCATAATGAACCAAATCACTCATTTTTTTAGCCTTTTTTCAATGCTCTTTCCATGAAAAAAACATTATATGACTTTTTCCATAAACACAACCTACACCAAAAGGTGGATCCTCTTTACTCCCACTAATTACTAACCCATCAACCATGTCCTTAGCTTCCATTTGTTTGATCATGTTGTGATGCACATGACTGAATCTCTTGTGTTCAACATCAAGTCTTTGGGTGTTTTCCTTTCTGCTTTGGATTTCAACAACATTAATTGATAATGCATTTTGGTTGTTATATAGTATGATGGTGTTTTTATGGTCATAAGGAGTCGATATATGCCACATTCTTCTATATTCACCATTAAGGTATCAGAAAGGATAATTTAACAAAAAAAGGATTTCAATGGACTATTTTGGATTTTTATTACATTTATTATTTCATGACATTAATAGATTGGTGTATGACTATAACTAAAATGATGTCATGTTAATCTAATAAAAAAAATACAAGAATGTATTGGATACAAGATAGATATCCTTTTAAATCTTTATTTTAACTATAATTTTGATTTTAAAGGAATAAAAAGGAATGTATTAAATAATGTAAAATTTTCAATTTTCGTTCATGGATAAGGAATGCATACATGTATGTTTGGCAATGTTAATATAATGCATGTTTGATTAAATAATATATGATTAAATAATTTTCAAGGTTACATAGTGCATTTCGAAATGACTACAAGGAAAATGATTCCTTTTTTTGCCATTTGGTTGATTTTTTGTATTCACTAAGTTTAGAATTTGAGGCCCCAAGTGTCGACAACATGTGCAAAAAACTTTCATGCAATAAAACATTTTAAAATTGTTTATAAAAACTTATGTATTCATTTTTTCATTTCTAGTTTTTACCAAAATATTTATGCATAATTACATGCACATGTGAAAAATCACCACCACCATGCAAATTATCATAATTTGAATTATCCAATATTTTTCACTTAAGTTTATTCCATGTAGATTTTATATTTGGAAGATAGCAAAAACAAAGTTCTTGAGTCCTATGTCCAAAAAGTGGCACCCTAATCATGAATGTACCCAACACCTTTTTTTGAATTACCTTACTTCTGGCTAACAGTCAACACCTTCCTCTAGTATGGAGAATATTTATTTCCTTTTGAACTCCTTGAGATGTTGAAAACAAATTTCTATCGAACTTAAAAACCTGAATGACATCTGGGTGAAAATCCTTTAAAGTGTACCACACATGACAAAAAGGGCCTAACCCTTATTATAGTCATTTTTTACCCTATATTTTGATTCCATAAAAAATAATGATTCAAAAGTTGTCAAAATTTTCAGAAGGATTATATTTTAAACCATTATAATTCTAGATTCCATCATAATCATCATAAATGTGTCTTTACATGGTATCAAAGGATTAGGTAAAAAAGACATAAAAAGGTGATGTTGTAACAAGATTTTGGTACACCTTAAAGAATTTAGACCCATCCTTGAGAATGCATGTATTTTTCTTGCCAGTAATCCATGTTTTGAATATTATGTACATTATGCCTTAGACATACAATATCACTACTCCAATCCCTTCTACCAATTGTTTCTTTCTAGATACGTTTTGGTAAGTTGAAAACCACTTTTTGTGCTAACTCACATTTGTTGTGAACAACAATTGTCCATGTACCAATTGTTTGAACAATGGCCAAGGCTTGGCACCATGAAAACTTGATGGGTCTTTCCCCCAATCGTAGATGTGGTTTCTTTTTTTTTTCCAAGTGTTTTCTTCCTTTCAAATATTTTCTTCTCCTTAGTGCACTTTCTTGTCTAATGCACTATCTTTCCACAATTCCAATAGGGCATGGTTTTCTTTCACTCAACAATTTCCTTCTTCCATTACTCATGCTATTCATTGGTAAACATCGATTTTTCAAATGGTGTACCATTCTTGGATCTAAAATTGGCAACTTACGTTGTGGTTCTTCCAACCCTATTAATTATTTGACTTTCAAAATCTTTCATCCTAGCTTCTTTTTGGATCAATCACCCTACCATGGTGTTGTTAAAGGTTTGTTCAACATGAATAACATTCCCCTAAGACAATTGAAATGGTTTGTAACATGTTGGCAAATGATTGAAGACCTTGGCCATGACAATGCCATCAATGCAAGTATTATCTCCAAGATTGGTGAACTCATTTTTGGCTTCAATCTTTGCCAGGAAATTAGTAATGTTTTCGCCCTCCTCCATGGTGATGTCAAAAAATTGTTGTTGAACATGGTGTATGCTTTCATATGGCCATTGATCATGTTTTTTTTTCAGCTTATTCCAAATTGCCTCTAAGCTCATGATGTATTTCAAGATCTTTTTTTCAATGGCTTGACACAAAAGATGCACTACTTGACTATCATAATTGATCCATGCAACAAGATCTACCATGTTTGATGATGGAGGCTTTGGAGTTGTGCCATCTACCATGTCCATGAACTCCTTTCAAACAAATAAAGCCCTCATTTGGAACTACCACATGTGAAAATTTTGCTTGGAAAATCTCCTAATAATTTTTAAAGCATCCTTGACATCAACCATGGTTAGCAAAAAAAAAACACAAGCACAACAACTTGGTGTAACACAACGCCCCAAAAAGAGCGTACTCAAATATAATAACTTGACTTCTTACAAGCATGACAACTTGATTTACAAAGATACTATACGCACAATACCTTTAAACAATGAAAACAATGAAAAGATTACAAAACAACTTGCTAGGTGCAACATGCATTAGAAACAAGTTGTGGGCCCAGATCCTATAAAGATAAAACAATCTACTCACGCAAAAACTCTATGATTCAAACATGCAGAAACAAAAACAATTTCATAACGCTTGAGACTTGTAACAAGGGCACAATAAAAAAAATCATACATTTCATAAATCAAAGAGTTACATTTGCATTATAAAATGCTTCTAATCACACACACACACTCAGAGTCCAGCCCTTTGTCTTATACATCCAAAACCTTGACACTCCAAGAACCAAAAAACCCCATATGCCAAGAAAAAACAACCAACCTCAAAACTAACTTCATATAGTTACTACAGCAATAGCCAACCTTGTACCATTACTATAGTAAATTCCTACAAAGACTGCTGGGCTGTACACAAAAAAGAGATGTGCACACTAAAATTATGCAAAAGTAGCCGTGTCAAAATACAACACGTAGCACAGATAATATGGTCGGATTCATTCCCAGAAGTCATGGCTGCTGGCTGCAATATGGAATGGAGTTAGAGAGGAGAGGATTCAGAATTTGTAGAAGTTTTGCATTCTTTGTTTTTGGCTTTCCTTTTTTGGGGTCCCTGATTCAGGGTCAGGATTTCTTCTTTCAATTATGTGAGGTACATGTGGGCAGGCGACCATCGACGAGCTCTTAGTCAAATTTGGTTACACATGTGGCTGGCTCCAAGAGCTGAATAGAAAATGAACCTGCTGTGCTTAAACCTTACGAACTTATGTCTAAATATGACCATTTGAGATCTTTTTTCCTCCAAATATAGTGATTTTGTGCAACTGTTTTTTTTGCGAAAACATCCCTTCAGCCTTCCCATTGTGTTTTTTCAATTTTGTGGTTTCCAAATGTTGGTGAATGTTTTCCAAATTTTTAGCAATTTTTTTTCGAATTTCCGCTTTTTTATTCCAATTTTTTTTTTTTGTCACCAGTGCAAAAATTGGAAATAAAACAAATCACTGAGCCTGGCCATTTTGTTTGTCAAGTTTTTTTTGTGAAATTTCGTCAAAATGAGAATATAGACATTTTAAAAGAAATATTCTGTCACAATAATCCTTTTTCCTGAAAAAAAGTCCCAAATTTACATCCAAAATAATTGATTTTTTTTCGTGACATGTGGACTCTGATTTTAGTTTGGTCGCATTTTTTAAACTAGTTTCTAAAATATTTAGAAAGGTTCAAAAAATGATTTAGAGGGATTTAGCTTTCTTTGTTCCTATGGTCACCTAAAAATGATTTTCACTCCTGTTGTCATTTAAAGCTAAATCCTCTTGTGATGCTAGCCAATTGACACAACATCAGAAAATTGCCAAAAAATTATTGTTGCACCAAGTGGTGAAATTTGTGTCACCAAAAAACACATATGAGAAACTTGGTATTCAAATGGAAACATATGAATTTTGCAAAAAACAATCTCTAGTGATGTATATCAATTATGGACAAGACATGAATGATTATGGTTTCTTTTTGGCAAAAACTCACACTACAGTGACAAAACAAAGTCCAGTGTGAAGTGTAGAAAGGGTTCTTGCTGGAAAAAATGTTGGCAGGTTGCCATATTTTGAGGAAAAAAAGGTGCAAGTCGCCATATTTAGACAATGAGTTCCTGGCAGTGTTTTCTTTAATGTGAAAAAAAAAATTGGTGCTGCAACCCTTGCAAAGCTTCTTTTGTGGAAATTTTTGAAAACATTTGCCAGAAATAGAGTGCCTGCTCCTGCAGGTCGCCAAAAACCAGTAGAATTACAAACAAAATTAAAATTACTGTCCTACCTGTCCTGTAACCAAATCTGGCTACATCTATATATGAATTGTTGCTATTATGGCTATACCACAAAAGTGGGGAAAAAAATACCTGGTTCCTTGAGATTGCCAGAATAAAGCAGGATTCTAAAACTTTTCTGCTTTCCTGTCTAACCTGTAGCCAAATTTGGCTCATTAGTCTCAAGCGGATGATCCCCAGTCCACCTACTCAACAAAATTGAAAAAGAAAACCCTGGACATGAAGTTAGGGATGTTTCACTCTATTGAAAATTGAATACAAAAATATTTCATTGGGTTTTTTTTTTTTTCGATTAAAAAATATTTTCTGTAGTCATACCACAAACTTTTATTCATAACCCATAACAAACCAGAAGATAGATCATTCTTTTTCTTTTTCTTTTTTGTGAAAGGAAATACCATGATCTTGCCATGGCAATTAAAAGTATCTTTTGGGGGAAAAAAAAAAAAGAGCCATAAAACTTGCAACTAATTATTCAGTTGTCTTATGTAAAATTATTTTTTTAGTATCCAAATCTGAATTTCAAACTAATTTTTTAAATTTCTGTTGGCGATCTACTGCTGTTTGGCGATCTGCAGTAGCAGCCATTCTAAATCTGGCGAACCCAGTCCACAAACCCTCCTTTTTTGGCGAATGATTTCCAAAAAATTCCAAAAAAAGAAAGCGTTTATAGATCACAGCCCAAAAACAAAATTCGTATTTTGCCGAAATTTCGCACAAGAATACACCACTGGGTAAAGGTTTTTGAAGAATTAGGGTTGGGGTTAGGGTTTAAGGGTTTTCTGGGCTTCGTGTTCTTTCTCTCAGGTTCTTGTGTTTTGCGCTCTGAGAATCCGTTGCTGTTGTGCTGCGCGGGTGTCGTGGCGATGGTGGCGAACAAGAAGCGCATCCTGGCTGAGACCAAAAGGCTAGGGGAGGAGCTCTTGCAGTCTAGAGCTTACGTAAACAATGCGCCGTTGTTGCTGTCGATGTTGGCGGCGTCATGCAGCAGCTCTGCATCCGCTCCTACTTCGGCAATAGCGGTCGCATCGCTCACAGAAGCGCTTCATTGCTTGCAGGCTTTCTTTGTCCCCCTCATTCGTTCAGGGGAGTTCTCTGCCTCTGCCAGGAAGAAAGCCGCTGAGAATCTGCTCAAGGGAGGTCGAGTTGAAGGAGAAAAGGGCACGGAAGACGGAGAGACTGATAGGGCGGAAGCAATCTACAGGAGCTGGGTGTGGGATAGATACCTTGAATTCTGCTCTACTTTGGTGCGGATTGTGGATGGCCATGCCATCGTCCCTTCTTTCCGGGTACTATCACGAACTTGCAATCAAGCTGCAGACTGAATTACTGGATTTTGCGGAATAAGTGCGTGGTACTGCTTCCTTCATTCTTACTGAGCTTGGTTTTGCCTTCGCAGATAGCTGCTCTGCATTCGGTGATGGAGCTAGTTAAGAACGAAGTCCCGGGCAAGTTCAATAATAAGCTTTACTTCAAGCTATGTTCCACTCTTGTCAGTTCTCCACCCTCTCACTTCTGCTAACCAAATTGACCTTGAAAGCGCCCAGAAAGCAAGATGAGTAGAATGCCTTCTGTGGGAAGAAAGAGAGAGAAATGTAGCAAAATTTAGGTCTTATTCCTTCAGTTTTAACTTCCAGTTTTGTAATTCTTTCTATCTCTTCCATGTTTCGTCCTTTCCAACCAGAGTAAGCTTGGAGGACAAGAAGCAAGATGAGAACATCCTCTGCTCCTTCAACACAAAACAGATAGAGATAGAATCCTCTGCCCTAGGTTCAGGATATGTGAATTGTGGAAGTTTGTTGTTTTCCAGATATGCTCTAAAGGATTCAGCGGCGATATTCTTGGGGTCTTTGTGTCTGATTACTTCAAGTATCCAGATGTTGTGTAAGAGTCTTTCAGCTGAGCACTTTCAGTATCTATTGCTCTTATTTGTCAATTGCTTTCATCCTTCTGGTGCTTCAATCTTAAGGATCTACATTTGCAGGAATTTTTTTTTGTAAATTGTGATTGCTTGGTTGTGGTTGCAGGTATTTCACTTATTCCAGTATTGAGCAGATGGCTATCAAGGTCAATGCTAAGAAACTCACAGGTGCTCAAACCAACTGTCCAAGCTTTGCTCCCAATCTGATTTATGTTTATTGTGCCTTCATCAAGTGTGCTGATCCAGATTTTTAAATTTGCATGAAGGAAGTAGCTGTGTCTTTCTAACTGGATGAAAAACTGCTCACCAAGTATTCCATTGGAATTGCAGCATCCGACAATATTTCTAGTGATGATGAGGGTACTGACATTCCTACCGATACCAGGTAATTTTGACATTTTGTCTTCTCTGACATCTGATCCTTTCTCATTCCTGATGATGAAGACAAGATGAAGACTTGTGAACCAATGTGGATTTACTTCAACTTGCACATGCTGCTAAAAATAGGAATGTATGACAATTGAAATGCTTCATTTGCATTATTTTGGTGAAGGCCGCAGCACAGTTCTTGCAAGGTCTGAAATTATGGGTGTTGAGTGTAGTGTGCACGACAAAGTACGAAACATGTTTGATGTTTTGGTGAACCTACCACCACCAGCTTCTCAGGAGGATCAGAAAACCACAGACGAGCTTTTGTGGGGTATGGCTTTCTTTTAGCAAGCTTCCTGTTGTCCTTTGTGTGTGTGTGTGTTTTTCAGTATGAGGTTAAGGAACATGGTTATGAATTCTGTCAGCTTAGGAAATCATTTCCATTGAATCTCCGGCACCACTCTTAATTCCTTCCCATATGGATCTTCTATCCTTGCTGAGGAATGATTTTTTAAGTTTCACATGTGGTTACATCATATAGCTATAACCTCTTCAAAACCTAACTTTTAGCAAAATTGGTGGCTGTGCAGCACAGGAAGACACTGCTGAGATGAAAAATGGTGCTGATTCTCTGAAGGTGTGCATGGAAACTCCTGGATGGGTGGCATGTAGGAGGCAATGTAGAGATGAAAGTTATGGAAGGGAGAACATCATCTTCAGCCAGAATAGCAATTTTGTATCGCTTGAAGTGTGGCTGCTAACCACTCCTAATTTTATTCATGCAGTTTTGTAAAGACAGCAAAAGACAGAGATCACGGCTCAGCAAAGCATGGCTCTCGTTCCTTAAACTTCCTCTTCCTCTTGATATCTACAAAAAGGTATCTTCTTTGCAGTTTCTATGCATCTGCTTTGTGCTGACTATGCTAGGGTTTAAACTACAACTGATCTCAGGTCTTAGAAGTTGTTTAAGGCACTTGCCAGGGACCATCCTTGGAATTGGGACATGGAAGTGGATCCGTCCAGATGCTTTGGATGCTATTGCCCTTCTTTGTACTGAAAATCGGTGGATTGCAAACCCAACATTTGTGGACACAGATTTCACTTTCATATTTACTTTTGTACAGGTTCTGGCGCAGCTACACAAGCGTGTCATTCCCTTTCTCAGCAACCCAATTCTACTTAGGTATCCATCAGACCCTTTTGCAAGTCCAGTTGCCTTTACTTGACTGTTAATTTGATTATGTGCCATTTGAGTCATATTTCTGATGATGATGGGTTTTCAATTGCAGTGACTTTTTGACCAGTTCTTACAATGTTGGGGGGCTCATTAGTGTGATGGCCCTCAATGGTCTTTTCATTCTCATAACCAGCCATGGTCTTGAGTACCCAGACTTCTACAACAAGCTGTATGCACTACTGGAGCCATCAATATTTGTTTCCAAGCACCGTGCCCGGTTCTTTGAGGTGGCCTTCCTTGTTGCCTCTTCTTGCATAAGACCAAACGATGTTCTAATTATTCTTAAGCATCAGCTATTAATTAAGCATTATTCCTGTATCAAGTAATAATTTGTGGGATGCCAATTGGTGCTGTTGATGTGGGACAGCTGATGGATTCAAGCCTGAAGTCATCTCATCTTCCTGCATATCTGGCAGCAGCATTTGCTAAGAAACTTGCACGCCTCTCATTGTCTGCCCCACCAGCTGGTTGTCTTCTGGTCATAGCCATGGTTCACAATCTATTGCGTAGACATCCTGCTATCAACTGTCTTGTACATAGGGTGAGTCTCTTGCCAGCCCTGACTCTCTACTATGTGCTCCTTCAGAAAGGGAAGCAGCTGAAAGGGATGGAATGAAGGTTTGACTAAGTGGCACATAGAAGAAGTTTTGTAGGAAAACCTGCTCAAAAATGTAAGCTGCTGGTGCCTATGGTTCTATGCATTAAAACCTTCACCATCAAAAGTGGGACAATTCTCCACTCTGACCTCCATAGGCTTCTTAATCTTTACACCCACCTGCTGAGGATGCCATCTCACTGCCCTGCAATCTCAGTTAGTACAGGGTCATATGATTGCCTTGCAAGCACACACCATCAAATATGAACTTGAGTTGCAATAGTGTTGCTGTAATGAAGGGGCAACCTTCAATTGTGCATGTTAGCTGATTTGGTGGGAATAGCATCCAAAGTTTTGCTGTATTTTGCTGAAATTGGCTATCTTGCAGGATACCCGTAATACCAACACATCAGGAAGGGAGACAAACACTATCAAAGTTGTGGATGGAAGGCTTGGGAGAGACCCATTTCTTGCCTCTGAGCCTGACACTGCCAAGTGCAATGCACTGGGTACACTCTATATCTCCTGGACCCAGGACCTTCTTTCTCTTCTTTGGGTTCTGTGTAAGGAGGGAGATCTCTTGTATTTGTAAGTTTTGCCATAGGATGTCTGATGAAGTTGGTATTTTGTGTATAAACCTACTCATGCATTGTACCGATGTTATATGTGTTGGACAGAAAGTTCATTGTGGGAGATAGAGACCCTACGAAGCCACTATTGCCCAGCAGTCTCCAGGTGCCACTTGATCTCCTTCATTTTCTTCAATTTTCAGGTGAGGGACAGAGATGGGGTGAAATGACTAGGAGGAGAGGTTTTGCAGGTTTGTGGCATCCCTGGAGACAGACTTGACAGTGAGACGTAAGACAACAGAGGTGGCTGTTTCAGACTTCAGCTCTGGATCTTATTCTACCATTTTCGCAGAAGAGGTCAACAGTCTCTTTTTCCTCTTTATGTGCTGTCTGAATTGCGGATGCTGTGTCCCTTTCATATGAGTAATCCAACTTATATCAGTCCATGGCAAAAGGATTCATCACTCACACACAAATCATGACTTATTTGTTACTGTGTTTCTGGCAAGCTTAACACTGTTGATTGCATGGTCTTGTGTATGCAGGTCTCAAAGAGACTCAAGGCAGTACCGTTAGCATTCTACCAGACAGTTCCCACAACACTCTTTCCTGAAAACCCAACCGATGACTTCCTTGGGTGGAGATTTGGAGACAATGCTGTAAAAGAGCAACCTGCAGAGGATGAAGCTGTAAGTCACAAGCACAAAAATGATCACATTGCAAGTCCAGTTAAGCCAATTAGAAGTGATGGTGAGTCTGAGCAAGAGCACAGAAATGGTCATGTTGCAAGTCCATGTACATTAAGCAATAGTGACAATGAGTCTGAGCAAGAAACAGTTCCCCCCCCCTCCAAAAAAAGGAAATGAAACTGCATGTTCAGATTTTCGAAAGTTGTAAGGAGTCAGAAGTTGATTAAAAGAGTCTTAGTTATAGTTGTTCACTGGATATTGCATTGTCAGTGTGCTGATTTGCAAGTTTTGTATACCAATAGAATACTTGTCATTTCTTCTTCCTGTAGACTATGTAGCACAATCCTGTAAGTATTTGATTTAATGGATGTGGCTACCTGCCTTTCAATTTCTGGTGAAGGAGAACATGCATTCAGCACTCAGAAAAAGATGTGAAGGAATCATTCGGATATTTTCAAAATAGTGAGGAACTGAAATCAAAGCTTGTTGAGATTGGAGTGCCCAAACATTTCAGAGAAGAGCTATAAACTTCTTGCATTTTTGGAATAATTTCAACAAAGAGCTGGAACCTGTTGGGCATTTGCAATCTTTTGTTCATAAGAAATATGAATGAAGGCAACCTATGGAACATGCCCTTGAATCATCCGAATTAACCTATTTTAGGAATGATGGCTAATTTCAACTTACGTGTTGGAAATAGGTGTTAGAAGATGTTGCTATATCCTCATTTTTTTCATTTTAATTTTTTTTAAAGATAAGTGTCAGTTCAAAGTACTTAAAATGTCAAATTACCCACTTTCAATACTTTATTGATTGCAGTAGCTAAAACTAATACCCTATCTATTATTAATTTACTCTTCAATATTTGCTAACCCATTGAATACTTGATCAGCCAAATTGATCAGCCAACAACGTTTTTGTCACTTAGGTGGTAGTACACTTGTTGATCTCTCAAAAGGTGGAAGAGAGTCTGAGAGCAGTCTCCGTAACACAATAAAAGCAGGGGATACCTATTCAGGTAGCTTGTTCTCTACTACCGAAACTAGTATCACTGAATCTTATGTACATACCTTACAAAGTACTCTGTTTGGACCTGCATCCAACCCCGGAAGCATGACTTAGAAAACAAAAATTGAATCAAAATAAAATGGGGATCCTGTGTGGATCCTATGAAGATCCCACCACACTCAAACTTTTGCAATGACGACAAAATGGCATTAACTCAACACTCTGCTCAGTATTGTAGTTGGTAAGAGCCTGTACTCTTTTGATCACAAGACATGTATATAAGCCACCGTCCACAAACTGACAACTCTGTACTGTCAGTGTGCACTTATTTACTTTCACATTTGAATCATAGATATAAAGACACCTCCATGAATCTCCTAAAGCAAAGGTTTCTGTATGTAATAAGTAGTACCTCCACATTATTGCTTGTTTCACTACAGGTGACTATCAGGTTCTTCAAAAGCTAGGAGATTAACTAGGTGTATCCTGGCAAATTTTCCAATCCACTTACTGAGTGCTAACTATAACATAAATTGTCAGAGAAGAGTTCATATCAAGGGTGCTACACATCCATGAAGTTGTCAGTCAATGTGTGATCAGTTCCAGATGTATAATAACATTAAGGATTTTCAACATTTTCGTAGCATGTAGCACAACTTGAATGACAATCTATTCATAATAATAATATTATGTTGTTGGAGGTGATTGGTTGGGTGTAACTTAAGTGGTAGGCAAGTTGGTTGGTGGGAGTCTCTTCAGATGTTAATTTTTAAAACATCATTGGAATAGGCATTTATTGGTCTTACCTACCCATGGACAGGGATTTCAGATTCACTTTCAATTCTAGAGTAAACTATTAGGGCTAAAGCTCTTTTGGTATATGGTCTATGAAGTAGGTTGTCCTCACATAATTCATGATCATACACTGCCTTATGTAATGTGCTTCTCCATTTCAGGATGAAAACTGTTCATAATGAGAACCAGGTGTTCTTATATATGGATGAAAACATAAGATGAAAAATTTATCTATGAGTCCATTGTGACCCTAAACCAAAAACCCCCTCCCCTTCTAAGCCTTCCTAGAGCTTGTCCATTCTTTTATCATTGTTAGTGGCTTAATATCTAGTTTGAACCTATGTCTACCTATTGAGTTTCTCTAGTCTTTTCTGCAGCTGTAGCACCATTAATTTACTCACCATTGAACCCACAAAGGGACCCCAGGAATTTTTGTTTCCAACTTTGTTGCATTCTGGGGACTTAGCCTATCCCATTGGCATTGGGTCGTTCAGCCCCAAATGACCCTAGAGCCCTAAATACTGTTATCCGTGAAAAGAGAAAGTTTGATGTCAAATTCTGAAAGTATTTACTCATATTGCAGATTATTTCTCCAAATCTTGAATTAAATCATAGTAGCAATAGTAGGATATCTTGCATTTCATTAGTGGCTATAGTGAAGGTATAGCTTATTTGAATGCTGCTGACTGGGTGCTCATCTCTCTATTATTTCATTTCCTCTTTTTGGATAATTTTGCAATCGTCGTTTTCGGTCTGACCAACTTGTGCAAGATATTTGTCTACTGCTTTTAGGTGCTGCCGTTCATTCCTCATGTTACAGCTCAATTTTTGGTATTTTTACAAAGTTCCATTTCGTCCCCAAAACTTGTAGGCCATTTTTTCGTGAATGAAGACGATTTGGTTTGTGCGTACTTTTACTGTTCGTAGGGTTAATCTGCACATATATTTATTTTGTTCACGATGGTTTACTTTTGGTATTTGAAATTATAAACTTCACTTTCAGTGTGAACCTACAAATTGAATTTTCCAGGAATTTGACGTACTACATTTCAGTCGTAACCGGGCGAAGTCGTGATATTCAAGGATGCATTTTTCTAAAAGTCGATTTTTCCCTGGTTTGTTTGCCTCCCTGAATGTTCATGGCACATTGTTGAAATTAGTTGTGATAACCGATACAATTCTCAACCATGAAAAAATGATCAGTCGGTGTTTTTCTCGAATTTAAACTTGAAAATAAACCACATTAATAGTTCCGAAGCGATCGTCTCTTCAGACAGATTCTCTCTTCAGACATTCTCAACGCGGACAACTTCCGACTTTCCTCAATGCAAGAGAAACTCCAGAGCTCATAGAGTTTGCCGTGAAGCAGGTGCCTTTGTTCAACTATCCAAGCTTCTACAGCGCCTGTAGTGCTAATAGCAAAAGCTTCCTTGCTATCTATCTAGCTGTTAGAAGGCGGGTGCAAATATATTTTGTACACCACAGCCTTGTTCATTCACGAATCCTAAAAAAAGAATTTTTTGTGCCAGCGACAATGCCTTGGATGCAGATCTACATTACAAGATCCAAACTAACTGCAAATGTCCTTGAGCTAACAGCTTGCAATGTCGTCACGGCTGATTCTGCGGGCTGTCTACAAATGACTCGCCTCTGCTACAAGAGTGGAATTTAGTCTACTGCTGCATGTACTTTTATCTAACAATCCAAGATGCAGATACCCAAATCGGTGTTTTGAAGATTTGGTTAATGCTGGATCACACTTGCAGCTCACAAGGATGGAATTGCTCATACCAGAGAGAGCCAGAGAGTACTAGGGTTCGTTAAGAGAGCACTAGGGTTTGTTAAAACTGAGCCCCTTCGAAAGTTTGGCCGAACTCCCAACTTGAAGGAGCAACGTCTTGTGAGACAAGAGTTCTTCCGTCGCTAGTTGTAATCATGAAGGAAAGCGCCTGACCATCCATGGCATTCCCGCTGTACTGCCAGACTTGACCCCAGTTCCTTTGCATTGGGTACCAGCCGGTTTTCGTCCCCTTGCACGAGAGAGAGTGCACATCTCCTGCACCGCCCACATTGGTGACGAGCACCAAGAGGAAGTATGGGTTGCCATTGATGGTGAAGTGCACGCCTCCCGCCTTCGCACATGCCACTCTGCCAAAACCAAGAGTAGTGCATTTTCAGAACTATACGTATACTCTGGAACTAGACTAGCCCGCTGTAGAAAGCCTTGCATGCAACAAACACAAGCTCTGTTCTTTCCACAAAACGACGAGGAAAGTCTGGACTTACCTCTGGTACAGCACAGGCACAATGCCAGCTTGATAGATAGCAATTTGCTGGAAAGCAGGAACAGCCATGTCGAAGTGCTGCAGAGGCAAGTTACACCATCCTCCATTGTCGTTGGGGAGTGCCGGATTTGGTGGACAGAAGTTGGTCGCTGTCACCTTGACCACTGCATTTGGCACACACCACCTGGGCTCATTACATTTGATCTGGTAGCAAGCGCCGCAACTGAGGCCATTCTCGAAAAGCGCACTGCTCAAAGCGACAGTGTTCGTGCCATAGCCCGCACTGTAGAGATTCCCGTACCCACACGCCCCTCCCTGGGTCCCAGATGCGTCACTCCCTCCATAGAACGTTGCATGCGCATTGCTCCATACAGCATCTCCAACATATTTGCTACCGACTGAACTGGGAAGCACCTTTGTCACGTCCCCACGAACGAAATGAGCAGAATGCATAGGATGAGGATCTCCTAACGCTTCATGCGTTGCACAGCCCAGCATCAGCAATACTGCAACAGCTGCGGCTGTCCTCCAGCAGTACCCATTGCCTGCAGCCGCCATTGAAACTGTATTCCAGGTAACAAACGCCCAAAAGCTCAGTTAGACTCTGGCTTACATCCGACTTGAGACACATACAGTAATGGCATATAAAGCAGATAGGTAAAAAGGGAAGCAAAGACCATGAACAAGAAGAAAACGCTCAGGGCCGCAGCCAACATACCAGGGTAATGGAACCGGAAGCAACAACGAACAAAATTTCCAAAAACTGTGCTGAAATCTTGTGCCGAAAATTAGGCCGGGGAAATGGCACAAGCTGTTCAAGCTCACTTTCAAGGAGGAACGAAGGAGCTTCTCTGAGGAAAGCAGAGCTCTGATGGGGGTGCGGCAGCCACTACAATGAGAGGAAGCTTTGGAAGATGCAGCGGCGGGAAGTTCAAAGAGAGAGAGATGCAAGGGAATGGCGGCGAATGCAGAAGCTCAAGGGACAGAAGACATATATACCAACGGGGTGCGGTCGGAATCCAGCCGCGAGAGGCTTTACCTAGTCGACGGACAATCACTGTATCCGAAGGGTCCAAAGTCCTGGTCCCACAAGGGAATACAAGAGCTTGAGGACGCATCGGGCTTTAGTCCGCCGGTCGACGACCGTCTAGCAACTAGGGAGCTTCGGGGGGCCCGACGGTCCCCCACCCACTTTCAAAGTCCCGCCAAATCGCTCGCTGTGTGACCCTAGTCTCGTGCGGTCATGAAGTCTGGTTGGTTTGCCCGGACCGAGCAATTGCATTTGTCAGTGATTTTGTTTGTTTCCTCTCCAGCTCCGTTTTTTTTTTCTTCCTTTTTTCTAGGGTTCAGTGGGTGATAGAAGAGACAACAGACAACAACTGCTACTGCTGCTGGGGAGCAGCTGCACCTGTTGCAGCTTTGAGTTTGGAACTCTGTCAGTAAGTAGGTACATAGTTCCTACCAGCTCCTCCACCAAGCAACAGGTCTGCTCTGCTGCTGCTGCTGCAGCTGCGTGGACTGCTTGAACTGCCAATGCTGCAGAAATCAGTGCAGAATGTGGCAGAAGTTCAACCAGCTTTTTTATTTGAAGTGGCGAATCTTCGCTAAAAAGAAATTTTAAATATACTAATTGTTTTGAAATGAAGCGACTTTTGAGACTTTCGATCGCCAGAATCTGGACATAGTGTAAGAAAGAATTCCAGATTACTATACACGGTTCAAGTACATAGCCAAAAATTATAAAAGGATGTTTCAGCCAGCAACAGGTCTGCTGTGCTGCGGCCTCAAACTCCTTCATCTGTCATTGCTGCAGAAGTGCAGAATGTGCCAGAAGAAGCTCCAGCCTTTTCTTCTAACTGACGAAATTTCGCCAAAAAGAATAATTAATAATGGTGAAATGAAGAGATAATGTAGATTTTTCAATCGTCAGAATTCAGAAATAACAGAAGAAAAATTTCCAGATTTCTATACATGGTTCAAGTAGATAGCCAAAAATTCTAAAAGGATGTTTCAGCAAGAAACAGGGCTGCTCTGCTGCTGCTGCCTCAAACTGCTTTGATCTGCCAGTGCTGCACAAGTGCAGAATGTGCCAGAAGAAGTTCCAGCCTTTTTTCCTAACTGACGAAAATTCGCCAAAAAGGGGAAAAAAAAATGACAAAATGGTAAAAAAATGAAGTGAATCTTGAGATTTAAAATCGCCATAATTCAGAAATAATGTAAGAAAAATTCCCAGATTTCTTTACATGGTTCAAGTATATAGCCCAAAATTCTAGTGGGTGGTATGCTTCAGCTAGCAAGGGGGTCTGCTGTGCTGCTGTCTGGAACTGCTTGATCTGCCAAGGGTGCAGAATTATTAGTGCAGAATGTGCCAGAAGTTGAACCAGCCTTTTCCTTTAACTAACTAATAAAAAGGAAAAGTAAAAATGCTAAAACAATAGAAATGAACTTTTTTTTGAGATCTTTTCAATTGCAAGAATTCAAAAATAATGTAAGAAAAAATTCCAGATTTCTATACAGGGTTCAAGTAGAGAGATCCGACAATTGGTTAATTAAAAAGGATGTTTCAGCAAGCAAGAAACAGTCTGTTCTGCTGCTGTTGCCTCCTCAACTGCTTCATCTGCCAATTCTGCAGTCGTGCATAATGGATAGGGGCATTGGTATCTCGGGGAGCAAGGGTGGAGCCAATCTTAAAGGACAAGATATTCTGGTGTGAAATTTTTTCCCGATTTCTATATATGGTTCAAGTAGGTAGATAGCCAAAAAATTGTAAAAGGATGTTTCAGCAAGCAACAGTCTGCTCTGTTGCTACTGCTGCTGCCTCAAGCTCTCAACTACTTGATCTGCAGAATGGGCAGATCATTCCAGCCTTTTCTTTCAGTGATGAAATTTCATTAAAAAGATAAAGTAAAAATACTAAAATGCTAGAATGAAGTGGTTTCTGTGATTTTCAATCACCAGAATTCAAAAATAATGTAAGAATAATTTCCATGTAAGTGTTTCAAGCATATTTTATAGTGCCCGAAAAGAAAAAAAAAAAAAAGACTTTCATACAAAATTTGGCTAGATCTTCCTATGCATGATCCGCCCTTTGGCTACATCACACAAGCAACAACCAGTGGACCCCAGCTCCTTTCCTCTCATGGATTTTTTTTCTTGTAATATTCCAGGTACCTATCCACTGTCAATGTGAGGACTACGGAGAGGACGAGCGCACCCAGATGAATCTTGACCCTCTCTTCAGCTCTAGAGAATTGCAAGAAATTGATGGCCGCCCAAAAACCTGAGCTGAAAAATTATTAAACTGCATGAGTACTCCTTACTAGCACATTCATTCTTAAGTGAAGTAGAAGGAAAGACATGAAAAAACAATTTGTTGGGTGGATCATTTCCAAGACCCAAAACCAACTACTACCAACCTCCCACCTCAGCAAGCTTGAAGTTCTAGTTTTAGGCTACTACAAATGCACAGACAGTACAATTCCCCATTGGGAAAAATTAATTTGGATTCAAGATTTTACATGCCTGCAATTTTTTTCTTCAGGCAAAGATTGAAATCAACCACTTGGATTGATCTCTCTTGTGCCTATTCTCTGTTTTGTGCAGCATTCCAACTCTTCACCCATTTGAAAATGCTTTAGTTCCATGTTCAACTCCTTTTTTGACCCATTTGCAATATAGTCAATGACGCTTCTGTGAGGTTCAATTTTCCACCTTTAAAAATGTCTTTTAAGAAAAATCTCACAACCCAACAAGCAGTTGCGGGCTCGGGCGTGGAGAGGGGGGGGTTGGGGAAGGGAGACAACCCTCAAACAAAAAAAAAGAAGAGTCATTGCTGGAAGATTCTTGGGTGCACAAAAGCAGAGGCTGCAAGCAAGTAAGCAGATCAGATACTAGTGGGGGGAATCTAAACATAAGCCAAAAACAAAAGAGGGATCCAATGTTACTAACTTCCTAGTCTGCTCTTAACCGAAAGCAGGAGCAATCAGATGGCCCTTCTGCTCTGACAATGAGGAGCTGTAAGTTAAGTCAGTTGCTGCCATGTGCCACCATTAATTGCTGCAGAGTCTCATTGATTCCATTTTTTTTGTGCCGAATTGTGCCAAAAATATTTTGGAAAATTATTATTCTGTCATAAATTCCCTGTTTTTTAGAAAAGAATTCTGTGGAAAAGCGATTTTTTTTTTTTGTTGATTCCCCACAACTGCCGGCAACATTCTTGTGAATGATGGCCACTCAACATCACAAAATTGAAAACAAAAACACTCCTGCAGACAGATCAGTTCACAAAGACTTGAGATTGGCGATCAGGGACACTGTTGTATATCCAACAATTTCCACTCAAGTCCCCCACTCCGCACTCAGTTTCTGGCATTCATTAATGTGTAACAACCAACCCCATTTGAGACTATCAGACAACAAATGAGGTGGAATTAAGCTTGAGCTTTTACATATATTCCACTCTTCATCATAGGTCATTTATTATAGTCTTTGGACAAAAGTAGTGTGTTTGTCTGGGTTTATGGTATTTTTTGTCCATGCCAAGTGTGACATATATTTCTGAAATTCGTTTTTGCCTGAATAGAACAACAACAGTGTCTTGAAGGAAGAAAAACCCTGCAAATGACTGCGAATTATTACTGCATTATTACTGCAAACTGCAAGTAATTTGCAACAAGATTTCAGCTACAGAACTGAGTGCAAGCTTTGGCCTCAGGCTAGTTTGAATTAAGTAATGTACTATGAACATAATGGGTTGCTCATGAGAAACTCATCCATTCAAGCACCAGAACTTATACAGCTCCTGCCTGCAACCACCATACTGTCAACTTTTTTCACACTTATTTCCCTTGCTAATTATACAGAACACCATTGTTGGCAGGTTTTGGGTATTAGGCTTAGATTCATGTCCCGGTTAGGTTCTTGGGTATCTGGACTGGAGGTTCAAATTTTAGCTGGGATGAAATATATTATGATATCATCCACCGTAACTTAGTGTCTCCATTTGCCCCCAGCAAACTGAATGGGAAAAAATAGTGCAAAGGCACAATTTCTTTGAGTTGAACTAAGTCCCACATTATGAGTATGAAGGGGGGAAGTTTCTTTCAGTGCATTTAGTGCATTGCCATGAACAATGGACCGTACAACTTATACCTCAAATTGATAAATTCTGTGGACATGCTTAATCAGATGTCTAAAGAAGACATCCCCCCACCCCCTCCAAAGAGAAAATTTTGTTAAAATATAGGGGAAAAGTGTTTTGTTTCATCCCTCGATAATATGGAGGGGGGGAAAAGGCTTCTTGTAACCACATAAGTATTGACTCTAACATACACCTTGCGAATGTAATATGATGAATGGTATGCCAAGAAGTCGTTCATGGCCCACAGCTAATGGCCTAATTATCCATGGGTGGTTCACTATCTAATGGCAAAAGTCTTAAGTTACACCCTACACCTTTGTTTTAGAGACTTGTGAATTCAGCAACACAGGTGAGGTTTTACATGATTATGGCCGTGCTCAGAAGCTAGCTTACAACTTCCATTTTGGTGTGCGTTTTGCTCCTCACCCACCGCATTATTCCACATGTCCGTGGGTGTGCAACTGATCAAGAGGAGAAGTAAGTTAGAAACTAATAAGTATGGTCACATAAAATGATCAGGTCTGATCTGATACAACCATGAGTGAATGCCCACTAACTAGTCAGATCACATGCAGACCTGACTAGTTAGTGGCCGAAAGACTGGGGGAACATGGGTGCCAGCAAGGCAAGGAAAGTGGGTTGTCCCAGGATTTCCAAGAATTACGACAAAAGGGTAACATGCATTTGTCATCACATTAATCCCAGATTCACTAGCAATGTGTGACGATTTGATGAAATGTAGACTTGGTGATTTGTTGATGCGGACTTGGCAAAGTGGAGATGGGGAGAGGATATGGACTTAGCCTTTTGCTACATTGGATTTGGCAAGATCAACTGGACAAAGACAAAAATAGCAATATAAGAAACGTCTATTTAGCAAAGTAGTTATAATCTAGCACTTGGGTTTCAATGTAACCCAGTCTTTATGATATATAGGGTAGAGAGGCTGGTCATAGTACACTTAAGGTAGGGTTTCTCATTGTTTTCTTCAGGAGGGGCCATTGTTTATGGTGTTCAAACACTAGATGGAGCCCTCCTCTTTGCACATCTATCGCAGTAAAAATTGGCAAAAATGGACTAGAGAAGAGAAAGTTACAGCCCCTCAAAGTAGGAGAGGTCATTTTATTTTTATTTTAAATTCAGTTGAACAGCTCAGAGCCTATTTTTGAACCCCTCAAAAAATCCTTAAATATTACTCTGTTGCCTTTAGAGTTACAAGATGATTTGTAGGGCTTAAGAAGGTGATTTCAGAACATTTTAAATCATTGAATTTGAACCCAAAAAATGAGAAAGTTATGTGCTGATGAAGTAGGAGGGGTCAAAATGAAGAAAAATGAGAAAAAACGTGTTTTGCAGTTTGAAAATATATATTTCCTTAACTGCTCTTTCTTGGCTGCTCCTTTGGCTTTGCATTTTGAAAATGATTTGTAAAGCTTGAGAAGGCGCTCCTATAACATTTTAAATCACTCAAAATGGAGAAGAAATGAGAAAGATCTGCCATAATGTTCGATGATAAACAAGTGTTCAATAATGCGCCAGTTTATCCTAGTTAGATTATGAAAATAAGTATTGGCCTACCAAATTCATTAAGGACTATCCAGGTCATTGCATCACCTCCTTTAATGTTAACTGCCAAAATATCTTGTTTTTCATGTCATTCTTTGTTAGTATTTGTTAAACTTGATTATATTTCATTGGCATGTGTGTTCTTACTATTTCATCTTTATTTTATTTTATTTCGTTTTCAATCAATGTTTCTAGTTACCCTTCCATTTGCTCTTGCCAGTTTCATTAGGTTTCTTTTTTGTGGGTGCACAATCAACATGTTTAAATGCAATTGCATTTGTTCTTATTATTTTCTCTCTTTTCTTTTCTGTGTTTTTGATGCTTAATCTATGTTTTTACTTATCCTGTGCGGAAGAATCATTTATCAAGGCATTTCGAAAGCTTGAGGGAGTTAATTGACAATTTGTGCATTCTTGATAGGATCATACTTATTAAGTTGTGTAGCCACAAGGTATATTTATGCTTCTGTAGATGTCGTGACCTTTTGATATTGTAGTCTTTCAACAAGTTTTAATGACATTTTATTGTTGCACAGGGTCAAATTTTGACTTATTTAAGCTATGATTAACCAAAGGCTTCATCCTTAAAGCACTTGTAAACTCACCATGAATGCACCAAATTTACTCGTAATGATAGTCAACCATTCGGTTATTTTGAAAGTCTTTAAAACACACTGATGCAACCTGAACAAGAAATTTTCATACAGTTTTAAATTTGTGGCATTCAAATGCTGTTGTCAGATTCAAAATGGGAAAGGAGTCAGAACTCAAGCTAAACCAAAACAAATCAAAACAAGAAGCAGAATCCCGTATATCAATATACGGCCTTCAAGTCACATGTAAAGTTGATTTCATCAGGGATTTCATCAGGTGCAGTGGTTCAAAGCCAATTCGAGCTCAACAAGTCACCACTCAGCTTTGAAGGCATGCATAGTATATAATTCATTCATGGACCAGCAAGTTATCCCAAGGACAAATAGGGTTGCAAGTTGCAACCACCTAGGGGTTCATTGGATCTCTCACTTATTGGAATTAGTCCAGAGTCCAGACAATTAAATCCAATTTGGATTTTAAGTACTAGATAGAGTTATCCCTAAAGTTTGGCGATTAGGGGGCGAGAACGGCCAGTTTCGGCATAGTAGGGCATCAAACGCATAACTGGAAATGAAAATTTTACAAAAGGAAATAACTGGGACCCAAACTAGTTTTTCCGCCGATTTTGGTGGTAAACTGAGTTTCATCCTGTGTTTTCTTTTTCCTGAGCGCCTGCACTGCTGCTACATATATTTTTCACTGCTCCCACCTGTACAACTACTACAATTACTCTCAAACCTTGTGCATTAAATGCTGAGTTTCAGCATTTCATACCCAGATTTAATAAAATTTCCTTACTTTGCAGATACCACTGAAAGAGGGGATAGGGAGCAAAAGCAGAGGAGATAGGGGGTGAAACAAAAGGTGACTTTACAGAGAACTCTAATATATTAGAGTTTTCCTTAAAGTGTTGCCCTGTTGGGTCCCATTCTCACTCCTTTTTGGTCCTTCATCTTTTCCTGGTTGTTGTTGGCAAAGTCTTCCAATTATCTATAGTGAAAGACGTCGGGATGACAAATGAACCCGCCCCTGAACCCGCCCGTCCCGTCATCCGTCCCCGTCGTCCCTCTGTCCATCCGTCCGGTCGTCCATGCGGATGGACACCCTGGAAGCTCCGAGGTTGCCGGCTGCACACTATCCCTCTACTGAGTCTTAAGACACAGTGTGTGTAAGTACATGTGTGCATTTACTATCTCCGTGCCTTTTTCGCGCTCACGCACGCTCTCTCTCTCTCC
>Ga0116231_10001294_pt1 | contig 50743 bp, 33 predicted proteins | sample S1TSphgellanicum_2_FD_89695 | JGI IMG/M metagenome (GOLD analysis project Ga0116231, IMG submission 89695) | Host-associated microbial communities from peat moss isolated from Minnesota, USA - S1T2_Fd - Sphagnum magellanicum MG | ecosystem: Host-associated > Plants > Peat moss > Unclassified...
GTTTAAAAGTTAAACCCCCCAGTGATAAAAAAACAAACACGGGGGGGTTTGTTCTTGTTTTTTAGCCCCCCCCCCCCCCCCCTCACACATGAAAGAGTGAGTGCATAAAGTTTTTTTCATTCACTTGAATTTGCGTAGGCAACAAACCATTGGAAAGGATATTTGATGTGTGCATACAACCATTTTTTTTTGAATAAAATTTTTATTTAATTTTTTAAAATAAAACATATAAAAATTTCTCCCATCTAGATTGATTTCAAATACCCAATAAACCCATTTTTGGGGACCTATAACCAGCCCAAAGCTCACAACAATGTTTTTAAATCTGATGATTTTCAATTTTTGTTGGTACAAAACGCACCTCCCTCCCTCTCTAGACCTATCTCTCTCTTCTCCTTGTGATGTAGGATTATGGATAGCAATCTATTAGTGTACCACCTTGGTGGCTTCAGCACAAATTATATTATTTTAGAAATGCTGATTAAATTTTTAAATAAACAATTTTTTTGGTGAAAGAAAATGAAGAACTTTTGAAATATCCAAGAATTTTTTTTTTTTTTTTCATTTTTCCTTTCACAACCAACAACTAACATTCAAAATGGTACATTCTTAGGAATGTAATGATATAGCTTTGGAATTGGTTCCTTTCTCTACAATTATAATCTCTCTGACATTGAACATGGAGTGGTGGATCATGCCTTGTCATTTTTTTTTCCTTGCACAACCAATTGATGTTTTAGAATGGTTCTTGCCAACAAACGTAATGATGGATTATTATTAGAATGCGTAGATGTGTGCAAGAGGATTTTGAAATTACAATAGCAACAAGTGAGAAGTAGACCGATGGAATTTGATTTTCACATGATCAAAAAAAAGTCGCAAAGCTCCAATAGAAGTGGATATAGATTCATTGGCTTATTCATTGAAGTTGGTGGACACCAAAATAGATGTTCTTGCATATCTAATGCGTGTATGGTGTACCACATCTATAGTTTTAACAACAAACTAACTCTAGTATGCCCTTTCAATAATATGTGTATCTATTCAATATGCAATCCTAAAATAAGACATGGTTTCCCCCAACATTGTGCAAAAAGCAAAAGAGCAAATGAATATATATTCAAGCAAGTACAAGGGGGGGGGGACTCCATATCATATATATTAATTCACTTGGTCTGTCTGTGACAGTGACTCCGGACGGACAGTGGCCACGGACAGTTGTTTGAAAAGAAAAGTTTTTTTTAAAAACCAAAAACATCAACCAAACATTGTTGAAATAACACACCTGTGCATTATGCACAGGGTTCACACTAGTGCTAATAATCATAACTTGACATTAATTCAAATGTTTTCTTTTGTTTTTTCCATCAAGCTTGTAGCTTCCTTCCAAGTCCCTACCAGCAACATTTTTTTTTTTGGTGCAAAAGTTTTGCTGAAATGTGAAATTGGTTTTGGGGCTTCTACTACTCCTACAAATGCTTTTTTCTTGTTTTTTTCCTTTTTTTTTCCTTTTTTGGGGCCAAAAAAGCAAGGGTTTTGGATTGGGTTTGCCAGATTTAAAAGGCCTGCTCTTGAAAGTTGTCAAATAGCAACAAGATTATGAAATATTTTTACCGTTTTACATGTCCTATTGTGATTTAATCCTCAATCTTTCCTGGGATGCTAACCAAGAACACAACATCACAAAATTGAAAAACAATCACTGCTTAACAACCTTTTTTTACTGGTGAAATTTTGGCCAAAAAGAGAAATTTTTTAAAAAATAAAAAATTATGAAAGTGAAGTGATTTTGGAGTTGCTTCATTGCAAGAATTCCGAAAAAATTAAGAAATTTTTGCCAAATTTCTATACATGGTTCAAGTAGGTAGTTGAAACTATAGAAGCATGTTTTAATTTTTGACTTTCATAGGTTTTTTATAGCCAAATTTGGCTAAACCTTTCTCTGGATGGTCACTACTTTGGCTACCTTACAAAATTGACCCAAAAACAAAACCCTAAATCCTGCCTGCTTCTTTTTTTCACTGAGTACCCTTTTGCCCATCCAAGATGTGTCTGGTGCTGCCCAGACACATATTGGCTCATGTTATGCAGGTTTTGGGGGCTTGGAATGGACACCTAGGACTCTGGGTGTCCATTGGAAGCCCAAAATAACATGGGTCCAAAGTGTGTTTGGGCATCATCCATCTAAAAAAGATGGATCGCAAAAAGAAGCAATCTATCTATGAAGGAAGGTAGTTTGTTTGTTTTGTTTTGTTTGTACTTATGAGATCCACCGAACCAGGATGCTTCAGATCGTGCTCTTGGTCTCTTTGGAAAGCTCTCAAGGAGGAGGGGTGCATGGGCTTGGTTTCATGGCATTTGGACTTGTGATGTAGAAGTTCTTGTATATTGAATAATTTCTTCACAAAAAAATTAAATTAAATTGTACCTGAAAATTTCGGAAGAATTGGAATGTGCCTTTGATGTTCTTGGAAAGATCTTGATGAGCACGATTCAATGGAATTTATTTGGTAAGATTTGGATTCAAAATGTGGGAGATATTGATTTTTTAAGTGATTTCTGCCACTGAAAATTCAAATAAATTTCCAAAAACCAGGTTTTGAAAAGGAAAAATAAGTTGAGGACTTGGTAACACTTGGGCGAATAGCACAGGCCACACTAGTAACAACTATGTAAACATATGATGTTGGGGATCAACCACACACCCAAATGAATAATGAAACACACACCCAACTTAGAAGTCTAATAACAACTGAGAGTATCCATGCTCAATGCTCATGATGTAGAAGATTCTTAAACCTCCTTCCACTATGTAGGTACTTAGATACGCTCCTTCCACCTCCCCCTCAAAAACAAATGTGTGCTAACAATCATCAATACCAGTGAGACTACTTAATCATGGTAACCATGATGAAGGAACTGGAAGATAAAACAAACTTGGGTATTCTGCAATCATGCAGGTTACATGCGCATCTATTGTACAGTACTTATGATTCAAGTATATGGCAGTTTGTAAGAATTTACTTCCCTAATTTCATTAGGTGTTTCTTCTTTTTAGTTCAGCTCATCATGGCAATGGGTTTTCCAGGTCCTATGAAAAGGAGGGTAGGCAGTTGACAGTTAACAAAAAGAAAACCCCTCCTCTCTTTACTTACCCTCCCACCCCAAAGATATGTTTCCCCCTTTTTCCTTCCTGCATTTTGGAAATTAGCTCACCCTTTCTTTCAATTTCTTTCCTCCTTTCTTTTCTTTACCATAGCAATTTTGTTGGTTTCCATTACATGCATCCTTGTTGTTTTTAATTTCCCAATTTTGAACTTGCTGTTGTTGAGGATGTTGGCAACACTCACCAGCTTGATTTTGTCAGCTTGGAATTGATGAGAGGGTGAAACCCCACCGTGAGCTCATGGATCCTCCGTCCTCTTCATGCTGCCAAGAATTCCAATTGAAGTTAATTGGAAGTTCTATGTGTGGGTGCACATGTATTCTAGTGGTGGCATTTTGATAATTCAATCAAACCACACCATGAGATAATAAGTACATAATTGTGGTAGATCAGACTTTGGGCAAAACCTGGAACCTGTCTAAAGAGATGGGACACAGAACTTCTTGAGATTAGTGAGAATAGTAAAATAGATCGCCGTGCAGCACAACACAGATGTGGAGGCCTTTGAAGCATCCACAAGGGCAGGCAGATCTGCAAGAGAATCACTGGGAGCAGGAATCATGTGCACATTTGTGTAAGTTCACAAAATTTTGTACCTTTCTTTTTTTTGGTCAGTTACAGTAGTTTCAACAGTGGATACTTGTACACCATGACAATTTTTGTTACACACCCATTACATTAATTTCTACTTGGACAACAGATTGAATTTCCAAAGTACAATTTCTGGGGGCTATTATGAGATGGAAATGTTTGTTTGCACAAGAAAATGGTGGTCTTTTTATCTTGCTTTTTTCCTCAATTACTGTCAAACTGCAATCTTTTGTCTGCAACAGTGCCAGCAACAAGAGGTCCAAGGAAGAGCATTTTAAAGACTAACCATGCACGAGCAGCAACAATACCCACAGTGGTGATAGGATTTTCCAACATTGAACAACCTGAGAACCAAAGAGTTATCATACCAAGTTCGGGCGCTGGTCGACAACAGTTAGGACTACGACCTAACAATGCATCTATACACTTCAACAAGGCTGTGAAAACTATGAGAAAACATGAAGTATAGTCCCCACCCCCAAAATCCCTAAGTACAATACTACAACCAAATGTGACCAAATGTTCTCTTTCTTTTTGCTTTTGGGTACTCACCAAGAGTTTTTCTTTGTTTGAAGGTCATGTGTTGCAAAACATTTGTTTCTCCTGCAGGGAAACCAACGACACAAGAATGGAGGTCAACATAGACAACTTAACCTCCAGACAAGGCCAAGCTCAGCCCTGGTGTGCAGTGATAAGAATTACAACAATCGTACCAACCAAAATTGTGTAACAGATTCAAATTATCATAAACTTGGAAGGCACAGTTCCTGTGAAGATCATCAGCTCATGTCTGTTGAAACACCCATGTTCAGCAACCTGCCTTCTTTCAGAACACTTGCATTTTCTGATACAGTAGACCTCCAAGGGTTGTATCTCCATGATCCAAATCAGTTGACAAAATCTTTACCTGGTGACAATGTTGGAATAGAAGATTTGGATGTCAACTGCATCAGCAAGGAAGACAAAGAAGAGCTTACTGTGTGCTCTTTGGAAGGAGGGCAGATCAGGATGCGAGCAAACATGGCATTTGAGTCTTGCCCTGCTACACCTTCAGATAAGCTCATAGAAAATTCCTTTCAGCCAGAATATGTGCCTCAACTCTTACGATCTAGCGTTTTGGCTGACAAATGTTTGCACACTAGTTGGAGGAGTATGGACAATGTGCTTGATGATGCTGAAGGCCAAACTATTGAAGGAGCTGGTAACTGTCAAAAGGAAAAGTCATCCCTGCAGACCCAGAGCAGCACTGTTGCAGTGAAGAGGATGAAAGAGAAAGTTCTCCAGAAAGAGTTGGATTTGATGAGCAAGAAAAACAAAAGAAAGAATCAAATATGGCAAACTTTTGACTCAAGTACTAACCTCTTGAACAATTCATTTCCAATCATTGCTGATGAGATGCCCACAAGTTGGGCATCAACACCTTCAGTTGAGGAGGATGTCCAAGCTACGCAGAGGTGGTCACCTAAGTACTCCCAATTCTTCACAAACTCCACAGTCACAGCCCATATTGAAGGTCAGTGGGATTACACATCTGATCCATTGCTGATAAGTGATAGCAGTACAACTTGCTCAGAAATTCCTGAGCCTGTTCTAAAAGCCTGCAAATCAGTGGAAGTAATTTCAAATGGAAGGCATCCAAAAAGCAGAGCAGGCAAAACTAGGAAGGCTAGGTTCAACAACATACTTCCTGAAATGAAATCATTTCATGGTTGTAAGAGGACCAGCATTAACACACAGGGGTGTCAGATCGGTGACAAAGCTATCAAATCATCAAGCTCATCTTTGAACAATGCAGACGAAAACATGGTGAGGAATGATTTGCAAGGAACAATAGCAGTTTCCCAACAACTTGTAGAGGTGCAAGTGAAATCCAATCCTCCAGAAGCAAATGATACAGAGCATGAGCACCTCATCCTCGAACCAACTCATATTGAATTTGGTGGATCTAATTCTGTGAAACAACAACATTGTACTGCAGTTTTGGAATGCGGACCTGCTAAGGCCTCTGAAGAAAGAGACTTGAACAATCCTAAGTGCAACCATGAGACAGATATAAAACTAGATGGGAAAACTTTAACAGGCAAGAGAGAGAGCATTTTGTGTGAACCCCCAACTACAAGCAGTGAGATTCCCCCCTCACATATTAGCACATTACAAAGTATGACTAACCCATTGCACTTGGCACACAAAAGACAAATTTTACCATCTCAATCAGATAATTCAGTCTCAAACAATGCAGATGACAGCAGGAACACAGAGCTTGCAAAACATTTCAACACTTTTGAATCCCAAAATCTGCCAAAAATCACATGCCAATGTAGTGATGCTGCTGAGAAGCATGCAGAAGAAAAAGGTTCTGAAAGCAAGAAAAGGGTCAGGCCAATAATTGACAAGGATCAAGTCCAAGCATCACTATCCACTGCAAAGCTTTCTAGCATCCTCTCATATTTGGGACAAGTGGAGTCATCAAATTTGCAGGGAAACTGTGAACTTGTTCATCAGAAGATGCAAATGCCTGCAGCAAGGGAACTCTCATGTCGTAGCCCCAGAGAAGATTGCTCACCTGTAAAAATCAGGGAATCACCTGCAGATGACACTGTCTCCGTTGCTGGCTCCAGTCAGACTGTCACTTCCAATTTGCTCTCAGTTGAAGGGGATCCCAAAGGAGGGCGAGGCTCACTCGCTACATCTGTATTTGATGGTGTCAGAAAAAAGGTGCAAGAGCTCAAGAATGAAATCACCACCCATGAGGATAGGATTGCAGAATTGGAAAAACAAAAGGACAGACTGATTCTTCAAAGAGAAAAAGACGTGTGCTTGTATGTAAACTTCTTCACTACTGCTCTGTGACAATATCGATCTCTCAAACTTTTCTCCAGTTCATACCCACCACTCCCAACAGATTCATGTGCAACACATGATTCCTGCTTGCAGCCTCTCCATTGCCCAATTATGTTGAATTGCAAGTCTACTGTACAAAAAAACCAATATGTCCAGGGATGATCATGTCTTCTTGATCATCTTGCAAAGAACATTGACACTGTTCAGAGATCTAAGGTTGCATACACCTAATTTCTGTAGGGAGCGTGCGAAGTATGCCAAGGAGCTTGAGGTTCAGGCTATTGAATACAAAACCATCATTCAGCATCACCTGTCTGTAAACAACAAACTGCTCAAGGAGAAGCAGGCATTAACAGAGAAATCTTGCAACCTAGCTGCAAATCTTGCTACAGCTGAATCCAAGGTCAAGATCAATAATTCCATCTCTCCCAACTCCACCATTCCATCATGCAAGTTAATGGATATGCAAAAAAAAATTTCTTCATCATCACAGAATGTTAACCAAGAACAGGTCCATGAAGCATGTGCTTTTCTCTAGCAATGTTCTCACACACTGCACTGTTGCAAGTGCAGTTTGAGGAGAAGATGAAACAAATGAGTGAGCAATGGACACGAGAAATGACAAAGGTAGGTAGAGACTAGAGACAACAATCCAGATCTCCTGTTTTCTTCTTGTGCTGAATCATTGATGTACAATTGCATTGAGAAACCAACCGTTGCTCCTTTGTATCCATCAAGATTCAGATAGTCTATGATGGTGCCGCAGATCAATCTGATATTATATCTCTTTGCGAAATCCTAGTCTTGAAAGACTTCAGTTATTGGACAGGCAAAAGAGATCTGGATTGCAGGAGAGAAAGCGCGACAGAAGGCGTGGGCGGAATGGAAAACCAAGCAAATCAGAGAGGTACATCGATCCATCGGGGGCTTCTTGAGCAGGAGGAGCAATGGATATTCTTGATCAGGATTCTTTGTACATACTAAGAAGAAAGTTCAGGCAAGAAAGAAATTCACGCTTACAGTCAGAGTTAGGATGATTCTTTGTACTCACCCGGCTGGATTTTATGCTTGCTTGCCTTGCAACAAGAGCTTGCTTCAGAAGCAAAAGATACTCATCCAAAGACTCGAGATCAAGCATGCTGAAGAGTTGCAAAAGCAGCTAGAAGCACAAGCGCACGACCACCGTCGCCACCTTGAACTCCGTGAACGCCTTCAACAGGTACCGACTGTCTTCTTTCTACAGGTCTCATCATCATCATCATCATCATGCTTCTTACACGATCCACACAAGTTTGCCATGCATTACGTACCGCCGGGAAGTCTCGAGACTACTGTCATTTATTATTGGACATCGTCTTGAAAACTCTCTGAAAACTAATCATGCAAAGTCTGGATAAGGAGCGGGATGAGATGTTGGAGAAAGAGCGCATCGCTCAACACGCTCGAATAAGCGAGATCACTGAAAGGTGAATGCAAACACATCGATCCTTATGAACCAAGCTCTAGGAAGTAAGCTTGCAATTATCAGTTTCTGAATGCAGAAGTAGACGTTCCATCGAGCATCCTGGTCATCTGATGTCTGAGAAATCTTGAATCTCTTCAGCAAATGCAAGACAAAAACAAGATGCTGAACAAGATGCTGGAATGTGCCCAGGTATGAGCAGCAGGCAATCGAACTACGAATGCGTGCAGCAAGTGACACAGCTGCACAACTTGATCGCTGTGAAGCAGGCCGCCGTGAAGACAAGCAATTTTCCCAGGAGCTTCTTGCTCGACTCCAACGAGAGTCTGTTGAAAGGTTCACAAGATCCTCCTCCTCATGACCTCTCTCTCTCTCTCTCTCTCTCTCTCTTTGCAGCAGCAGAATCATCAAAAGACTCAGGACATCTTTACATTAGGTTGCTGTCATCACAGCAGCTTTCCATTATGTTTTCTCAACTAGCTGTGCTCACAGTCATCTCATAGCTCTACCGATCAAGCATTCACCAATTGCAGGAGATGTGAGTCGAACTGTGACTCGTCATACAGTGACATCTATCCCTTTTTCACTTACAACATGCGTTCCCAGAGTTCTTAACATGAGTAATTACATATTTCCAACACACTTGCAGCTCTCCAATGGAAAGTGATTGTCCCTGAGACAAGAAACCAGGCTCTATGTCAGTGGCTTTTGGTTAGGCTGCTGTGCTCATGTGCACATTGTGTGTAACTGTGATCACCGCAGCCTAATGGAAAGAAACCCTTACACCAATGCATGCCCCCCCCACAATTCATTCATGAGCTTGAATAAAAATGTTTGTCAACTAGTATTGTTTTCCAAAGGGTGAGACGTTTTCTGAGCATTGTAGTGAGAGGTTTTTTCTTTGTGAACAGAGAGGAGTGTTTAAGGAAGCAATTGGAGAAAGCACTGGAGGAAGCGGTGTCAAAAAAGGATCACAACATTCATGAGCTGAAGGCACAAATGGCAGTGATTGAGCATGAGTGGGAAAACTGTTTTGCCAAACGTGTTGCTCAAGAAGTAGAACATAAGGAGAATGAGCTCCGCACCAGGTCAAGAGCAAACAAATCTGAAGTTCTTCAATCAGATCCACCTCCCCTGGCTTCTCCTTTCTTCACATACTTGTTTGCAAAGAAGTCTTGAAGATCATCAGAAACATGTTCTCCATAATCACAATGTCCTTGATCATCTGTGTGTCACAGCCAGCAGCTTTGTGACTAGTATAATGTCCAAGGTTGAAATACTACATGATTTTTTGTTTGCAAATGCTGCAAATCTTGCAGGATTGTGAAAGAGCGAGACAAACAAATTGAGCTTGTGCTTGAGAAACTAGAAAATGAAAAAGATGAAGCAATTGAGCAAAACAAGAAGGAAAAGGCAGCAAGGATGGCTCAATTGTTGGAAGAGAAACATCAGCTGGAGAAGAAACTGCGGGAATACAACACAAACTTCACCAACCTGAAAAACACGACACTCCTGGTATGTTCAATACTCAAATTGCATGTGCAAACCAAATTGGAAGCAGAGGAATAAATAAATCCACAACACTAGTATTGTGTGTAATTGCATACTCGATACCATTAGATGAGTTACCATGCATGTCAGATCTGCAGACTGCATGGATTCTAGGATTTTGTGAGTGGACCCATCTGGAGAGATTGGAGCAAGCACAAATTTTGATCCTATTATAGGAGGGCAGAGTCTACAGCTCAGTGTTTTGAAAATGGGTAGCATCTTGAAGAGACTCAATCAAGCTTTTGAACAGCAGAGAATGTCTTCTTGATTTGCACAAGCAGGGAAAGGAGAGAGCAGAACGGGAACTTGAGGAAGCTGAATTGGAAATCAGCTTGCTGAAAAAGGAAAACAAGACACAATCACAATTGATTGAAGAGCTTCATGACCAGGTAGGTATTCCAGTACCTCCTAGAGGAATGTGGGTTCTGAATTGTGTCTGATACATCTTGTCACTATGGAATATCATGAGCATTCATGCAACATAAATTTTGCTCCTTTCAGCTTCTTGTTGATCAAGCTGAGACATGTATTGTATGCTGATCATCCCACATGTCCAAATTCGCAGATAGTGCAACTGAAGAACAACATGAAATCGCAAGAGGAGAATGTTGCAGTATGTCTAAAGGGCCAGCAAGAAAAGCTAGAAAAGACTCTTGTTGAGCTGCAAGAGTGCAAGACTACAGCTCAAGAAATGCGCACCCGCAAGGTTTTTTTGTTGTTTTGTCATCTCTTCTTCAAAATTGTTTTCTTCTCTAACCTGTCCATACCATGTCTGAATGACTTGAGGAGGGACTTCATTGTTGAGGCTTTTGCCACAAAGCATCAAAGCCAGTATCAAAAGCCTATACTAGTATATCAACACTGGTAAGCCAATATTCCAGTCAAACACTCCTTTGGACTCTGCACCCCATGCACATTCAAGAGATTTGGGTACCTCTTTTCCAACAGTTGGTGATAAGAAATTATCATATCTTCAAGGGAAAAACACATTACCTACAAATTAGTGAGATTGTCACTCTGCTACTGGATTGCTAGTGTTAATTCTTTGTCTTCTTCTTCTGACCTTATGCAGATGGAAGAGTTGGAGGAGGTAGAGGCACGAGTAAGGCAAGCAATCACAACAAAAGACAATGTCATTTTTGGGTTACAAGAGCAACTCCTTGCTGCACACAAGGAGATTGAACGAACCGAGTTTCTTCTTCATCAAGAGCAAGATGCCATCTTGGCCTAGTCTTTTGTAGCAATTCAAATTGGCTACAATTGTCCATGGAACAAACCATCACAAGAAGGTAAATGTCCGTGTTAGGCGGTTCTTTCCATTTCTTACTTTTTAAATATTGGTCATTAAATCAATTTTTTAAATAAATAATATTGGTAGTAATGCATTATTTATTTTAATTCAAAACTAACTTAAATTTGAAAGTATAATTTCCATTGACCGATAGAAAGAAAAATTATAATTACATTGCTCAAATATCACACAAAAATATACGTAATCAATCATGTTTCATAATTTCATCTCTTTCAAATGAACCATCAAATTCATCGAATTCCTTTTCTAAGTCAATTGTGGTCTTAATTTATTTGATTATGCTAAAACAAGATTATAACCCATGGACTAGAAGCAATGTTAAGTGAATTTCTACTCACACGAATATTAATTTTTTCTATGTTTTGTAATAGGAGATGTCATCTCCTTAAATTGGTAAGTATTGTAGCAAGGGAACAATTTTCTCCATTTCAATCTATGATTCAATAATGCCTAGAATTTGACAAGAGAAAATTGAAAGTGAGAAACAAAGACTCGCACGCACGTTTGCCCCCACCGCTATAAAGGACACTTAATATCCTTTCACACGCACTTGACATCATTAAATATTAATAATTATCTATTAACAAGCTCCTTCATTGGTTGAATTGTGTTAGTCATTTTTGTTTTACAAAATCATGTTTAGATTTGGATGATGAATGCTATGGTGATGACATTGCGAAAGCATAAGAAATAAAGATTTCCTATCGTACGTACATTTTAACAATTGTGGTCAATGCATGAGAACATTAAATGAAAGTTTTTTATATCTCAAGGTCTAAATCAAATGTTTTCTTTTTGAGGAACTTTTCAGTAGTTGGCAACCGAAAATTTTGGGGAAAATAATTAGTGCAAATTTGAGTAATTTTCCTAATATTTTGGAAAAAATGACCATATTTTTTTAAATGAAAATTTGAAGTGGGGAGGACAATTTTCAATACATTGTCTAACCCACAATTTCATTGTGATTTTTAATATGCTGAAAAATGTATTTACTTGTCAAGTAACCTCAAAAAAATATGATATGTCAATCATATCCAAAAATGTAAATCATTTGCAAGAAAAGGCTAAAATGTTTATGATTTATTTTTTTCATGTCACTACACCCATCTATGATAATGGTACAACCATGTTTTTACCGGGATGACTTTAAAGGCTCAAGGTCATTCATGATATTTTTACCTTTTTTTTAAAAAAGTTGTATGTAACACGAAAATGGGTTTTCACACAGTGTGAACACCCGGGCATTGAGGGTGTGCTTTGGTATAATTGAGCCGTCCTGATTTTGGCGGCGGATGTTTTCTCCATGACAGCTGCATGGCTGTGCATGGGACGTTTGTGTGAGTGGGTGTGCAGGAGTGAAGGCGGTGCAAATGATGAAGAGGAGTGGAGCTACATTGATGCGCCGAAAGGTGGAAAGGGAAGAAAAAGCTTGATGAAGAAGCTTAGTGTAGAACAGAACGGGAGGACGCTTGGGTGTGACGGAGTTTTGGAGAGAAGAGTAGCTTTGTTGAAGGTTAGAACCTTCCGCTGTGCCTGACAATCAGTCAAGCTACTGCAGGAGATTTTGGTGATTAGAGAGTAGGAGAGCATGGAGAGAGAAAGGAGGAACAATCCTTATGGAAGGAAAAAAAGAAAGCTTAGTGAGGGAGAGTAGCTTGGTTGCAGGTTAGAACCTTCCGCTGCACCTAACAATCAGTCAAGCTACTGCAGGAAAATTGGAGAGAGAGAGAGAGAGCTCAAAGAGTACTAGGAATCTGGCGCTTTTGTGAACATCTCAGACGAAAAGCAAGCTTGTGCTTTCGGGAATGTACAGAGTCTGTAATGCAACAAGAGAGTTTCCCTTGCTGGTATTTGTGTGAATGTGTAAGGCAAGAGATGAATCCATCGAAATCTTGTTCTGTTATTGTGTAGGAAGAAAATGCTTGCATGCCTTCGATCTCGTGACGCTTGTCTGAAAGAGTCAGTAGGTAGGTTGTGTGCTGTGTTTTTGGAGGTCTGAGTTGTATGCGAGTGACTCAGGAGAACATGGACGCCTGGGTTCGTTGAAGGCAGTCAGTGCGCTGTGTTTTCAGGACCCTCTCTTTTAGGTTACAGTATGTAGTTGATCACATGTAATCCTCCATGTGCATACCTATGATCACAATAACCCAATGGATAGAGACCCTATATCACATTAATGTCCCGTAACCTATCATAATATCATTTGTCTCATCATATTATCCACAAATCATTGAAACATTGACATTGAACAACATCCAAAATTAAACCTCAATTTGTTAATGTAACAGCAAGAGTTTTTTTTATGATAAAAAATGACCAAAGTTGCAAATTGACTCACATGCAAATATATAGGGTTTTATCTTTTAGGGTTTACAAAAGAATAAATGATTAGAAAAACAAAAACAAATATTTAAATTTGTTAGGACCCCAATCTTTTCAACTTTGTGTGTGTGTATATCTATATGTGTGTGTGTGTGTGTGTGTGTGTGTCTATATATATATATATATATATATATATAACAAAACAAATTTTTCAATGAACATTTGAACTTCATAGACTATTGTGGTGCAAATGACAAATGAAATTGATGATTTTATTTTCAATGTGATCTCCACTACGAAAAATGAGCTGAAACAACAATGCCAAAATGGTGATGTTACCAACTTTGAGGTACAATACTTCGCCTTTTTGTATATTTTTTTTCACTTGGAAAAATCAATCAATCAATAAATACAAACCTTTGAAACTATATACTAAACAAGATTTTAAGAATGTGTACATAGAACATTTAGAATACCTTTGGTGGGAGGTGGTGACCTAGCCTTCAATTTTGATTCAAATGTTAATTAGACAATTGGAATTAGATTTTGTTCATGGTGTGAAAGTTTTAGGTAACACAAATGTTCTTGGTGCAAAAGGTGAATTACATTCCTTTGCACAAGTGTTTTGGGTGTGAAAGTACTTGGCAAGAGAATTCCAAGTTTGTGCAATTCGATCCATAGACATGGAAAAATGAAATTTTGATCCATATGTGTGCAACAAATCAACAAGTACGAATATTTTTTGAATCTCAGCAATTGTCATTATATACTTTTTGTTTAATGAAACAAATTGAAGTCAAGTTTATTTCAAAATTGTTTCATATTCCAATGAAATGTGACTTTTGCATCCTTCACATATGAATTTTTTTATTTTTTAAAATGATATTGTTCAAAAAATCTATTACTATTTTTTTAGTGCTTGCAATGATGTTTCAATTGTTTCAAATTATTCAATAGTGGTTTTGTTTGGGCTACCAATCAACACCTAATAAATTTACAAAACTGAAAAAAACATCATGTGCCCCCCCCCCCAGCTTGGATGTCCACATGTCAAAGTTAACCATGACAAAATAACATTATGCTAAAAATACTAATAAAAAAATATATTTTATTTTCTCACTATGTTAAGTAACACCTCTTGACAAAATATATTTTGTGAGGCTAGGGGAAATCATTCTTTGTATATTTCATGAAACATGTGACATGAAAAAGAGTTTTTTTTATATGCCATGATATAATAATATAATAAAATATTATTTATTTAAAATGGAGAATATTTTAAATACATTTTCATAATCCAATTCCAAACACACTACTTATATCTAAGTAAATGATAAAATTTACTCTTTTCAATAAAAGTGCACCTTTTTTTCACATAATTTGAGAAAAAATGAAAAACAAATTCAATAATTATGAGATAAATATAACCCAAAGACACAAATGCATTACCACAAATGATTTACCAACCAACAAGCAACTTAACATATTAAAAGTAATTAATGATAATTTGAATGATAGAGCAAATTTTAGGTTAATTTTTCATTTATGGGCAAAGTTCGTACATCATATCATTGAGTCAACATCATTGTCATTAGCATTGGTTAACATTACAATGCATCTATGAAGTTCATCCATCACGATCCACTTTTCATCCATAATAGATATTTAGGAAGCTCACATATTCAATGAACACTAGGAAAAAAAAATTGTGAAAATTTCTTTGAACAAGGTCACCAAACAATATAAATGGGGACCTAGGCTATATAGTAACTTAAATATGTTCAACATTAGCTAGAGGTATGACCTTATGTTTCAACTTTACTTCTTTGGTTCATATCTCTAATCTTTCCATGCTTTGAAAAAAATCCCATTGGAATATTTTTCTAGCTTAATTTGTGGCCTTGTTTTTTATTATTGTATTTCATGGTTGGATTTAAATTTTGGCTTGTGTAATAGAAATAAAAAAGGGGCATGAAAAATTTGCACACTCATAAAATCAATACACACATCATCATGCATAACAAATTTCTTCCCATAGATTTTTTTTTTTGGGTGATGTAATTGCAACATGACTATTTCTCTTAGTAAACAATATCACACATTAATTTCAACAAAATTTGTACACCCCTCCCAAAAATAGAAAACATTCTTGTGCATAATGTTGAAATCTCTCACACTCTTATGCATTCATTTGTGCAAACACGATATAACCACAAATGGTTACATTACATACACCTAATTCTACAAAATTTGGTTGTCTTCAATAAAAACAAACTTGGGTTTCATGATGTGGGTTATTATTTATGACTCACAACCTCATAAACTTGTTGTTTGTGGCTTCATGGGTTTAGGGTTTAGGGTTTAGAAAATTTCCCTAAGATAAAAAGGTCATCCACACAACACCCACATACTACTTGGACACATTTCCATCTAGCATATCATTGAACACACCTTGATGCACCATACTGTATGACCATGTCAAGCTCAACACTTCAATGTCAAATTTATTATCTTATTTTGAAGACAAAAACATATACCGGCTCAAGCATTTTCTATTTTCCTTTCACAAAAAAAAAAACATTAGAAAAAGAAAATTCAAAAATTTCAGCATTTCTGACAATAATATAATTAATGTTGGAAGTTGCCAAGGTGCTATAGTATTTAAGATCCACACTAAAGGAAGAAAGTCTGCAAACATCAATAGGAAGTTCTAAAATCTTGCAAAGAACTTCACAAAAAATGACTAATTGCAAGTTCACCAAAACTCCTTCATTGTTGCAACCTTTCAAGTCAATAGTGGTTAATGTTCCTGGTCATCTAAGTGATTGGGTGGTATGTTCAACACCATTAAGTGTAGGGTAAAGCTCCCCAGGTGGGGGCGTTCCCAAAATAAGGGCCCTAGGACCAGGTGGTAGCTGAGTCCAGCCCTGCATTTTCGGAATGTCCCCCAGCGTTGCAAGCACCTTACCCATTGTAAACACAAGGTGAAGTTATCATGAACTTAAACATACATAGATCACAATGCATAGAGGGGAAGGTTTTCCACCTACTTAGAGCTGTAAGATCCCTCCTCTTTTCACCGAGGGATATTCATGAATATAAGGTACCCTACAAATATACTCTGAAATTTCTTTGAGTGCATTAAATTCCATGGTATCTCCAGCAGAAAGATGCAGAAACTCAACACCTGCATAATTCCATAATAGACAGATCCAGTAGCAATCACAAAGAATCTTCTCTCTCTGGTTGTATTGGTTCTCTCTGCTGGAGATTTTGTGTGCAGTCCGCAAATGCTGCATCATCAAGCTGAAGTGAATGATAACAGACAACACACTACAGATCCTGATATCCAGCAATTGAATATAACAATCTGGATACATAATCAAAAATCTTCAAAGCAATCATCACAATCACAATCTTCAAAACAACAATCACTTGATTGTTGTGAATGTCTTTAAACAGAGGTTTGCTGCTCTTTTCCCCCCACAGAATTTTTGCTGAGATATTCTTGTTTTTGTACTCAAATTTGTAGGAAGCACAGGAATTTACTAAGACCTATGAAGTGGAGTCAGAGCTCTCAGCTAGAAGGTTGAAGATGGCTACTTTTGTGTAAGTCTAGCAGCCTCATAAGCACAAACCAACTCAGCTACTAACTGAGTGGTTGTTACATGGCAGGCACTGACTGGCAATGCTCTTCTTCAAAGAAGAGAAAATGGGTTCACATAACATACAGGTTGTGGATCAGATTTGTGACAGAAAGCATGCTCATAGCTGAGCCAAAGAAATGAAGAATCACAGATATGGAAATTTCACAGTGAAGAACACATCACCAGCTCTTAAGAGGATGTGAATGAAGATCGAAGCTCAGCAAAAGCAAATGAAATCAAACAAGAGAGGAGTGTTTGCAATTGGCTAAACAGACACCTGGGTTAGTGAGGTGCATCAGAAGCTCCCCAAGCTTGTTTTTCTTCATAGCTCCCATGGTGTTGCTGCTTATCAGATGCTGCTCACCATTTCCAGTTGTTGTGGCTCAGATTTCCCCACTTGGATGTTGTGCTCCTCCAAGAAATGCTCTGCTTCCAGTGCTGCCATACAACCTAGAAAAATTGCCCCAAGTGTTCAGAACCCTCCAGGGACTAGATCACCATCACTCTATCTACCAATCTGGAGAGAAAGTCTCCTAGAACTACAACATATGATGATGGGCATCCATCTCCCACCCCCCCCACCACACTGGCACTCTGAAGAATCGGGAGAAGACAAGATTTAGGCAGATTACTACTGCAAAGTACCTACCTGATCCAGCAGCTGTAATGGCTTGTCTGTATTTTTTATCCTGGACATCACCAGCAGCAAAAACTCCTGGAACATTTGTCTGTGTTGTGCCAGGTTTTGTCAGCACATATCCATCACTATCTGTATCTAACTGGCCTCCCAGAAACTTTGAAGCAGGTTCATGGCCAATGGCAAAGAAGAGACCAGACACTTCCAAGTCCATCACAATCCCGGTCTTCAAATTCATCACCTGCAAAAACTCACGGTCAGAGAATCCAAAGCTTGAATCCTGAACAAATCAAGGCGATGATTTGTGCCAGGAGGCATTTTAGGGTTTAGGGATCACATGTTTGCAAGAAAGGTGCAGCAAGAAAGAGGGAAGATGCAGGAGGGAAGGGAGGTGATTTGTGCCAGGGGGCATTTTAGGGTTTAGGGTCACATGTTTGCAAGGAAGGTGCAGCAGGAAAGAGGGAGGATGCGGGAGGGAAGGGAGAGGAATGTAGTATACAGACCTTCAATCCGCTCAGCAAACCTCTCTCGTTCCCAATCGCCTCGATGACACTGCTGTCCCACAGAACTTCAATCTTGGGATTGCTCAACGTCCGTGACTGCATGATCTTGCTGGCTCTGAACTCGTTGCGGCGATGGATCAAATACACCTTGGATCCGTATTTGGTCAAGAAGTTTGCTTCTTCCATGGCCGAATCTCCTCCTCCGATGACAGCAAGGGGCTTCTTCCTGAAGATAGGAGCGGCTCCGTCACACACAGCACAAGCGGAGATCCCCTTGTTCCAGTATCCATCCTCCTCCTCCCCGGAGCCTTTGAACGTCAACCTCTTTGCAACAGCACCGGTGGCAATGATCACAGTCTCGGCCAACACTTCCTTGGAGTCTGTGTACAGCTTGAAAGGTCGCGCAGAGAAGTCGACATTGGTCACCGTTTCCGGAAACACCTTGGTACCAAACCTGACGCTCTGCTCTTTGAATTTCTCCGTAAGCTCCCCTCCCAAGATCCCAGTCGGAAAGCCCGGAAAGTTCTCTACATCCGTGGTTGTGGTCAGCTGGCCGCCTGCTGCGATGCCATTCGCTAGCCAGCCTTCGAAAAGGATGGGATAGAGCTCAGCTCTAGCGGCGTAGATAGCCGCTGTATGTGCTGCAGGCCCGGACCCCACGATGCACAGTGTCGTGCGCAGAATCTCCCTCGCCGCCATCGTTGCTGCAATCAGCAACGCAAGCTCATTTAGGGTTTGGCGCTCTGTTGTCGCAAGCTCCGCTTTAGGGTTTAGAGCTCTAGTCTCGCAAGCTCCGCTTCAGGGTTTGGCACTCTGGTCTCTCTCAGGGAGGACTTGGAGCGCTCTCTCTCTTCTGTCGCTAGCAATCCTTTTGAATTGGAAGAATCCTTTACTGCGTGGATGAGTTGATGGAGATTGCAAATGAGGGTGTTGACCGCTAGCTATCAGCAGCTGCTGTTTTACGCACAGCTTGGTCAAGCAACCATGGATTTGTCTCTTCTGGAACTCAAGCGATCTATGCGAAACCGAAGGCAGTTCACAGAAGAGAGAGATCTGATGGTTTCCAGGGAGAGGGGATCCGAAATCTCCGATAGGCAAGGGGAGTATGGCGGTGGGCCCCACAAACAAGAGCTGGGTGAAGGAAAAAGGAGGGGAGCAAAGGCGGCAAGGATTTCTACAGAAGGGCTTTCGAACAAGAGGAGGCATGGGGAAATGCATGCTTGCAATGCACAAATGTGCAACAGCCTTTGGTTCTCGACCATGGGCAGAAGAACTACATGCTTGTAATGAACAAGTGTAGAAACAGAATTTGGTTCTCAACCATGGGCAGAAGTACATGCTTGTAATGAACAAATGTAGAAACAGAATTTGGTTCTCAACCATGGGTGGAAGTGCATGCTCCACAGTTCATGCTTAAGGTTCACAGTTCCAGTTTTCTGTTGATGTCATGGCTTGGTGATGCTCCAGTTTTGGAGGCATATTAGGAGCTCAACATATAGCAGGAATTTCCTGCTAATTCCACTCTTTTGGGCACTCTGAAGTGGAGAAATCTATGCTAGTACTCGCCTGAATTTCCAATTGCCATATTCCTGCAACATCATGCTAGATATGAAATATATTGTTGACATATATAATGGGTTTATCAGGTCTGGGTCCCATGATTGCAGGGTGGAAAATTGGGAGTGTTTGCAACATGCACCCGACGCTGCCCATTCCCCATAAGACTAACAGTCACCAAGGTTGATTCTTTTCCTGTGTAGATCTTTAAGAGATCTCAAGTTATTGATGGGTGGAGAGATCTCGCTCCAGCTTTATTGTTAAAAATCTGACACTTCAGACTTCAAGACTTCATTGTTTTCATATGTGTAATTGCCTCAAGTGTTTTGGCCAAAGTTGTATAGTTTCGATCTTTTTCAGAGAACCTCCAAACCCAGTTCTGACTTCTAACTCTTTATATTTTTTTGGAGGTTCTTTGGGTGCAGGTTTGAGCCTGGTTCTTCCAATTTCTAAACCCTCACAACGATGGTTTTTACTGTCCGATGTCAGATCTGCTGTCTCCAAACATGTGTGAAATAGGTTTTAAGTTTAGGGCTTAGGGTTTTTTCCTATTTAGGATGAGTTGCATTTGTAATCCAAGTGATTTCTGTGTTGTGTTTTATGGTGTTTTTCAATGGTAACAGGAAAGTGTTATTTGATGTTACTTGCATGTGGTTTTGTGCATAACAACATAATTTGCCTCCTCTTGATTCTCTTTGACGAATCTTTCACACCAATCTGTAGTTAAGGTGTTTTTCTCACCCTCATCAATATCATCAGCTCTTTAATCAATTGTAGTTCTCCTGTTTTCAAGCAGCAATCAAAGACCTGTAAGATGAAAAAATGTGGAATGGTCACTGCACACTTCCGCACCTTATTTTTCTTTTCTGGGGAGCTTTTAAGTGCTTTTTGAGTGCCTAGTTCAGGTTCAACTTGTCACTTGTGATAGAAACAGCTTTCTTGTTGATGAAACCCTGCCAATCACAAATAAACCAAAACACCTGAAAAAAGGAGGAAACAAAAGGAACAAAATGGAAGGACCCACATCCAAGAAGACAAAAGAACCACCTAAGAGGGCGAACCACAAAGGAACCCCCTCCTATCGCAAGAAGCATATCAAATAGGGAAAGGGGAGGACCTCTTGAAAGGATGCCTAGCCTAGAAGAATCTTCGCCTATGGCAATAGCACATCTCAAAATAGAGATTGCATGGGCACACTCTAATGCCACTAACACCTTCTACCTATGAAATATGTGCAAAATTGAAAGAGGGGGGCTTCCAATGCCCTTTTCTCCCTATGTCATGTTGGCACATCGATGAAAAAACATGTCCGCCTGCTAGTATAAACATCCGTAAACCTCCACAGCTAAAAGGAGAAATGTGTTTGCTATGAATCAATCGTGATAAAACTATCCTTTGCATGAACCGCAACTATTACTTCAACCCCACGAGAAAAAGCAGCCTATGAAACTAAGTCAACTCAAGTGAATTTAACAATGACAACATCTACCAATGTGCACACACCATGAACTGATAACACAATGTTGACATAACAACACAAAGATTTTAGGGCAAGGGGCGAAAAGACATGGGTATATTTTTATGAGACGTGAAATCATGCATCTTTTACAATGGCCATGAAAGCATCTCGCACAACATCATGCAAGGTTGTCCTCTCCCCAACATGTGTGTAATGAAAAAAGTGGATCCCTATAGGATCCAAAGTCTAATTACAAATGCAATGTGATACCTCAACGATTAAAGGATGGGAAAGAGCAAACCTAGTCCGTAATGCAATGAAGAAAACATTTCAAAGCAAGCGATATAAAAAAATGACTAGGCAAGCTAACAATCAAACTCCCACACCTAGCCCTGCACAAGACTTCAAGCACATTCAAAATGAATCCAAAGTTATATCAAAAATGATAATAGTAAAGGAATGGTTGTGCAATCTCTTTAAAATGTTTTCCTAAATGTAATATGCGCCTCTCTCAGCCAACTACTCAAAAGGGGGGACACACATTACTGCCCCTGGGGGGAAAACCTTTTGTGTTGATTTCAAATACGCTTAGAAAGGGAAGGGCCCCAAGCTACTTCCACCTATCACCTCTAACAAAATAGGCAAAAATCCCACGAAAACCTAAAAGTTATGACAAGGGCCCAACTCCCTAGATAAATAGTTAATGCAATGGCCTCCAAATAAACCAACCTTATGGCCCCACTAAAAATGGGGAGAGCCACATACTAACAAACAAAAGGTCATGGCACTCTAATGAACCTGAACCCAAAAGCCTTTCGAAAACTCCCATCAAAGTGGAGTCAAATATAGTAAACTAACTCCAAAAACCTAGAATGGGGGAAGAAACAAAGCAAAAAGGAAAGCCTTTAGGTGAAACGTCACAAGAAGATACCCAAAACCACCTAAATATCCCCTAATCTTAAGAACACGTCTACATGTCGAACATCTTCGCCTAGAACCTCCTACAAAAAAGAAGAAGCAAAGGAGGTAAAACCAAGGGGGACACCGAGGATCTTGATGACACTAAGAAAGTAACAGAACTCAACAAGGGGGACAAAAACCAGGAGGTAAACCAAACGAAACCCAAACTAAACATTTTCAAGGTTGAACAAATAACCCCATAAAAACTAACTAGGAAGCAAAATGTTCAAAAGCAAGGGAGATGACATGGTAAGGTCAACAATATGGGTGTCATTGGCTAGAAAAAAAAAAAACACGAAAAGAAAACCCTTGAAGAATAATATGAAGCATGAGAATAAACAAAAGCAAAGAAAGGCCTTGTGTCAGGAATGCCAATGCCATGGAATTCATCCATTTGAAAGTTCATCCACAACTTGTAATAAATTTGTACCTAAGTTTTAGTTTAGTTTCAATTCATTCGTAATTAATTTTTAGTTAAATTTTAATTCACTTTCATTTGATTCATAGTCCACTTCCAATCAACTCATAATTCACTTTTTATTAAATATTAATTCACTTCTAGTCAACTCTTAATTCACTTTTAGTTAAGTTTTAGATCACTTCTAGTTAATTCATTGTTCACTTCCAGTTAACTCTTAGTCCACTCTTAGTTAATTCTTATTCACTTTTAGTTAAATCTAAGTTCACTCTTAGTTGAGTTTTATTTCACTCTCAACTGAGTCTTAAATCACTTATAATTCACACATGGGCGCACATGGGTGAATATGGGCCACATGTAGATTGGAAACTTCTTGAAAAACTTCTTTGAGCTAGATGTCTTTGGTCTTGGGGTCTAAAGTTTTTAGGTGAATTTAGGAGGAAGTGAAAAATGAGGGAAATGAAAAATTCGCCTAAGTAAAAAAAATTATGGAAGTCAAATGAAAAGACTCTTGAAATTTTAGCTCAACCATGTTCCTTTTTTTTTAGCTCACAATTGAATATGAATTGTAAGCATTTAAAACTCAAATTGGTGTAAAATATAATGTCCAAACAAAAAATCTCAATGGGGATTAAAACATATAAAAAAATGATTGAGAACTACAATTTGGTCTTCATTTACTTTGTTAAACATGGACTATATTAATTTAAGACCCATTTTCTTGAATATTTTACCACATGCATGGATTGATCAATACAATTGTGTGCAAAATGTAATTATGGGTGTCATCATGATATATTAATTAAAATTGTCCACAAAAGTCATAATCATATGAAATATTGGGTTCAAATGAACCTTGGGTTGACCAAGATCACCCCTAAGGTCAACAAGGGATATTATGATTAGTGGTAATTTTGTATCAATGGAATTCAAAACTTGAAACATTCTCCTAAACTTTTAAATGATTGAAACAAGGGATATGACCTTCACGATGACAACTCCATGAGTTGATGTTTTTCATGGACAATTTTTGTTCACCTTAGTTACATAAAATAAATAGAAACAATGTTAAGTGCAATTGGAGACAAAATCAAATCACAAACTCATTAGAAATTCACATGAACAATTTTGTCATGAACCAGATATTTACAAGAAGTAATACTTTTATTATAATATATTATTGACCTCCCAATTGGGATTATGTTGAAATGGTCAAATTTTAGAGAATCCAAATTTCTCTCTAAATTAAGACAATTTGTGTCCCAACTCATGTTTGCAAATATGAATTAAATTCATTGTAATCCTATTCAATATCTTTTTCAATAAGCCAAAGATCAATTCAATTTGAACAAGGTTTGATACCTCAAAAGATGCAAGTATGATTGAGTGGTACCACTAAGAACCACTTTGCCAAAATAAAAATCAAGTTAGACCCAATTTCACTCCATAAAAAACATATTTTATATTGATTTACACCATGTGAGATATGTGTTCCCCACTTATGCACACATTGCACACACGTTAGAAGACATAAACTCCTAGGCACCTATACCATGTATTAGCATTTTAAAAAACTAATTCTTGACCCTTGATTTCAAAAAAAAAAAATTGCACTTACACATTGGATTTGTTTCATTTTTATCCATTACATGCCAAGGGAAATCGCCCCAATTAATCATTGAAACAATTTAAAAAGCAAGAACACTAATTTTTTGTGTTCCTAACATCAAATATGGCCCTTAATTTAGGACTCCCTATTCTTGACCTTAAAAAAATGGTAACTAAATAATAACAACCCCAATTAGATTCCTATTCAAGAAATCAAATAGAGGGCCATTTGAGGTACTTTTAAAAATTAAAAGCCAAGAGAAAAAAACCAAAAATTTACAAATTATTTTGTGTATTTTTAACCAAAGGAACCCCTTATGTTCTTGGAACTTATACATTATTTTTCCACATCAAAATTCCCTTTTTTTTGTTGAACCAAGTAAATTTTGTTGACTTTACAAATCCCACCTTCAAAGGTTGTTTATTAATCAAATGATGATTTGAACCTCTGGAAGTTGACATTAATGAATGAAGGCAAGAATACGGGAAAATGGATGAAAGCATAATTTTTAAAAATTAATAAATAATAGGTGTTGTAATATAGAAGTCCTTCATTAATATGCATCAAAAGCCAAGGCACCAATTCATTGAAACAAAAATAAAACTTGTTTTTGGTACACTCATTCTCAACTAGTTTACACACTAGTTTAATTTTTGAAAGCAAATAGTTATTGGTTGAATCAAATATTTTTATTGATAGCGTATTTCATCTTAAATATTTTGAACTTTTTACAAAGTAAACATCGTATATTTGGAATTGGTTTGGGGCCCTCAATATTAATACATTTAATGTTTCAAGATAGTTTTTTTATTTTCATGTGTTTCCATTGTTTAAGTAAATTTGAATCACACAAAATATGGTGTCATCTTTGTTCTACTTTTTCAGTACTTTAACAAGTCCAAATCTGATGAAAAAAATCATTTTGAATCTTAGAAGGACACAAGGCATGGTGAAATCATAAGTATACTTTGTTGTTAATTTCTTCTTTTGCAAAAAATAAATTCACTATTCAAAATATTGCTAGATCTAGTCAAAGTAAATTGGCTATGTACTTTTAGCATGCTTTCACCTAAATGGAATGCATTAGAAAAATGAAATAACTCAAAAGGAAAGAACTAGAGAAATGAACCCAAAAAAAAAAAATTAAATTAATTAAATAATCTTAGCACCAAAGAAACTAGAAATTTGGGATTGTAGGAGAAGGAAGGATGAAAATTGCAATTTAAAGAAAGCACTCGGAGCACTAGTGTTGTTAAGTTGGATTTCAACAACCCATAAGAAGGCAGTTCTTTATCTTCAAAGACCCGGAAAAAGCAATGCTTAAATCATTATTTTTCAGATACCCAAATTGGGCTTTTTCTTCAAAAATCAAATACCCACCCAAGACTGCCCCAAACCTCCACCAATTTAGTTTAGTACTTAGGCTGGTTAGGCATTAATTAATTCCTTTTTGAAATTGCTGAAATTTTTGAAAAGTATGTGCTTTCCATGCCAAAAATCTGAATGAAGATCTCCAGCACACTACCTTCATTATTTAATATAACATTGAATTATAAATAATTATTTTTTTCACTGCCAAACATAATTTAGCCAAAAAAGAATTATTAGGTACCGTTGTGCTTATTTGGGCAGGTAGTGGTTAAAGGATTGAGACTATTACACAGCTTCACAAGGGACCAAACCCCACCCCCAATACCTGCCCAACACAAATTTTTAAGAATTTGTAACCTGCAAGGTTTAATTTAATTTAATTTAATTTAAATTTTTTTTGCAATAAGTTGGAACCAACTAATATCTGAAAAATCAAATAGCTACCCAAACACTAGTCTGAGTCTCAAAGTCCAAATTTAGCATTTCCTAGATATAGCAAGCCACCTTGAAGCCTCACTCAAGAAGGTGAAGGTGTAGGTATAGGTGTAGGTTTAGGGTTTTAGGGTTCACACTGGCCCACATGGAGTGAACACAAAAATTGCTTATAAGTTTCCTGGATTTAGATCCTATCCTTTAGAATCTCAAAGGCTGGCCAACAAAAAAACTCATCATCTTGTCAAGTAGTGGACCTACAAATCATGCTTCATGACAATTTGCAAACACTTTTCAAGACTAGCTATTATTACCATTTTTATACTTTGATCACTTGCTTCAGACACTTCAACAATTGGTCTATATGGGTAAAGAACCATTACGCATATAACTTGGTTGTTGACTTTGGGAGAGTACAACTCTAGCTTCTAAAACATGGAGGCTATCACAAGGACTTGATCTACCATCTTGCATTTCATGAGTCCCCTTGACATCCAACATCCTCAATCCACATGCCCTTGTGCTTGAATTCCCATATTTAAATTTTGTGTTTGATGCTATGAACCTGCAAAATGTTATTTCAAGGAAAAAGGGGGAAAACAAAAGGAAGATAGATCAAAAGATAAGGAGGCAAAATAATGTCATGGTAATCGCATCATGTGTCCCAATGCATTCACTACCATGTGAACATTGCAATATGTGGATATCCAAAGGATCAATGGGATGGGTGTAGTCACAACAAGGGAGGTGTATGGAAGAATATTGGGGCAATCCAAGTCAAACTTGTATAATAGTGGAAAGAATTGCCAATGAGGCGAAACATAGATAGGACTAATTGAATAGTGGAAAAAAATTACCAATGAAGTGAAATATAGATAGGACTAATTGAATAGTGGAAAAAATCACCAATGAAGTGAAATATAGATAGGACTAATTGAATAGTGGAAAAAAATGTCAATGAGGCAAAACATAGATAGGACTAATTGAATAGTGAGCCAAGCATCTAAGCTTGTGTTTGAGCATGAAATGATGTGAGCTCAATGGAAGTCCATTAGAAAGAATGTTGAAAAGGGTGTGTTGGTGTAAGCACTCTAAAATGTAGTCTTGAAGTTGTTATGTTTGTTTAGTGATGAAGTGTTCAAAGGAGGGAAGACAAGCACATATCATTAAAGGCAAAAAGCCACAAGCTTTTTTCAGTTGTTCTTGGAAAGGGAGAGAGCAAAAATCAATGTGAACCAAAGCCTCCAACAAAAAAATATGATGATAAAATAGAAATTGAAAGGCCAAGGATGAAAAAAAAAATCCCAACTCCCCTAGAAAGAAAGCAATTAGGCCAATGGCAACAATGGAAATGACTTTAATGCCTCGTAGGGAATGGGAAGAGAGGTTTGGCAATGAGCTATATTTCTTTCAAGACCATTGAAGGATCCTAGACCTCTAATAGGCTTAAGGACTCAAAAAAAAAAAAAAAGGTCAAAGGATGAAAGAAGGTTAAGAAACTCTAAATTAGGAGGGATGCAACAAAAAAGGTATGATGATCATTATAAAAAACAATGAATGAAAATCCCAAAACTATTTAAATGTCATTCATCCTTGAGAATAAATCTACATGTTTGAGGTTTCTAATAAGGAACCCTCAATGAAAAAAATAAATGAAATGTCCAACCAAAATACCCAAAACTTTGATGCCCTTAATGGGAGTGGTAAACAAGGTTAACAAGGGGACCAATCAACAAATTTGTGAACTTGGACTGAAAAGTTGATCTCAAAAAAATATAATGTTAAAAACTCAAATGAGCAAACAAAGGTTCACCAAAGGATCACCTTAGTGAATACCCATGGTTGAGGGGATGATAATGACCTCCCCTTCTAGCCTTTTAGGTGATGGCGGGTATAAAATAGAGGAGGTTCAAAAGCATAAAAACTATGAACCAAAAGTCAAAGTTCAATAATATCACCTCTAACATGACATACTCAGAATCAAGCCTTTTTGGACATAGGACTCAATCAAGGATTTTCTCTTTACTATCTTCCAAATATATAGTCTAATTGGAATAAATTTAAGTGAGAGATATTGAATAATTCAAATTATGATCATTTTCATGGTGGTGGTGATTTTTCACATGCATATGTAATTATGCATAAATATTTTGGTAAAAAACCAAAAATAAAAAATGAGTATATAAACTTTTATTTACAACTTAACATGTTTTTTTGCATGAAATTTTTGTACACATTTTGCCAACACTTGGGGCCACAAATTCTAAGCCTAGTGAATACAAAAAATTCAACCAAATGGAAAAATAAAATCATTTTCCTTTTTGCCTTTTCAAATGAATTTTGTACCTTATTATTATTATCAAAATTATATTATATATTATTTAATCAAATGCATTATATAAATATTTCCAAACAAATATGTATGCATTACTTATCCATGAAAGAAAATTGAAGTCAATTCATTGTTTAATACATTCCTTTGATTCCTTTAAGATGAAAATTATAATTCAAAAAACAATTCAAAAAGACATACATATTATGTCCAATTTATTCTTGAATTTTTTTATTAGATTAACATGACATCATTCCAGTTATAGTCATATACCAATCCACTATAATCATGAAATAATAAATATAATAAAATCCAAAATAGTCCTTTACAATCCTTTTTTCATTAGACTGTCCTTTTGGGTACCTTGAATGTAAATATGCCCAGCAACATATAGTTTTTAAAACATTATGCCTTGTAACAAAGTTGAATGCATTTGCCACATCAATTTGTAGGACCACTTGATCATGCTAAGGATTGAGGGTGCATTAGATGCCATGAACCATTATGTCAGATCCTCCTTTGGTCATGACACCAAATTGGTGGGGGGGAAAGTTTGCTAAAAATGAATCTCAAAATTGAAAGCATAGGTTGTGATTAATGAAATGATATAAAGTTGTTCCAATAGAAATTTGATGAACCACACTAGAAGGTTTGGCCATGGCTAGGAGATGGGCTATTTCGAAAACATGATAATGTGCAGATGTATATGTCCATATGGAATATGTGAGCGAAGCTAAAATAGTTAAGGGAAACCACTTGCAAAATCTTTTGGTTGAAAACAACCATGTAAATGCTTAAACACCATACCATAAGGACCACCAACTAAAAGGCAAGGTAGGTGATTAAAAGTTGATTTGAATGAGTTGAAAGAAAGGTTGAAGTTTAAGTTTGTATCATAGTCTTCAATGAAAACAAGAATAAATTACCATTCGATTTGAAATAGAGTGTTTTGAAAGACAAAGTGGTCTCAAAACAAGGTGGCATTAAAGAAAAGGGGGCAAGAACCTAGGTTGCATGTGAATATTTCCTACATGACCTAATGCATGGCTTTAATGAATGCATTTGTAAAGTGGAGAATTAATTTGGGAAGATGGTTGAGAGGGGGAACTTGATGCCATAACTTCACTATGAAATAAATATTTGTCTTATAAATTTTCCCAATCCCTTCTAGGAAACAACATAGTTGTCTTTGAATGTCTTTATGCCCTATCGAACCTCCACAAGGAGGTAATACAAGACACCATTGAGGAAATAACAACAATAGGTGCCATATTACAATATCCATGGGGGGACCAAGTGCATTAATAAAAATCACCTAGGCTAAGGTTTTTCTCCTTGGGAAGGACTTGTTGTTGATTTATGTGCCATGTGGTAAATGATGAATGGATTCACAAAGTCAATTGACAATCAAGTGATGTGAATGAAAATTTTGGTGACATATTTTGCCACATCCCCATCCACGCCTTGCTTGTGCTAAAAATTAACAAGTACCCAAGCCACCTATCATCAAGTTGTCAAGTTCTTACTTGTCATTTTTTCAAACAACCTTAACATTACGCCATCACTTGATGAGAGAGGGTCTATCATGAGAATTCCAAAGTATCACGCACTAATAATGGTTATGTTTTGTTGAAAAAACCAAGTTTTTGTTGGGTCAAAAGTGCAATGGAGTTTCAAAATGTGGAAAATAGGCAACTTATAAGCAAGGCTAAAATTCCAAAATGTAAATAATGGGCAAGTGGGTGAGGTCTTTAAATCCCTATTTTCATGGCTAAACAAATGTCCTTATGCATGTGGGTGGTTTTCTAGAAATATAAATGATGAACTTGCAATGGGAAAATTTTCAACTATTGTATTTAATAAAATAATTTAAAATATAGTTGGCCTTGTATATGTAAAATTCATCCATTAAAAGATAGAATTGCATTATTCTTTAGTCATCAACTCTATAATAAGGATGGGCAAAAATTGGTTGATGAAAATGAAGATTGGTGTATTTATTTTGTGCATGTTGCCAAATATGTGTGTTCAAATGGCATTGGAATAATACCAAGAAAAAAAGTGGGAAGAATATTGGTTTGAAAGCATACATCTTACATTATTGGATGTACAATTCTAATAGGGAACCCTATGGGTGGTAATTTGGTGGTTGTCAACTTTGTATGCAAATTTTTGAAATTGCAAATGATCTTTGGAAGGTTTAAATCCAATGTAAGTTGGTGCAAAGTTCAAATGAATGAAAATTTGGATTTTGTGGCAATGTTCTCGAAAGCATCAAGTTATCTAGGGCTGCTTAAAGAACTTTTCAGAGTTCAAGTAAGTCTTAAATTACTGGCAGCTTCGATCTATGTTGCAATTTTTGCTACCATTAAAAGAAAGATGCCAATCTACAATTATAAAACAATTACAACCAACATTTACAACTAAGATTGCCTTAGTTCCATAATTGAAATCACACCCAACATCTAGTCGCAAATCATGACTTAACATCACACCACCAAATGGACTATGGATGATGTATATGTCAACATATACATGTTCATCCTTTGACCATCCTTATAATATTTGCAACTAAGTCTTATTTTTGCAACTATTTTTACAATTATCAAATATCCATACATTATTTGCCACATGTCTTAAATTAGGGTAATTTTAAAACAATGATTTTAAATGTTGAAAAAAATTCATGTCATTGAATTCCAATGACTTATGATTGTGCCACATGGCAATATTTAAATATTCCATGTGGCATATTAATTATATTTTGGAAAAAAATCAATTGAATACTTATTTGAGTAAGTTGTTGGATAGGTGCATAGGCCTATGTAGGTAAGTAGGTAGGACATTCCTACCTACCTAGGCTACATACCTACTTACCTTTTTACATAAGTAAGTAATTATAATTTATGTACCTACCTACTTAAATAGGTAGGTAGGTAGGTAGGAAGGAAGGAAGGTAGGTTGGTTGGTTTAAAAATAACCATGTAAATATTGTTATATCATTTTATGTTTTGTTTTAGGGGTTGAGCTCATCCCCAATGACACATGTTTTTCAATGTGAAAACATAAGAGAATGCATTTTTTTCAAATAGTTTCCAAGATGAGATTGGAGGACAAAACATATGGGTTAAATTTTCTAATTAAACCTTAGTTACAAATTGAATTGCAATTTAAAATATCATCCCATATGTTTTGCGCTTGTTTTTTTAATTTTGTAAACTATGTAACCATATAACTAAATAGGTAAATAGGAAACTAATCAACTAACTAGTTAAATAGCTAATTAATTAATTAGCCACTAACTAATTACCTACCTACCTACCCATTTATAAACCTACATATAATTACCTACCATTATTTAATATTTAATTTTGGAATTAACATTCACTTTTACTTCATATTTTCTCCTAACTAATCAATTAATTCATAATCATAATTCATCAACAATAAGTAATTATTTTATGGACTTAATTAACTTGTAATTATTTTAGTTTAAAATTTAGTCAAATATTTGTTAATAATAACTTTTTTGGGGACAATCAATTTTTCAAATTTTAATTATCAAGTAAATAAATAAACTGGTAATTGATTAACTATCTAATTTAATTAATTATTAAATAATCATAATAAATACTGAATATTAGATATTAACTATTAAATTATGAACTTATTGACTTATTTATTCGACAAATATCATTTAAAAAGATAATCAGTTTTAATTAATCATTAATATTAAACAAGTAATCTTGTTAATATTTTTTTAATTAATATTTAATAGCTCACAAAATATTAATCAATCTAATATTTATTAACCATAACTCTTGATTAATAAATTTTAATGATCAGATAATTCATTGAATATTAATTAAATATCATTTTCATTATTAATTAAAGTTTTAACTAAGTTTTAATAACTTTTAAACTGATTAATGATTATTAAAAATTAATTTTGAACTTATGAAAATATGAATTAATGTTTTTATAAGCTACATAGCTATTAATTACTTAATAATTATTTTTTATTTACTATAACTTTTGATTAGTAAATTCAATGATCAGATAACTAAATGAGAATTATTTAGTAATTAGCTTATAAAATAGTAAATCAGTTTATTTATTTAAGTTTTATTCGATAGTTTACATTAGTTAATCAATTTGTTGAAAATATTATTTTATGAATAATGAATACATGTTTGACATTAAGATTATGTCGTCTTAATATGACCTTTGGACTATAATTAATTATACATTAAAATAAACATGGCATATTTGTAATCAAGGTGAATTTTTTTATTTTAACATGTTCATAATATGAAGTAATATATGTTTAATATGCATCGAATAGAGGTTAAACACATTTATATGTTAAATAGGTTTTAATATATGCTTCATATATTTTGACTACATGTTAAATTCTTAATGTAATCCCAAAACACCTTAATATACATAAAAATGTTTAGGCACATCACAAGAGGTAACCAAGTTACAATTAAATTCACAACTAAATCAACATAAGGGCCTATTCTTGAATGAAAAGACCAAGAAATAAATCAATATGGAAGGATGTACAATTTAGTAATCACATCATAATTTTAAAAATAGTAAACAAATTAAATAGATGGTTCATGAAGATTAGTTGTAAAAGTTATAAAATGTAGTTCCAAATGACAAATAATCACATGTAGTCGCAAATTGAATGGTTACATGGCACAAGATTTATTGTAATGCACATTACCTAATTGTGAAAGTATTTGACTTTAGATGAATGAACTTGCTAGTTTGATCAACAAATTTGCCATTATAATTTTGAAGGTTTAGAATAAGGAGGTTGAAAACAAATAACATTTTAAGCAATAATTTCACTCAAGGCCACTTCTTTTCTTAAATGCATTTGATCAAGTTTCACATGGATTGTATTTTACAATTTTGTAAGCAAATAAAGTGTTGATCATGTGGTGACTTACAATAGTTGCAGATACTAGTTAAGGGGGATCTCATTTGTTGTACAAGAGAGGAAAAGAAACAACCAAGTGTATCTTATTTTTATATCATTTGGGGTAAGCCTTTGTTATACCTACCAAAGTTCTTCCAAGAAGTAATTTGATGTTCTTCTAAGGTAAGTACAAATTATTAAACACCTTATATTTCCTTATGTTTAATTACACAACGAATACTCAAATTATAGAAACCATGCATTATGCAAGCACTAAAAAAGCCCATGTCCTTAACAAAACATTAATTTTTATATGTGTCAGTAGTAAGGATAGTGATTTCTTTTTAAAGACAACAATTCCTTACATGTGTTTCTAATACTAATTTAAGTGATTCTTGAAAATAAAAACAATGTTGGGCAATTCTCACTTTTTGTGAAAATCGGTGGTTCCAATAATCATAACCATATTAAAGAACCTTTGAGGTTCTCATTAAAAAAATTAATTTGATACCCTTTAAGGATTTGAAATTTTTGGAAAAACAAATTCCGACCAGTTTTCAAACCTATCGATTTTTAGAAAAATTGTTAGCTTAGGTTTTCAGTGAAAATTGTCATAAGTTAGCTTTTCAGAATATTTTTTAAAAAATTATATATATAATTTCATGTGAAATTTTGATTAAAAAAAATTAATTAGCTACAAAACATGAAAAAAATGCAATTTTTTTTTTAAATTTTAAATTTCATCTTGTTCAAATTCAAATATACATGTTTCATAAAAACTTCATTCGGGAAAATATCATAGTATTCATTTTCTATTACCATTTCATAAGTCCTCGAAGATTCCATTAATTTTCAAATGTGGTATGATTATAATGGAAAAGACGAAACAAAAGATTTTGTGAATTATAAAATGATTTAAATGTTATAAGGTTTTAAGGATTTAGTTGTTGGTCTAAAAATTATCTAAATATTTACAAAGATCCAAAACCATTTACACCTAAACATTTATAAGCAATCAGAAGAGAGCTCACTTATAACCATTGCAAAAAAAAAAATTTATCAAAATTAAGTAAAATAATGAAATAAAATAAAAATCTAGGATTAAATTGAAGAAGGAAACTAAAAAATTAATTTCAAAAAAAAAATGAAGAATAAAAGAAATTTATTGTTAACTTGGAGCCGAATGCTTCCAAGCTTCCTCCCAAACAATTCTAAATTTTTAACACACTGCAAAATCAAAAGGAAGGGGGGAAGTACCGATCTTAGCAAGGGAGTAGTGAATCACAGAGGAGCAGTGAATTAACAAGGGGTAGAAGGGTACCTAGGTGGGCAAAAGAATAGTGAAGCATAGAAGAGCGACAAAACATTGTGCAACAACAAAATAAAATAAGAATAATAGTGAAACACTTCATAAGAACAAAACACAAAGGAGGAGGAGCACATCACTGCTTAACAATAAAACACAAGGAATAGCAAGGCATGAAGAGTAGAAAAGGAGGAATAACAACAAAGCAAGAAGACCAACGATGGAGCACAAAGGTGGGGCCATGTTGGCCCCCTTTTGTAGAAGAGCGAAAAGCTTCTTTGTGAAGCTCCTACCAAAGGAGGTGTTGAAGAAGCCATTGAGAGGCTACACTACCAAAAACCTAGACTAAAACTAAAACCTAAACCTAATTAAACACCTTAACAATTGAAAACCAATGCCTTTTTTTAATACCCTAGTAGGTTACCTTCAACCTCCAAATGATACCTTTTAATGTTCACATGGGAAAGAACCGGTAAGAAGGTTATTAGAAAGGTTATTAGATTTTGTAAAAACCTTTGATTTTCATTCTAAGAATGAATTGAAAACTTTAAACGTTTTCACCAAACAAGTGAGAACCACCCAACATTAATAGAAATCATTTCCTTCATAATCAAATAATTCTACTAACCATTGTCATTCCTTATGTTGATAGGCATTTCCCTTTGATTACCAAATGCAAGTAGTGAATATTGAAATTTGTTGTCAGTGAAGTGTATTAAATTTTGAGTTTGAATTTTCTTTGAACATGACAACTACATTTTAGAATACCTTATGGATTTAACTAATTACATATATGTGTGTAATTTTAGATACCTGCATCTATAAATCCAAAGTTGTTGCATTGAGTTCTTCAAAACTATCAAAACTTAAGGCAAGGTATTTTATGATCCAAATCATTAGACAACCCAACTTTTGTTTTGTTGTCATTTTTGCTAGTTTCATTAAACTAATGGTATCACACATGTTTAATCTACTTGCTAACAATATTGATATCATGTTAAGTTCAGATACAAATAAACATGTTATGGAAATACCAGGATTCATTGCTTGTAAAGTTCCTTGTAGACCTATATTGATTCCTATGCTTTTTGGCATTTGTATATATTTTAAGAAGCTTAATGATTCAAATGGTGCCAACCCATCTTTGAAGGATAATTTCTCATTAAGATGATAGAAATGATATTTGAATGTAATTTATGGGTTGTTTGTTCAGAATTTAAAATCCATGAATAGTTTTTGTATTATTCAATTACTCAATTTGATTTCACTAGAAGAAAATTGTCATTTTGCAATTGTCGTAAGCAACTAATTTTTAGTTGCATGCAACACATGCAATTGTTAGACCCCCATAGTTGCATAAGACAAATTGTGCATGACGGGCATTTGCATACAACATTATGTATTTGGATTATATATATGGTATGAATTTATACTTTATACATTATATTACTCTAAAAGGGTTGCCCATGGCGACATGTGGCATTTAAACATTATTTCAATATTCATCATTATTAATAAATTATTAATATTTCAGCCATCCAATAAAATGTTAATTGGATTTTGACATGTGTCCATTGTGAAGGCCAATTGTGTGGTGACATGTGGCAATTTAAATAAGCCCATTGATTATTTATTTTGTAATTAATTTGGTCAATAGGTAGGTTGTAGGTACATAGGATGGTAAGGTTAGGCTAAGTAGGTAGGTTTTAAATAATCCAATTTGGTGTTTGGGTTTAGCCTTTAGGGTTCAGGCTCTTCCATTGCCTCAACCCAATTGACATTTGGTACTTGGTTTGAGAATAAGACAAATGCACTTATTTATATAATGTGAACACTTGGAATAGAAAACAAAAAAAATGAGATATAAAATTCCATTGCAAATGTAACCAATGTAGTTGCAACCTACATGCAAATATTACATATTACCTATGCCATATTAACCTAGTTTACCTATTAGTTAAATTAATTATATCATAAGTACTAAAACTTAATAGGTAATAATAATATAATATAATGATAATATTATTAATTGGATAATAAATATTAATTCCATTAATTATAAATATAAAAAATTTATAATAATTATGATTACTTATAACAATTAACAATTATTAATATTATATTGTTACTACTTAATTTAAATTAATAATTAATTTAAATTAGTAACTCACCTAGGTTAGGCTATTTATATGCAGATTAAATGTATCCTAATAGCCATAAATATATTACCATAATTCATTATATGGTTAGAATTAAATTACAGTTACTGAAGAGTAATAATAATAATAATAATAAATAAATAAGATGTAATTATAAGTTAACTAATGAAGCTAGCTAATGTAACCTAGTAGACATAAGTATATTACCATAATTAATAACATTATAATAAAATTAAAAAAATATGAAGGATAAAATATTAAGTTATTCTTTATAATAATAATAATAATAATAATAATAATAATAATAACTATGGAATAATAATTATAGTCAAATCATTAGTAAGTCATAATATAAATAATTATAACTACAACTATAATAATTTTTAATCATTATATATGAATAGCTATGATGATTAACAACACAATAATTTGTTTTTGGTTAAACTAAAATTAAATAAATTAACTACATGGCTAAACTAATTACAAGGCTAAATTAATTATGGATAAACTAGTTTTGTCTTAAATAATTAAGAAATTCAATTAAAAATGGCTAAATTAATTTTGGTTCAACTAACCATCGTTAAACTAATTAATATTAAATTATCCATGATTAATTAACCACAAAGTTAAATGTACTAGTTAATTTAACCATGTTTAATTTAGTCATGTTAGTTTAGCCATTATTAGTTTAATTTAACCTCCTAGCAAGTTTAGATTCTTAGTTAATTTAGCAAACATTAGTTTAGCCTCCCATTTAGTTTTGTTATTGTTAGTGTTTAGCTTCATAGTTAGTTTTGTCATAATTAATTTAACCAAAGTTAATTTAGCCTCATAGCTAGTTTTGCCATAATTAATTTAACCAAAGTTAACTTAACTTGATAATCAATTTTTCCATGGTTAGTTTAACATCATAATTAGTTTTTCCATGGTTAGTTTAACCAAGGTTAGTTTAACCTCATAATTAATTTTTCCATGGTTAATTTACCCAAAGTTAGTTTAGCGTCATAGTTTATTTAATGAAAATTAGTTTAGCTAAAACTAGTTTAACCATGGTTAGTTAGCCAAAGTTTGTTGAATCATGGTTAATTTAGCCAAAAATAGTTGAACCTCATAGTTAGTTTTGTCATGATTAGTTTAACCTTGATTAATGTGAATTTAGCTTAAGTTTAACCGATGTTTTACGTTTGGTAGCATTAGTAAAAATTTGTTTATTCTTAGTACTAAAGTGATAAACCTACTATACATAGCTTAGGTAGACATATTTAATGTATTGATGTAGATATGTATTAGGGTCATGATTTTTATGACACATGTCTATTTTATACATTGCTAGTTGCATGTTGATTACACACACAACCAATGTAGTTGCAAATGACAAAATTTCTACTAGTGTTTGCTTTTGGAAATTGCCATGCACTAATTTGGTTCAAGGTATCCCCCATGGTCGTTCCCCATGAATTTGGTTCCCAAAGAACCTTTTTGGTTCAAAGTATTCCACATGGTCATTCCCCATGGATTTGGTCCCCAAAGAACCTTTTTGGTTCAAAGTATTCCACATGGTCATTCCCCATGGATTTGGTCCCCAAAGAACCTTTTTGGTTCATTACATTCCTAGTGAAACAAAGACACTCCAATTAAATGTATACATGTGTATATATATATATTATTTAACAATGCTATGTTAACATGGGGATTAGGGGGAATAACTTAGGTTAAGATAATAATATTTAATGTAACCAAAAGATCTTGGGATCAAAATTAGGTATCCATTGTTCTACACAGTAACATTTTTGGTCATGATGAGAGACCTTGGAAATGGGTATTGCAACACTTCTAATGGTGTTTTCATCCACCAACATAGGTATTACAAAATTCTTCATGACAAAAATTCTAAAGCATGCAAACAAAGAACAAAAAAATCAATCTCATCCACCAATTGTTGTTTAAATACCTTCACAACATGGTTGTTAATTCACCCCAAGTACAAACACACCATGCATTAAAAGTCGATTATGATACAATTGTTTTTGAACTCCAAGTGAAGTAACATTGGGTTTCACCCATTTTATAATGAATAGGTTTGATAGGTAGGAAGGATAGTATGTGGTTATTTGGTGTGTAGATGCATACTTGGTTAGTATAGGTAAAACTCCAAGGTAATAACATTCCCAAAATAGGTTTCATGGGAAAAAAATTATTAAAAAATTTCTTGATGGTTTTTATTGGTTAGTGCCCTCAACGTAGGGCACTCTTGAAATAAGTGCCCACTTTAGGCACTTCGAACAACACATAGATCAAGATGAATATGAGGGGTAGGGTTCTCACCAATGTTGGGCACTTTTGGGGATTTTTGAAAACTATTAATTATGATTCTTCTTATAACTTTGAAATTTTCTTTTAATTTTATATTTAAAAAATTTCACATTTCAAAAAACGAACCAATCTTTCAATTGTTTAGTTTTATTTTTCAAATGGGAAATTATCATAAATTTGAAGATCATTAGTTTTCTTAGGTGGGTTTCTCCAATTGATTATGATAGTTCATGTTTTGGTAAAAAGTGACAAAATTTTCAAAAATAGGAAAAAATTGAAATTAATCAATCAAAATTTATTGGAATGAAAAACTTATCATGTTTTTTGTTACCACAACCTCATTTTGCTAACATTTCACTATTTTGTGGTGATATATGCACCTAGCAAAGCAATGCCTTGAAGCATGGCATCTACAATTTGCTTATTAGCATGTTTATATTTTGTTCAACTTGTGTTAGAAACCTTAACATGTCCATTATGATGTGCTTATCTATGATCACTACAAGTTCTCTCTTATCCTAGCAAAGATTGTCTCATTTCATTGAACTTTCCAAGTGTTGAAAAACTCAACCAAAAATGCATGGCATGGTGTTCTTCACTAAACTTCAAACAAGCATATAAGTTCAACTTTATAAACCTATTTCTTTTCAACTTTTTCCATATGAACCCTAGTGGTAATCCTCTTTAATTCTTGTGTGTATGATTTTATGTAGGCACAAATATGAACAAGTTATTTAAATCTGGTGAAAGCATAGGTTTATTTTGGCAATACATTCTATTTTGGTGCTTAGATTTTGGCATAATAAAGAATGAACTAGGGTCAAAGAACTAAGTGGTATGTGGTATGTAGGAGAAATTGTAGGTCAAGATGTTGATGGTGTTAAAGCTTGTTATCTAGTGCTCGGAACAAAAAATTCAGTTTATCTTTGTCCTCATAGTGTAACAATACTAGTGTCTATGTCACATGTTGAGGAATGAGAACTCCTTGCCTACTCTGAAAAAAACAATGTTGAATTGCAACTTCAATTTATGACTATAAGATAGTTGCAACCAACATTTACAATTAAAATTGCATTAATTGCATAAGTGAAGTCGCACCCAACATTTAATCACAAATCATGACTCAGTATGATGTCACCAAATGGACTATGGATGATGTATACATATTCATCCTTTGACCATCCATATAACATTTGCAACTAAATCTTCTTCTTACAACTACTTTGCAACTATCAAATATTCACACATTATTTGTCACATGTTTAGAAATAAGGTAATTTAAAAACAATGATTTTAATGTTGAAAAAATCCATGCCATCAAATTCCAATATCTTGTGATGGTCCCACTTGGTGATCCCAAAATCCACCATATGGCACTATGAGGAATTTTGGGTGAAAAATATTTTATTATTCAAACATTGATCTTGGCCATCCATTATGAACATTCATTTAGATGGTCCTATATTGTGACACATGGTGTAATTAGAATCTACCACTTGGCATATTGATATTTTGGAAAAAAATCAAATGAATACATGCCTATTTAAGTAAGTAGGTAGGACATACCTACCTATCTAAGTTACATACCTACTTACCTATTTACATAAGTAATCAAAACATATGTACTTACTTATTTGCTTACCCACCTAGGTAGGTTTAGGTAAGAAGGTAGGTGGGTTAAAAAATAGACATGTAAATAATGTTATTTCATTTTATGTTTTGTTCCTGGGGTTAAGCTTCTTTGAACTCATCCCTAATAGCACATGTTCTATAATGTGAAAACATAAGAGAATTATATAGTTTCCAAGATGAGAAAGGAAAACAAAACATATGGGTTAAATTTTCTAATTACACCTTAATTGCAAATTGAGTTGCAACTAGAAAATCTAACTCATATGTTTTGTGCTTCTTTTTTATTTGATAAAATATATAATTATAAAACTAAATAGGCAATAAACTAACTAATTAATTAGCCACTAACTAATTACCTACCCACCCACCCACTTCCGAACCTATCTATATTTACCTACCATTCTTTAAATTTTTAATTCAATAAGTAACATTCACTTTTATTTCATTCTTTATATTAACTAACCAAATCATTCATAATCATAATTTATCAACAAATATGTCATTATTTTATGAAATTAATTAATTGGTTATTATTTTAATTCTAAATTTAATCAAATAATTATTACTAATAATTTTTTATGGGGAAATTTAACCTTTTTAAATTCAATTATCAACTAAATAAATACTTAAATTTATAATTGATTGAATATCTAATATAACTACATATTAAATAATAATGAATGCTTAATATTTGATATTATCTATTAAATTATGAACTTATTAACTTATTTAATCAATAAATATTATTTAAAAAGATAACCATTTTTCATTAATCATTAATATGAAGTGAGTGATCTCAAGAATATTTAATTAGTTCTAGTGACGATGATTTCATTGGAGCTAGTTTAGGTGGGATGGGTTATAGTCATAGGTTGTACAAAAAGACAATTCCAAATTTATTAATGTCTCAAAATGTCCTTATGGATATCAAAATATCAAAAGAGAAACAAATATTTTTTTTTTCAATTTCTTTTGAAATCTTTGTGTGCTTTCAATATTTTTTGGAAGCGTTGTGTCTTTCCAATTTCATACACATGTAAACATGTAATTTCATACAAATGTAAATATGTATGATTTCATTTGAATATGCTACTTGGTTATTTCAAGAGATTAACAAAAGACAAAACATGTCAATGCAAAGGTGAGTACATAATCATGTTCTTGCATTTAGTATGTCAAATCAATTATAATTCAATATCTTTGTTTTTGTTTCATTGTTTTTTGGAACTTTTGTGTGCTTCCAATTTCATACACATGTACATTGTAAATACGTAGTTCCATACAAATGTAAACATGTCTTATTTCGTTTGAATATGTTAAGATTATTTCAAAAGATTAACAAAGGAATAAATGTCACATGGATTTGAAGTGTTCTCAATTAGTAGAAGTGATTGGTTTAAAAGATGCAAAGATATATTTGAAAGGTTATGGAATAGCTCTAAAGTAATGTGTGTAGATGATGCAAATATTGGTTTGAAAGATTCTAGAATAACTGATGTGGTGCAGGTAAATTTGTTTTTTAAGGTAATTTTTGTATAAGGTCTAAAAGCCAATTTTGAGCTTTCGTTGGTTGCCCAGGAAGATGTAATGATGAAATTTACCTTCGAGGGGAATGCACCTGTGGATGGTTTAAATTCATGGTCTAATTGTGTGCAAATTCAAGCTATGGCATTTAGGGTTTGAAATCATGTAAAAGTCTCAGAAACAATTTCTGATCATGCATTTGTTGCCAAGGAACATGATGTCGTTGAAGTAATCTTGGAGGATGAATCAAGTGTGGATGATGCAAATTCTAAGTCACACTATAAGGAATCTTAAGCCGAAGGAAGACAAAACTCATTCAAAAGAAAACCATTACCAAAAGTGCTAGTTCTAGTCATCTTCACATATTTCCCTAACTTGATTAAAGTTTTGACAAGCCCAAGCTGTAAGATTTCACAAAGGTCATGTAGAATCATATATTATTAAATGCTCATGAAGGAAGCTCCATGTATTATCATCTAGAGGTTACAACACTGGATCAACAAGTGTAGTTTACAAGTGGTTTTTGTTTTTACATATTTTAACTATGCACAGTTTTGGAGTCCTTTTCTTTTCGAAGCAGACAATCCAATGTAGATAAAGTGACCATAGGGATTTCACAAAATAGACTTATAAGCTACAAACTTAAAGAAAATATGTTTCCCACATTGAGACCATATAAATGTTACTTTCCCCCACAACTATTATGGAGACCAATTTGTGGGATTAAGAAAGACTTGACACAAGGAGCTTATTCATTTCTTGCAAATGAATTACAAAGGAATTGTGCACTTTTGTCACATCGACATGAGGTGGTGGTGGCAATAGTTGCACACTTGTGTTTAATGTTATAATCTCATTGTAAATGTGATGGAACTTTTGTCGTATGAGGTTTGAACAAGTGATGGGTAAATGTTGATTCTCAATAATCCTTTTGAATATCTAATTACAAGGATCTTGGAACACATACTTTATGAAGTTATAGCAAATGTGTTCAAATGATATGGATGTTGCACATATCTAGGCCTTCATTAACATGCTAGAAACCAGACATATAGACCTTGACATGCACATTATAAGTTTGGATATCACACATAGAAAAAATGTCGTTGATATACAATTATATAGGCATTGTCGTATTTTGTTTTAGTGAATGTACATGAATATGAGTTTGGTTATCAACATTTTGTGGAAGGAAATGTATCCATGAATTTGTTCAAAGATAACCCCAATAAACCAAGTAAGCTTCATCCACGCATCATGGTATGGAAAGGGGTGTTAGGATTGTTGAATTCACCAAGATGGCATTTGGGTCTTCAAACTTGATTCGGCCTTGATGGTGCTTCCATGCATGGGGTCACTAAAACATGTCACAATGTGTCATGTGTTTCGCACAACCAACACCAAAGCAAAGAACTTCTCACTAAACTTCTTTGCTCCTATGCATAGAATCATAGTCAACCATCCTAGTTTGTTGTCTGGATTCAAAATCTCACAAAGTTTCACAAGGTTGTTGGAGGCATCTTGTCACTCACTTGCAACAACTATTAAAGCTTTGAAATTGGGGTCATCTACATGAATCAATTATGCGTATTTTGTGTTGATTCACATTGTTATCGTTGTGTATACAACATGGTGTTGATGTTTGGAAGGCGAAAGTCTCATATATACCATGCTGAATTACCTATTCCATATTGTGGAGTATGTTGTTTTTAACCATCTTGGACTTAATTTGTGTACATTCTTATAACAAAAAAAATTCACTCTAGAAAGTTCAAAATCCACATCCCCCCCGCCCCCCCCTCCCAACAATCTTAAAAATTCTTGTAGCTATGTGTGTGTCTATTCATTAGATGTCTTGTGATGTGGGTACCAAGTAGTTGTGGCAATAATGGACATACTAAAGGGGGATGAACATTTATATACCAAAGGAGAGGTTGAGAGCCAACAACTTATTTACATAACCATATCACTTTGTGATCATGAATGAATATGGAGGGAACAAGATTAAATTTTGTTCTAGCCTACAACTTGAAGTTTCTTTACTTACTTGCATTTTATTTTAAAAAGGAGAGGCTTAGACGGTTTGGACTTTAAGGGGTTGCTCAAAACTTTTGAAGTTTTTCAGTCTCTCCTTAAAGTCAACTGCAAAGGGAATCTTTCTTGCAATGTTATTAAGAAGGCAACAAGAATAATTAAAAGTTGAACTTATACATCATGGGTGCTAGAAATATTAAGGTTTTAGTAAGTGAAAATAAAATAAAATATTTTTAAATCAATGGAAATGGAAATAATTTCATGAACAATCTATATGATCATGTATTATTAATGTTTGATAATTAATTAGTTTTTAAATTATTTATTTATCATCATTGGTAATACGAAGTAACACAAAGCCCAAGTTAATATTTAATAGCTCACTAATTATTAATTATTTTAATATTTATTAACCATTACTCCTAGGTACTAAAATTGAATTATCAAATAATCAATGAATATTAATTAAATATTATTAATTGAACTATTGATTAACATTTAATAAGTTTTTAATTGATTAATAAACATTAATTATCAATTCCGAACTTATGAACTAAATGGGCAAAAACTTAATTAATCATTACTAATAACTAGATAATTGAATTTGTGAAATTTAGATTAATATTTTATAAATTACGTAACTATTATTGAATTAATACTTATTATCTATTTACCATAACTCTTGGTTAGTAAATACAAATTATCACATAATTATTTGAATATTAATTGAAATATTAATTGAAATATTAGTTAACTTTAATGAATTATAATTTGATTAATAAAAAGTAATTTTTAATTCTTAAATTACGATTTAAATAGGATTTTAAAAAGTTAATCATTAATAATTAGATTTTTGAATTTTTGAAATTTGAATTAATATTTTTATAAGCTACTTAACTATTAGTTAATTAATAATTTAATAATTCATTGGACATTTATAGTTTTTATTTTGATTAATAGCTTGAAATGAAAAAAATTCAAATAAATGAGTAAATATTGAATATTATATACTAAATTACTTAATGAGTTAAATAAATAGATTAAATCAGTAGTTAACCTTTTGCAAATTTTTGTTGATTACTGATTAGTAAATTATAAAATAAATATACATAATTTTAATCAATTTGCTGATATTACTATTTTATGAATAATAAATATTGGTTTGACATTAAGATTATGTAATATTAATATGACCTTGCCACTTTAATTTATTTATATATTTTAATAAACATGGTATATTTGTAAATAAACAAGAATGTAAAATCAAGTTGAAATTGTTTATTTTAATAATAATGTAATATGTAATAATATTGTGTTCAATATGCATTGAATATAGGTTTTAATATATGTTTCATGTACTTTGATTACATGTTAAATATGCTTTTAATGTAGTCCAAAAGACATTAGCGTACATCAAATAAATAGGCACACAACAAAAAGCAACCAAGTTAAAACCAAAGTTGCGACTAAATGAACATAAAAGTTTATTCTTGGATGAAAAATTGAAAAAGTTAGTCAATATGGAAGCAATTTTGTAGTTGCACTAAAGTCACAAAAATAGTAAGAAAATTAAAAAGATGGATATTAGTTGTAAAAATTATAAAACATAATTGCAAATGACAAATAGTCGCATATAGTTGCAAATTGAATGGTTACATAATTCAAGATTTTTTGTGGTGTTTTAAGGAAAATGTAACCACATTTTCATTTCATTTCTAGTTTATGTCACATGTTGTAAACATTTTTGAATATGTCATCTTGGATCATAATTTAGATATGAAAGTGGAGAACGCATTGAAAAGGTTTCGGATTCAGAATGCTTGGATGTTGAAACTAGGCTTGCCTCTCTTCTCATTTCCTATGGCAATTTCATGATGGCATTACATTTCATTCTCCCTATCTTGCACAAGTCTCCTTGTTGCTTATTCTTTTTCCCATTTTATTTTCTTCAACTTTTCAATTAAACTTGCATCACTCATGTTGGTTGGTACAAAAAGATGATGAAAGGTACAAGTGAAGGAAAATGATTATGATGCACCTAATTATCACCTTGATTGTCTCTTCATTTTTGACTTTACAGTTAATGTGAATAAGGTCATGCATCTATTGTTAACACTTAATGTTGGATGAAAATGTAAGCCTTGTGATTGAACCCTAATAGAAAATGAATCGACTATAATAATTGGGGTTTGCACTATGGGCATGGCCTCCTCATTACTATTCACATCTTTGTCTTTAGTAGAAACATCACGTTTTCCCTTCCAATACATGTGTACGATGTCTTACACTTTGTATTTCAACTTAAAAAATTTAACATGGTTTTAGTGTGTTCACATTTTACAAGCACAAGTTGTGGATCAAATTTATCAATAATGACCAACAAAACAATACTATTGGGTAAACAAAACTATACTATATAGGGAGGGACCAAACCACTTCCTAGTAAATTTCCTCAGATGAGTTTTGCAACCATAATACATGATCCCCAAACTTGAATTTCATTTCTTAATGTCTCTACTAATTCCATAAAACATAGTTTCATTATTAAATTCTAATTATTTCTTATGCCTACAATCTATCAATTTGTAGCTTTTCCAAATTTGATAGTTTATTAGTAAAAACCCTAACATGATCTATGTCTTTATGGTCCCCATTAAGGATTGGTATAACACATTCTATGGGCATTAGAGGATGTAGTATGTAGTATAACTGACAGGGAGTGTAGCCTGTGGTTACTTTGTAAGTAATTTGTATGAAAAAAACATAGTGGGAATGTTCATCTTCATCTAACTAGCTTAGGTCCACAATGACATTGTTAGTCAAATTTGCTCACCCATTCCCCTGTGGATAATTAGTAATGTTAACATGCTTTGGTAGGAGATGATCATCAAGTGCATAATGGCATCATTAATGAAATGGACCCCTTGGTCTATGACCATGGTTAATGGACAACCAAACCTAGTAAGAATGTACTTGTATAAGAATTTAACAATCATAATTGTAGTAATTGTCCGAAATGTTTTCATCTGCACCTAGTTTGTAGCACAATCTAAACATTATGAAAAAAATTGTTGTTTGCAACTTGCTTTGCAATTTTTACCCTTAATAATATGATAACCATTCATCAATTTTTTTCCAAACACAAGGTCGTCACAAATTATAGTCGCATCATTGCATCTATGACTACAATTTAAATGCATTTGTTTCATAATCACATACATGACTATTAACCCTTGCAACTTAGTGACACCTATGACTTCTACATATGTAGTCAAAACATGAGTTAATTTGAATAATAGTTGCACCCTAGTCACAAAAACATTATTGGAATGGACAATATGTTTTTAGTGTTCACATTAATTTAATAACGTCGAAAAATCTACAACTCTCAATTATCAAGTTCTTTTGTCAATTCACTTATTTTAATAATCATTTTGAAAATGTACAACTTACAATCTTCATTAGTCACTTGATTTTATAAAGATTCAAACGTTACGGGTGAAAGCATGATCAATTAAACATTCCAAGATACTTGTTTGCATAAATGGAAAATAACCATCAAATACACCTTCATATAGTAAACTTTAAAATATTATTTATTCTAATGATCAATATGGGCATGTTCTTTGACTTTATGTGAATGATATAAAAAAATTACATGTTTAATGTCCATTTAAGTAGATTTTCCAAAACTGCAAGTAAATTGTCTTTTACTTTTTGGGCATTTGTTTCATAGAATGTAGGCTTAAAGTAAGAGAAATATTGGATAATGATGCTCTCAAATATATTTATGTGCTTTCAACTTTTACTTTAAAAGTATAATATATTAAGCTTTCTAATGTAAAAGTTATTTTGAACACATTTTGACTAGTATGTTTCAAAAACACTCTTGACCTACTTTTATTATATGAAAGTTTCTCAAACTTTGTATACAACAAACTATAAGCCCATTATTGAACAACATGATGGTTTGATAATGATTGAAAATGTTTTGACTCTACTTTCTTACATTTATATCTGCAAAAATATGATTACATGAACGATAACTACTTTTTGTGTTTAATTGATCACACTTGCAAAACAATGTAACAATTCATGACATAGGTCTAGGTTAGACCTTTTGTTAAAACTAAAACCTGCACTGGGATTGAGTTGCTATTCCTTTTTTTTTATGGAAAAAATCAAACCATTTTCTTTTAATGGTGTGACAATTTAGCTTTGGAAAAAAATTATAAAATAAATTGTGGTGGTGTTGTGTAATGAACTAACATCTAAATGGTTGCCAACTCACTAGTTCCTTCTCCCAAAAAAAAAAAACAAAAAAAACCACCCAAAACACCAAAAGATCAATCCTCAATCTTCACCCATGAATGTGAAAAATGGAACATTATAAGTTGAGAAACAATTTCCTTACAAACAAGAGGACTGATCATTATAATCGGCCAATCTAAATTGTGTGTTCACACTTGGTGTTAGGGACTCTAATGTTAAGTGCCCTACCATCATGTTAGTCATTTAGGACGTAATCATGCTTACCATGAAAATTTTATGTTAACCTAACATTCACTAACATTAAGGTATCACCTATTTAACGTTGCATGCCACCTAGGGTGCCACCTAGATTTTCATTTTATTACTGACTTAACATCAAGTGTGAATGCACCGTAAAGAAATAATTTCTCGAATCTTGGAGAGTGTGTATGTAATGTACATGGCATCTAAATTAACTTTCAAACGAAGGCCCATAAGTCCTCGATTATGAAAAAATGTGCCTACACCAAAATGAAAGAAGGGTCTCAAAACTTGAAGAACCAAACTCAAACCTGCACCCAGAGAATCAACCAATTTCTTTGAAAGTGTCAAAACCAAGTCCAACAAACAATCCTCTTAAAACGGAAGGACCAGCCAATAACTGGAGCTGGGAAAAGAGGCCATAGTGCACATGGCAAAAGATGCAAAACTCAACTTGGGAAATGAACTGAATACAAAAGATTATTTCATGTGTTTGTCCCTAGGTAATGGAATTTCTATATATTGTCAAAAATTGTGTCAATGTCTGAATTCAAGTTTGAATAGAGTGGCCACTAGATCAGGAGCTCCTCAACATGAATTATTCCTGAACTCCAGAGAGCGAGGAAGTTATCCCATAGGCCGCCCAATGGCCATTCACATGCTTCTGAATGAAATCCTGGAACTTTTTCATGAAAAAATCGCCTGCGTTCACGTTCATCATGGCCCCCGCCCCCACTCCATCCCCACACTCTCACCAAACACCGGTGTTTTGTTTTGGTCCTTTTGTGCTAGAGACAAAGTGGTGATCATCCATAAGAAGATTTAGCCAAATTTGGCCTATGTAAAGGAGATGATGAAAAATAAATAAAAATTAGGTGCCCTTATATATTTTTGGCTACCTATTGGAACTATATTTAAAAATTATAAGCTTCTCAATTATATCTGTTTTCAAATTTTAGCTATTCTAAATCCAAAAAATCAGATCACTTTCACATTTTCAATTCATAACTATAGCCAAAAAAAAATTGTCGGGACATTAAAAAAGATTATGTGCCTTCACCAGAAAGGAGCAATGGTTTTTTATTGGCGAAATTTTCGCCAAAAGGAGAAATTAAAAAATGAATTTTTTGGGGGGGAAAATTAGGCTTTGTTTTGGGGGTGTCAATCTTCATAATCAGTCAGAAAAAATAGGAAAAAAATCGCCACATTGCTATATTTAGTTCCAGACTTGAGTAAGCTGAAATAGAGAAGGAAGATTAAAAAGCTTTTGATTAATATCAGATTTGACTAAATCTTCCTAGGGATGATCCCCCCATTTTTTCTACATCTTCCTATGGAGGATTGCCACTTAGGCTATGTAAACAAAAATTCCTAAAAAAAACCACTGGAGCTGGGACACCTCCATAACTTTGCTGGCTTTGCAGCTACCTCTCTTGAGAAACAGCCACCAACTTTACTAGGCTAGTGATCAACATCTGGGAATAAAGCTAGAAAGCATCATGGGGCCAATAACATGGCATTGACAAACTAGCAAATTGTTTTTATCATAGAGAGAACCAACAACCCCCTTCCACTCTAGAGTCTAATCCAAAGCATGCTCATCATGGAGCCAATGAATGATTGACATAGAAACCAGATCTAGACCACTGGAGAGAGAGGCAACCAATTATGTAGTACAGAATCATCTAGCCTCCAGCCATCTAATACAAGACAAACGAATAACAGCTGCCGAGGCTAGATTCTGTAGCAGATCTTATTTTTCGCAAAAACAAAAATGGTTCAGACTTTTCATGTTGATCTAAACTAGTAAAAAATTCATAAATCAAGATCTCCTTCCCAATTCAGTCTGGGTACTTGGGAAGTCTGGTGTCTCGTCTGCATGTTCTTATATTAATATTTCTTCTCATCAAGTTTTGTACAACATTTAAACACAAAACCTCATGCATCATCTGCACGATCCCTTAATTAATTATTATTCTTTTTCAAGCAATGATCCTTGATCAGTGACAATCAGTGTTTTTTTTTTTTTTTTTTTTTTTTTGTGGTTCGGGTGGGAATTAACCTACACGCGATTTTGCATTAATGGTTTGAGTGCCCCAAAAATTTTATTTTTAATTGGGACAAAATTTAAGGAAACATTTAAAAAATAAAAAAAAAAGA
>Ga0116231_10001296_pt1 | contig 50673 bp, 43 predicted proteins | sample S1TSphgellanicum_2_FD_89695 | JGI IMG/M metagenome (GOLD analysis project Ga0116231, IMG submission 89695) | Host-associated microbial communities from peat moss isolated from Minnesota, USA - S1T2_Fd - Sphagnum magellanicum MG | ecosystem: Host-associated > Plants > Peat moss > Unclassified...
AAAACAGCTTTCTGATCTTCCTGACCACTTTCCCCCGGCTTCTTCCAGAAGGTTCACTCGAATCCCAACGCCTCTCCATGCAACTCCTCCACACGGCCATCTCATAATTGCAGCACCGACTTACACCATAACTTAGAGCCGCCATCCAACCCCCATCCGATCATACCCATCATGCAAATCTTCCAGCAAACAACTTTGAACAAACCAATCAGTACTTCCCATGCAGATGCAGTGACGGCCGTCACAGACACAAAACGGCTCAAAGATGTGCTAATTAGTCTCCCTGATCAGTGGGCGCTCAAAAATTAGGGTCACCCCATTTCCCATTACAGTCCCTATGTAATAGAAAAGTAGTTGGACAACCAATATCGATGCCAATTTTCAATCTTAGCTTCACGAACTTGACAAAATTCATGGTTATCATCCATGGATAGCCCCCACAAATGCTAGAATAAAATGTGGCACTCCACCACATGTGTGTAAGGATGGTAATGCATATTGGAACAAATGTGAACTTGGATTTATGTGTTGCGCCCCCATTCCACACACCTTGCATTAAACCTTGGAAAAAGCCTCCAAACACCTTTTTCACCAAATGGATGCAAATACACAAATAGGAACCAACGATATTACTTTACGAAAGGGTTGTGAGTCTTTTTTAGTTTTTAATTCATTTTTTCATATGAAATAATTTTTGAATGAAATCTTTTGCAACTTGTTACTAAAATACATGTGATTTCCCCAATAGATCACATTTTTGGTGTTAATCATTGTAGAATAAATATGAATTTTCAAAGTGTTTAAATTTTGCCAAATTTTGCATTCCATTTTGAAAATTTATCATAATTTTAAATCATACCAAAATATGCTAACTATTTTAAGTTTTTTTTTCTTGTATCATAAACTACAACTTTGTTTTATATGTCATGCACATTAAACCCCATTTACATGTGGTAAAGGATTCTTGAAATTTTTAAAATTTTAAATTACATATCTTTTAAATTGTGAGTGTTTTTTGAATGTGGGTGGTAAATTACTATCATATAAATATTTTTACCATCAAAATTATTTCATTAAAAGAATCTTTTACTTAGTCCTTTGCAAAATTAACCACATTTAACACAACTAATCAATGTTCAAATTCAAATGTCTTTTAAACTAAAACCAAAACCCAAAATTAAATTTAATTAATTTTAAATTTGGATTCCTCAACATTCATATAAGTCATTTAACACAAATGGAATGATTAGAATAACTTTAAAATGTCACAAAAAAACATATCTAAAAAAATTCATAGTTTTCATTACTATTCAACATGTTTTTTGCTTTTATATGTGTATTGCATTGAAATAGGAAGCAAGGCAACTTTGGAGTTTATCCTAAGATAAAATCTCCATAACACACCCAATTAATTACCATAAATTATCATATGTGTTCATCTTGAATTGAATGGAAGAAAAGATTGCTTGAAATTTTATTAAATTATGACATGTTCATCCCCCTAAACCATTAAACATGGTCAAAACACATCAACATCTCAAATTATTTAATCTTTAGGGGAGATTTAAGGTGCAAATTACAACTTTCAACAAATGAATGAGAAAAACTTAATTGGTGAACAAAGGAGGATAAAATTTAACTCCTCTTTGTCATTAGAGAAGGAGATTTTTGGATTATCCCCCTAAATTTTATCATTTTTCAAGTCTCCTTTTTCCTCCCTTTTTTAGAGGATTTTTTTGGAGGTGTGTTCAACATGTGACATGAGAGAAGAAAATGTGTGTGTTTGGAGGAATAGAAAAAAAACTTGGAAAAAAGCCCTCGCAAGGAGAAAAGGTTAGGAGGAAAAAATTTTATTCTAGAGTTAAATTTTTTTCAAACTCAATAACCTAAAATTTGAAGGTTTGTGGTAATAGTTATAAAGACATAAAATGAGAAGGTACCCCCAAGTGTGATGAAACCTCTACACTTCTAGCTTAGATGTTGAAAGTTTTTTAAATCCATCATTGGATTACTCTTAAACTTCATAATTTTTTGAAATAGTAGTTAACATATGTGGCTTTCGCCCTATTCCTTGTAGTACATCCAATTTTGACACCCCCATGAAATCTAATTTGCATTTTGATGCCAATTTAAATGCTGGATTTTCAACTACCACAATTTTCAATGTTTTGTTTAGAAATGAAACCTTGACTTCTTCAAGGCAAAGCTTATGGTTTGTGGCCTCACTTGGTTTCATGTGGATACTCCCCATGCTTGGACTAGGAGTTGTGAGCTTTTCCTTTGGAGGTGGTGCTCAAAATGGAGGCTCGAGATCAAAATTGATTGACACCAAGACTTGGGCCCTTGCATCATGTGAAGAGCGTGGAAAACATGCATATTAACAAAAACATGCAAATATAAATGGTAACCTAATTGCAACAAGAACATAAAAATAATTATTCTTGATAATTCACTATCAAACAAACCTATGTACTACATATGTAATTTGTTTATCTAATAATACATACTAAGTGCATCACATATGGACTCACATGTATTATCAACTCCTATTTAATAAATAAAAATGTAGACTATGTACATTGATAAAACTTAGAATCCATCATAAATACTATTTAAATCCTTGGAAGATTCTTATGCAATTAAGTTAATTTTTACACTTATAAAATGTAATACTTAAGGACTCTAGATTGTTGATTATGGAATTTACAATACTAATTAAGGAATTTAGATTGTTATTAAGGACTTGTGAATGTTGATTAGGGACTTTAGAATGTGATTAAAGACTCCATATTGCTAATTAAGGACTCTAGTTCCTATTTAAGGAACCAAAAATGTTGATTAAGGATTTGGATTTTTAATTAAAGAACCCAAAATGTTGAATAATGATTTTGGTTATTAATTATGGAACCCATAATGTTGATTAAGGACTTTGGTTCCTATTTAAAGAACCCAAAATGTTGATTAAAGATTCTAGTTCCTACTTAAGGAACCCAAAGTATTGATTAAAGATTTTGGTTCCTAATTAAGCATTCCATAATGTTGATTAAAGGCTTCAATTTTTAATTATGGAACCCATAATGTTGACTAAGGATTTTGGTTCCTAATTAAAGATTCCAAAATGCTGACTGAGGACTTTGGTTCTTAATTAAAGAACTTAAAATGTTGATTAAGGACTCTAATTCCTAATTAAGGAACCTAGGATGTTGATTAAGGATTATAGTTCCTAATTAAGGACTCCATAATGTTGATTAAAAATTCTAGTTCTTAATTATGGAACCCATAATGCTGATTATGAACCCTAGTTCCTATTTAAGGAACCCATAATGTTGATTAAGGATTATGGTTCCTAATTAAAGAACTTAGAATGTTGATTAAAGATTTTGGTTCCTAATTAAAGATTCCATAATGTTGATTAAGGACTTTGGTTTCTACTTATGGAACCCATAATGTTTATTAAGGATTTTAATTCTTAATTAAGGACTCTAGAATGTTGACTAAGGACTTTGGTTCCTAATTAAGGAACCTAGAATGTCAATGAATGATTATAAGTCCTAATTAAAGATTTCATAATGTTGATTAAGGATTTTGGTTTTTAATTAAAAGGATTCCATAATGTTGATTAAAGATTTTGGTTCCTAATTATGGAACCCATGTTGTTAATTAAGGACTTTGGTTCCTATTTAAGGAACCCAAAATGTTGATTAAGGATTCATGTTCCTAATTAAGGAACCCATAATGTTGATTAAGGACTTTAGCTCCTAATTAAGAACTATAAAATGTTGACTACAAACTTTGGTTCATAATTAAAGAACCCAAAATGTTAATTAAAGGCTCCAAAATGCTTACTAGGTACTCTAGGTTACATATTAAAAACTTCATAATGATGATTAAGGATTCCAATTTTTGATTCGAGATTACATTGCCAACTTTTTTTCTAAACCTATGCACAAAATGGGTGCCATATGTACTCATCATCTAGGACTATACATGTTAGTTAACAAATAGTTGCAATTGTCCATAACAATGATAATTCATGTACATGATTGACTTTTTAATGCAATGTTTACAAACCCAACTTTAGTTATAACGAAGAAAATGCTTACATATGGACAAGGTGAAGCTATCTAGATGCATTTTCCAACTTACATGTGCATGTACGTCATTAAACATTCAAACACAATTTACATTCACAACTCACACTAAATGTAGACAATAATAAGACAACCAACCTATTAGAACAAAAATGGAAAGCCTACATCAAATAAAGCTCAACATTAGAAGCTAGAACACACCTTTGATTGATTTATGGGGTTGCCAACCTCTTCTTGCTTCAAATTTTGGGATGTCAAACCTTTCAATCTACTTCACAATCCTTGATTCCACGCTTAATAGACATGCCAAAGTGGTATGCATAACACCAATGTACATGGTACACATGTTTGTAACAAGACATCCTAACTGCCCACACATGAACAAATCCTAAGCCACAAAAAACACAATGTTCTATGGGTAGTCATGTTTATTTTCAAGATTGATGTGCCCCCAAACTCTTCAAAAGATCTTAAGGTGAGTTTGAAAGTAAAATAACAAAAGAATAAGAGAGTTGGGGCACGTTCCTTAACTCATAGCACTTTTGGGGTAGGAGAGTGTGCTAGAGCTCTGGGATGGGATTAGGAAGAACTCACAAGGATGAATTTCATCCAATGATTTATTTATCCAATGAATCCAACTCATAGATGAAATTTATCCATATGAAATCATTCATTTATGGACATATTCATCCATGTAGGTGGATCAAAATCACATTAAACTTTAAGTTATGAACTTGCATGTCCACATGGAAGAATGAAGCCTTCAATAGTTGCAATGTAATCATAACATAATCACAAAATAATCACAATTTTCAAACATAGTTAATAGTTGAAAAAATGGTCACAAATGACACATAACCACATGTAGTCTCAATTGATTATTTGCAAAATATAAGATTTCTTATAATGTTGGTATGTGAACTATTGGTCTTTATTTTTGTAGATGTGTCCATTTTCATTCTAACAAATTTGTTCTTACTCCTATCATAACCTCCACCATCATTCGCATCTTGATCAAGGACCTTAGCTTGGCCCAATGGGTGACCTAAGACCTTTAACCTAGCTAGCTCTTTCTTTAGGTGTGGTAATCTAGTGTCATCATGAGGTTGAAACATCCAACCCATCTCTTTCATTTTACTTGACGATCTATTGTCATAAGAAAAAACAACTAAAACAAGGTTGGATCAAATTCATGTCTTTGTAAAGGCATTTGATACATTTTCAAAAGCACATAAACCTTTTTGGGGTCCTTTTGGGGTTCATTCTATGGTGTTATGTTTTTGATATAGAGTGACACATCCTTTTCTATTATAGGTATTATTGAATGCTTCTTGAAACTAGTCTCACAAGAGCTTGCTCTTGTTTTTGAAAAAGTTAGTGTTTGATTTTTTGTTAGGTTTTTTTTATGGCTAATGAATTTCTTGTTTACATGGTTATGGCAAATCTTTTTCCTAATTCAAGTTGTTTGAAATTAAACACCTTACCATGTCTCTTCACTTCAACTCTCCAAGGGGTCATTGATTCAAGGAATCATCAATAATATCAACATGATCTATACAATTAAGAGAATCATAATAAATTTGCTAGGCCTACCATCTACAATGGGTTAGGAATAATCAATTCATATTTTAGTGTGAATATGTGAGATGCTAAACATGTTAAATATTGCAAGATCATAGGAATTGTTGTTAAGTTAAGTTTTTGTTATTTTTTATATCACAAGCTTCCCATTTCACAATTTAATGATAAAAATTATATAAAATTTATTTTTTCAGGATTTTATATTTTTTGCACAATTAAATATTGTGCATTTAAAACATGTATGATGCACCTATAAGTAGGATGAAATATTTGCATGATGTGATGATTTGTTATGTATTGTTCCATTTTTGTATGAAGGAACAATTTAAAAATTGAACTTGCATTGGTTAATATATGTTAATATGTTGAATTATAAGTTGTTTTAACAATTGTCATTATCTAATTCTAGAATCTCAAATGTTTAAACTATAATGAAATTGCATTGGTCACAAAATGTGTTGAGCCTACACATAACAAAATAGTTTGTTAAAAGGCTTTGATTTATCTGCTTTTGCATGTGCAAGTAATCCACCTTTGGAAAAATTATCTTTATTTCCTTTCTAACTTCGAGTTTACGAATATTCAAGTACTCTAAACATAAAATATTGACATTGAATGCAAATAAAAAATAAAATAAAATAAAGAAATAAAAATATGTGCATATCAAAAAAAGAAAAAAAGAAAAAAGAAAAATCCCTCACTCAATACACAAAAAATTCTTTGTTTGACGTAAGTAATTTAAAAATATAACATTTAATGTCCTTGTTGGGGGCACATTGTGAAAGCATGGGTGCATGGTGTCTAAAACAATGCATAAAAGCCTTCAGATTACAATTATTCCTCCCAAAAAGTAAAATAATTCCATAATTACAAAGAAATATTAATTTCTTAATTGAATTGGTAAAGCCACCTAGGCGTTTCAGGATCTCACTGAGATCCTGAAATCCTTGGAACGAGGTGTTGTCTCTCTCCTCTCGAGAACTGTGTATTCTCTCTCCTTCCGTGCTTCTCGCCACTATCGCTGGCCGTCTCCACCACACCAACTACTAACAACCGCATTTCTGTTTGTTTTCTTCGCTGCAATCCGCCGATTTCTGGGGGGTCTTAAGTTATTTGCCTTGCCCTGGTTTCCGAGTTCAATGTTTTTTTTGGGGGGTTCGGTATTTCGATTTTTGCAGCATTTTTTTCTCCCCTAGGTTAAGGGATGTGAATGCTTGAAGGATCGCAGGCAAAAATGGCGGTAGCGAAGAATTCGTGGAGGCGGGTGGAGCTCTGGTTTTTGATAGCTTATGCAGTGGTCTTCCAGTGCTTTGTAGTGTACCGCAGTGTGAGAATTTCTGAGGGTAAGTGTGTTTCAAAATTTCTTTCGCCTTCTTTCTTCCGTTTTCGTTTCTCACATGTTTCTAGTGCTCTGGCATTCTCATCTCCTTTTGTGAAAAGCAGAACTCGCAAGGTCAGGTCAAGAGAGAAATAAACGTGAGTGTGGGCTCGAAAGCTCGTACTATATTGCAAGGGTTTAAGGGTTTTAGGGTTTCGAAGGGTTTAGGGAAATTTGAGCTCCTGGAAGTCGCAGGTGGAAATTTCTCGCAATAATCACTGAAAGAGATTCAATAATTTCCCACAAGAATCACCGAAAGAGATTTAAGAATCACTGAAAGAGGTTCAAAGGGAAAGGATCTGACAGTGTTTAAGGGTTTCTTTGTATTCTGTTTGGTGTGGAATCAGAGTATTCAAAAGGGCCGAAAGCAGGATGGCTGAATGGATTACGGCAAGGCTGGATTATGAATCAATTGATGGTACTCTGTTTCTATTGAACTCCTTTCTGGTTGCACAGTTGCACAATTTCTTACCTGTTGGGATGGTTTTGGAGTTTGATTCACAAAGGAGAGAGCATGCACTGAAGTGATCAATGCTTTTGTTGTTTCAGGACCTGTCAGACAGTCAATGGCGAACATTTCGTGCTGGTTTGCCAGCGCTGACTGGAGTCATGGCCATATTCACAATCTTGGCAGGAGGCTTGAAAGCAGGTCTCCACCTATCTGGAAGGGCAATGGCATGGTTCTGGCTAATTGTGTCATTGTCATACATCACTTATTTGCATGGAGCTTGGTAAGAGATGCTTTTCAAGACATTGCCTCTTTCCTAAGCAGGGAACATAACACATCAGGATGTTTCGCAAATCGAACACTGCAATTGCAAGACTTCAGAAGACTTTTGTGGGAGGCAACTGTGTTTGGGACTTGATATTGCAAGTTCAGCTTTGTTCTGTAAAGCTTGTCTAATCTGTCTACAATTTGCTTGTTGATGGTTTGGCAGTGTTGTGTTCATCCTGGCCATTGCAATCAGCAATTTTGCTATTACAAAGGTACATGTACCTCATTTTATTTGTTGTCCTGCTTGATAGGTAGTTTGATCTTGCATAAGCTTCAGTGTCTACCACCACTGGAGAGATTTCTGTATCTCCATCACTGTGTTATTTGGGTTTCCATTCCCAAAAAATGTTCTAGAGGTAGGAATTGTGCATCAAGGAGTTTTGCCAACATTTTGAGCTAGCTGCTCTGTGTCTTTTGGAGGCTCCTTCAATGAATATGTGGTGAAACTCTCCATTTGGGCATCTTGAGTGCCATCAGTGAATTGAAAGAATTGAAACCATTGTTTTTGTGTATTATGAGAGAGTCTGAGTATTGACTCATGGCACAGATCTTATCTTTGAGAGATGTCATGCTGATATCATCCCATTGTTTTCTCTATCAATGGCCATTCTCTTACCTAGGAAGTTGGGAAACTGGCATTTACAGTATTGAGTTTGTGGGGATGAGCAGGCATTTGGTGGGACACGAGCTTTGCCCATTCTGATTTGGACATTTAACATAGGTTTCCTTGTTGCAAACCGTGTATACGAAGGCTATAGATTCTCTTCTTTTGGGTAAGTTGCTCCCCACCTCTGTGGCTATAAATGAGACCATTACATGATGCTCATTACCAAAAGGTTGCATTCTTGTATGTACTAAAATAGGGAGTAATTTGTCAGGCTGACAGGTTTGGATATTTTCATTGTGGGATGACTGAGCAGAGAGCAACTGGCTCACTTGGATCAATACCGGGGAGTGATGCGATGGCAGATAAGCTTTAATTTTGGTAAGTTTCTGCACAAAAAATGGTTGCTTGGACTAAGCCAGCTTTGTTTGATCATTGGGTATTAATTACAACTGATACAATACTCAAGGGCATCTTCTGTTTTGGGTGCAGTGATCTTGCGAATGTTGAGCTTCAGTCTTGATTACCACTGGGCACGCATATTGCGACCTTCCACAGTCAATTGGGAGGTCTGTCCTCTCTTGGTCCTTCAATCATAAACTGGGAGGTCTGTTGCTGTTCTCTTCTTCCACTGTTTTGATCTCAGAGCCTCTGACTGCAGTGCAGAACAGAAGCTTAGGCCTTTTCATGAGACTCTAGGTTTGCTTGCCACTAGGTGTGATCTGCCTGCATTTGGATGGAAGGGTTGAATCATGAACTGATCCTTCTCCATACATCTCTGTTGTGGGGTTCACTTTGCAGAAGCATGCACAACAGTGTGACCTTTGTACACTTGAAGCTTCTGAAGATTCTAAAGCTGGTTGTTATTTAGCAAGGCAGGTAAGGATTCTCCTAAAGAAAACCATGACAGCCTCGCAATAATCATAAGACAAAAGTGCAATTGTTGGTCCGTGGTTTGACTGTACCTTTTGTAATATTTCAAGCAATGTAAGTTCTGTGTTGTGCTTCAAGTTCCAAGTGTTTGGCATTCATCTAACTGTTAGGACATGGACTGATGTGTATTTTGTTGGTGTCCAGGAAAGGCCTGTACCATTGTTTCAGTATGAAGTGGTCATGTACCTGGCCTATGTTCTATATGCACCGTTGTACTTAGCTGGACCTATTGTCTCCTTCAATGCATTTGCCTCACAGGTTTCAGTCATTGACCCGACCCTGGTTTGCTGGATGATGAAAACTGCTTTGCTTTAGTCTTTTGTTACATGAGACCCTGACTAAATTTTATGATCGTTTTTTCAGTTGGAGAAGCCACAAAGAACATACAGTGGAACACAGATTGCAGTATATGGGCTGCGGTGGCTTGCTTGCTTCTTGCTCATGGAAGTTCTCACCCAATTTTGTTATTTCAACACCTTGGCCATCAGGTAAATAGCTCAGTTAGGTCCTCAAAGGGCAACTCTGAAGTGGCAATTTCCTTTTAAGCATAGTTACCAGCATAACTTTTTGTTATTTCCTTTTGTGGGAGTCAGGATTGCATAGTTAACCTTTAACTATATGAGTTCTGGTTTGCAGTGGGGTTTGGCAAATGCTATCTCCCACAGAGATATTTCTGATTGGATATGGGGTATGGATTCGAATCTTGTCAGCTCTTTTTTTGGTCTTTTCTTATTTTCATGACTCTTGTGAGAGGACTCTCTCTGGTAGCAAGTCTCATTGTGGATTTGTGTCCCTGTTCAGACAGTTCTGATAAATGGTAAGTTTCCTTGTCCTCACAGGTCTTGAACTTCATGTGGCTCAAATTTCTCCTAATTTGGCGCTTCTTCCGGTTCTGGACACTGGTTTGTCAAAATCCCAGACCAGACGACTTTGTATATACATGCTTGCGAAAGCTTAATTTTTGAGACATTTTATTTGTTGTGCTTAAGTTGGAGGGTAAGGCTCTGTGGGATGAGTACAGATCCATAACTAAAACTTTTGTGTTAGCATGTTGATGAAGGTCAATGGAATTGAGGCACCTGAGAACATGACCCGCTGCATGAACAATTGCTATGATTTGGAAGGATTTTGGAAGGGATGGCATTCTTCCTACAATCGCTATTTGGTCAGGTGAATCAGAATGTTCAAAATATCCATATGGAAAAAAGCACAAACCAGGTTTTGCAGTTCGAAGGGTACATGCAAGTGTTTTCAAATTGATGTGAAGTGTCAAGCTTTGGAAGGATTGAAATTTTTTGAGAGGGTGTGCAAAAATGGGTGGTCGTATTCTGTGCAACCATGTTTAAGTTTCATGCCACTTCTTTAATTTCCTTTGATGATTTCACTGACAGTCCGGGCAAAGAAACAAACTTTCTCCTCATGTTCTTTATCTGATTGTTGGGCTTGAAGGTATTTGTATATTCCACTGGGGGGTTCAAAGTGGAGGCTCATCAATGTCTGGATCATCTTCACATTTGTGGCAATCTGGCATGATCTTGAATGGTGAGCTTATGATATAACTCCTACATCTTTATTGAGCCTGGATCATCTTCACATTTGTGGCAATCTGGCATGATCTTGAATGGTGAGCTTATGACATAACTCCTACATCTTTATTGAGCATTTTCTCTTTGATATTCTGATCTTAACCTCCTCTCTGTGATGTGGGGATTTTGAAAGTTTGTCACATTTGAAGTTTCTACAATTGTATGTATGTGTTCTGAGATGCTTTTATGTGCAGGAAGCTTCTATCATGGGCATGGGTCACCTGTCTACTGTGGGTTCCAGAGTTGGTTGTGAAATCGATTGTAAAATCTCATCGGGTGCATATCTATGATATTCCCTTCATTCCGTTGAGGTTCTTATGGAGTGGCCAGTATGTTGACATAGGTTCAAAAGTTCTCTACCTAGGTAGGAAACTTTTGAAGAGAAAGCTACTAGGTAGAAAACTTTTGAAGAGATTGCTACCAGGTGTAGAACTTTTGAAGTTGATCCTTGGTTTATTTGGTGTCTTCAGATGGAGGGCTTCAGAAATTCACCACTGTTCAGGGAATGTTGTGCATTGGCAGGGTCTTTCAACACAACTGGCCTAATGGTGGGTAATCTTGAAATTGCTGTGCTGTGGTTGACATATTACTCTGTTTTCAAACATTAGTAATGTTTGCTTCAAAATGTCTCCATGGCTATGGCATTAGTCTGCACATCTAAGCAGCTGCCATAGTGAAGATGACTAAAGAGGATACAGAAAACATGATGTCTGAGCAATTTCATATTGTCCATTTGTGCTTCTGTTAGAAGTCTCGGACCATCATATTTTTGTTTTATGTTTTCATTCTCTAGAGTTCTTGAAGACTTTGTTCAAGACAAGAGTGTTAAAGTCTGTGTCCATCCTTGTTTAGGTTGGAACTTAACTTTGTTGATTGTGTCTCTTGAAATGTAGCCTGTCTTTTTTCCCTCCCCTAAGAACAAGAAGCTTCCTCTTGTCTTTTTTTTTTTGGTTGCAGACAGCGAATCTGGTTGGCTTTGTGGTGGGTCCAGCAGGCATGCACATGCTGTTCTCCAGAATGCTTTCACTTCAAAGTATGAATAGTCCTGCACCTTCACTTTCTTCTATACTGTGTACTCTTTTGTTCTAATGTTTGCTCTATAACACAGGCATAGTGTATGGAGGGAGGCTATGTATTGTGTACAGATTTCCTTTGCAGTATGCCTGATTACGGTAGAGAGGGGGCTTTCTGGAGGAAATCTAGAAAACCTAAACTTGGAACAAGTATTTAATGTAAATTTGAAGTCCAAATGTTATTTCTTACGAGCTAATCTGCTTCATGTCATTAATTGCTTGGGTTCTAAGGCCAGAATGGAGTTACTTCAGTCTTGCTAGTGAACCTACACCCTGAACTATTGAGTCCCAGGAAAGGGGCTTAAGACTAACTGGATGAATGCTGAATTTTTGAAGGATGGTGTGGATGTTTGCAGATATACCTCTTCTGTTTGGAATTGTCTTCTCTATGTACATTGGGACCAAGGTTATGATCCTTGTTCTCAGAACTCTCAATCTGTAGTTTGATTACCAATTTAGCTACTGCTGGTACAGTCATTGGTCATAGAAGAGATAACTGAACTTTATTTTGAGTGTCTTCTGCAGATTATGTTCCATATTCGAGAATGGGAAGTTCAACAAAAGGAGAATGAAAAGTTGAAGGTGCCAAGAAGTAAGTCTGTTGACTGAGAGGACTGAATATATCATCTGCTCTAGAAAGGTGTTTGTGTTGATGTTTTGAATTGAGTGCAGTCCACTGAAGAAGTTTTTTGGCTGGTAGATTTGTGAACTGACCATTCAATGTGCATTTCGTTTTGTGTAATGGAAATTTGAATTTCAACTATGTTACAATGCATCACATGGGTTGTCTGACAGCTGTACTTTCTAATGATGCAAGGGTAACTATGTTGAAGGGAAATGGAAATTGGGTCACATACAATCAAGCCTTCCTCATGCATGTGTAATTAGTTTATTGTATTTATATTGGCAGCTGTATTTATGATTAGTTGAAATTGAGTAAGTGGGAAAGAATTTGTGGAGAGTTTACTTGGTTGGGACATTATGCTAGGTTAGATAAGTTTTAACTAACTTTTGATTTCGATACTACAAGCTGGACGATTTGTTGGCGCTTTTCATGAGTTAAGTAAATATATTTTTATTTTTTAATGCCCGTTTCCTGTCACACAAAGCATCTTCTCTGTATGGATTTTATATATGTTTAGGAAGATTGGGACTAGAATTTGGGACAATAGATAATCATGTTATTCTAATGAATATTATCTCCGTTTTACCTGTTTTTTTATAAATTTCACTCAAAATGCCTGTCGACTATTCAAAAAAGTTTAGATTGCATGCCTTAACCTAGCTAAAACTTACAGAGACGTGATCATTACGTGTTGCCCAAGTGACAATATTAAAAAAAATTGTAGCCACTTCATGTTGTAGACATGTCGTAAGCAAGATTTTCACTTCAATTGCACTGATACCACGCACAAGGACTTTCATGGCTAAATTTCTTGCATTTTTTTCCCTCAAGGAAACCTTCATATAATTGAACACTCGTGGCGAAACTTAGAAACCACTGGCCGAACCCAGCAGGGCATCGAGAAATTTCTTGTACTGGTTTATTGGCCTATGATTTCAGTCGGACCAGTACAAGAAACATCTAGAGGCCCTGCTGCACCTCAGCGAGCTCTCGTGCCCCGCCACTCGCTGGTTACTAGCCCGTCGATACGTGGAACGCTTATAAATCAGGCATGCAAACGTGATTCAAGTGTGGGTCACATGGTCTGTCCCAAAGGGTAAATGCAGCGACGCTGCTCCCCAGGGCAATGGAATATGCGACCCCCACTACGTGGAGACTTGCGCCAATCACACGCAGCAAGTCACTCTTTGGCGTTTACAGCGGATTCTACAGCACAAGCACGCTGCTCCAACCAGTAAAGGCAGCACCCAGCCAAGGGTGCCAACCCCCGCCATAAACGAAACATATATATACTGGGCATGGAAAGGACGAATAAAAGACAAACTACAAAATCGCCCAAAACCTGCTAACAACTCCTCTATCAGAGACTAGCTGTATAAAGTTTGTTAAAGCAGTCCCACCAAGAGGCCCAAACCATCGTCTTTTATGGAAAGAAAATTCAGCAGACCAGTTTGACGGGGATTACTATTGCAAGCACTAGCTTTCGATAATAACAAAAAGACCACGCGCAAAGTAGGCGAAACACTTTTAAGTGAGCACGGCCTATCCCAAAGGATAACTATGCCTCCACTACGCCTCAGGCGCAATGAAACATACCATACCACATTCCTAGACACGCCTTCCTATCCCTCTCGACAAAGAAAAGAAGAATCAGGGAACACTTCAAGAACACTCGAATCAAATCACGATCTAGGCCGCGAAGCCAGGCCAAGGATGCCAGACCCCCTGTTGCCCACAATTGATTACCTCGAGCCAACACTCAAGAGAACAAACAACACAACTACAGAAGTCATTTCTCACCAAGTGCAGACACACAATAATTAACAATAAGGATCCAAGTTAAAGATCACAAGAAGAGAAAAAACAAAAGATGTGAGACACGAGTCGAGTGCGCGAGACTTAATAGATAAGAGATCCTTGAAGCACGCAAGAATATAGAAATGGTGCGCGGCGGCAGTAGGGTTTCCAGGATTTAGGGTTTAAGATTTTTAGGGCTTATGGAGTTTCACTCTTTTCTTTTTGTTTTTTTGTTTCTTTCCAAAGTGGTAAGTAAAAGTGGTCCACATGGGTAGGTGCGGTGGCTGGTGGTTCCATTGCTCATATTGGTGGGCTCTAATGGAAATAGCCGTTAATTTTTTAATTTTTAATTTTTTTTTGCAAAACATGGCAATGAGGTTGTTGACGTGTGTTGGTCAATAGAGGAGAGAAAATTTTATTTGCAATAATATTTACTTTTAATATTTATTTACAACATTTTTAGTTGTTTATTGTGGGTTGGTTTTTGGTGTTGATTAAAAAATCAGCAAACAACATCTATCTGAAACTATTAAAATTCCCCAAAATGAAACTATACAAACTATTTTGCAAAAATCAAATTGTTCCAAATTCAAAACATAAAATTTCCTCCATTGATTTTCAATGTTGCCCATTGGCCAAAGCCTTTTTGGATGTTTGTGAAACCAAAATTTGGACACCAAAAATGTGAAGAGAAAATGGGTTGAAACTTGATTATATAATTATACTGCATTTTTTGTGTGTGAAATTTCTCACAAATGCAAAAAAATAAAAATGGGAAAAGGAATATTTTGTCCTATTCTCTGGTTTTTTTTGGGAAAAAATCGCCATATTTCGAAAAAAAATCGCCACATTTTCACTTGGATTTTAGAGTGAAGCATTTTTCTTACCAGCTTTTTAAAATTTTGTACATTTTCTTTTTACCTGTTGCCATTTAATGCTAATTCTCTCTTGGGAAGCTAGCATTAAATAAAATAACAAACTCATTGGGTTGATAATAATATATATATTTTTGGGGAATTTTCATAGAAAAAATGGCTAAAAATTGCATTTAGGGTTAATAAGGTGGCCAAGTTAGAGGCACATACCTACTTACCCCCAAAAAAGAAAACGACAAAATGAAAAAAAAAAGAGGAAAGAAAGGGAAAAGAAAAGAAGATGCTCCAGCCTTCCACGGGTAAGGGTTCGGAAACCCTGAGAAACAGCCGGTGTCTTCAGCGGGTCACCCGAATCGGGTCCGGGCGAGCCAGCAAGCGTGCACAAGTGCAGCGCGCGAAACAAATTGCAGCGCACACCGAGAGAGAGAGAGGGACGCGAGACTGTGTTTTGCAGGACAGGGATGTGCGCCATTTGTCCTGCTACTATTGCGTATCTTCATCTCGACGAGCTTTGATCCCAATCAGAAGGCGCATGCAACAGCAAATTTTTTGTGGCTCGGGTAAAAGTTTCCCCCCCAGTTATCTGCAACTTTTCTTCAAAAGTGTTTTTAGCTCAGAAACCTTACTAAAACAGCCGCAACTTCAACGAGGAGATGGACGGAGCTTTGTTTTGCAAGGAGAATTTTGTAATCTGCAAGGGGGAAAAAAATCAGATACGAAAGAGGAGAAACCGCAAGTGACGGAGTGAGGAGATTTGTTATGATGGTAGAAAGCGTGCCGTCTCATTCATTGGATGTTGCGGAAAGGCGGGAGAATGTTTTTGTTTTTCTTGACTTCAGGACAGCAAGAAGGGGGATAGAAAGAGAATAGTTGCTGATTGAAAGAAAACCGATGAGCGGTGAAATAGCAAGGCTGCTTCTATTATTATTCTGGAGACATTTTCGATATCCAATGGTGTGCTTTCATGTGCTGCAGAGAGAAGCTGGGAGGACCTAGAGCGCGAGCTTTCAGTTTTGTCGTATCATATGTTTTGTCTCCAGGTGTGTCCAAGACAGGGAAACGAACGGTGCATTGAGCTAATATTGGACCATATCCAACAGTATCCATCGCATAGAGTGAGAGATCAAGGGAGCTAGAGCTATTGCGCATTTTTTGAACGAGATGGAGACGAGATTTCTGCGGGGAAGAATGATTGTCAATACGAGATGATCTGATGCTCTGTGGTGTCGCATAACCGTTGCGAAGGTGGAGGAGGAACAGAGAGTCCTGTAGCTATGAATGTCTGTGATGATCCAGTTCTATTCTTGCCGTAGCTAGACAGAAATGGAGGAGGAGGAGGTAGCAGCATGCGCATGACGAACTGATGATATTCCTGCTGGTTATAATTACGGAACCTCGTGCAGCAGTAGCAATGCATGTTCTCAACAACAGGTACTCACTTCGACGACGTCAGTGGCTGGGAAGAGTTTTGAACAAGCGCGATTCATTATACTACGAGAATCTCGCGCCTTAGAGAAGCTCTGGTTCTATGTGAGGTACGCGCCTTGTTATCAATTGGGAGCCCTGATCTTCGTTCCTTATTTATTACTTGCCTTCAATGATCCTTGGACAGGTCTCTGATGATGATCCAGCATACGACCTCACAAGGAAGGATTATAAGGTATTCCGAAACACAGAATTGTATGGAAACGTTAACTCCAGTGAAGTCGCAGAACCACAGCATATTCATTGCCACATTTTCCTCTGTTTTTCAATTCTCCGAATGAAGCTCACTGTGGAAATAATTTGTGTTATTCCTTTCATTGATTTCAGTTTCAAAGCTACAGCAATGTAATTCTTCTTGTTCAAGACTTTGTGACATTCTAGCTTTTGTGCCACGGAGCATCACAATGAAGAAGTCTTGATTTCTTTGTAATGGAAGCTCACCATTACATTGCAGAGGGAGGTTGTTGAGGTTTATTGGAGTTGAAAGAAACAGGGAGAATCATAATATCCACAAGAATGCCCCTGCAGAAAGGAAGAAGAAATCTTCTTAAAGAAATGATGGGCATGGATGGATCTTTGGCTTTTGGAAAGCTGCTAACATTCTAGCACACTAATGGGTTTGTGAATAGCATTTTCTCCAGCATAAAATTCTTAGCTATAGTCCAGTGGTGCTTCTGATGAAGATTCTTGGGTATAACTGAGGAAAGATCTACTGCTTGCTCAAGTGCCTGGTTTTGTGCACTTGTCTTGGAGGAGAGATTTGCAGGATTAAATTCAAGGTCTGAAGAGCTGTTATGTTTGTACTGCCCTTTATAGAATGCTGGTTCAGAGCTAGATGCATTTAGATATGTTCTGCTGTTAGTTTCAGTAAGCTCTGGGTATCTTTAGAGATGCCAGGAGCACACACAGTGGAAGGGACACCTTCAACTGTTTAACTGTATAGTTTCTTCTTCTGATCAGACTAACCATCTGCCTCTTGTAAAACTTGGTTTGATGGTCATGTCAACTCCCCCTCTTCAATACTCCTGTGGAGCTCATACCCACCTCACATCAATGCAAAGAATTTTTCCTGACATATGGAGAGCTCTATGGTGATGGCTGTGAATACATGTACCAGGAGGGGGAGAGTAGGGAAGTACTCAGAGAAAGTGTAGAGGACTTTAGGGCTTTGGTGGATGGTAATCGCAGAAGTTGCATATTGGTGGCATTCTACAGGAATCTGCCAAAAACAACAAATGACTCGTCCCATTAATCTTATTAGCTGCATTTACAGAGGAGTCTCTGATACCAGAATCATCGCACTTAAACTTCTCTGTTTGATTTGTAAGAACCTGCATAATAAGAGAGAGAAGAGGGAGGAAGCTTCTGATGCATCAGGATCTGAAAAAAATGTCAAGATGTGGGGCAAAAGGAGAGTTCCATTGTCAACCTTCTCTGGTAAATGGATGGGAGAGGACTGACCAAAGAGTTCTGTTTTTAACCTGCAGGAAGGATCCTGGGCTTCACTTTGCGAGAAGCCACCAATGGAAGGCAAGGAACGCACATCCGAGGATACAGAAAGCCACTCCAACTGTCTTACAGTGGGTTTGCATGCATGGTCAGACTGTCACTTGAGGTTAAAGCGCTTTGGGTCTTCTGGTCTACCTTCTGGAGATGTCAGACAAAGAGGCAGCCTTGCAAGGAGGGTCCAAACTCCAAATAGGTCTCGCAAAGGGAGGGCTTTTGCTCGGCAAACAAGATACATGCAGGCTTTGCCAAGGCCTGTGTCATCTTTGGAGAGCTGCCTTGGAGCACAGCTGATTCATGAGCTTGACAGCAAAAAAGAAAGGAATATCATTCAACCTCTTGATTTTTCTTCCCTGGTTGAGGGAAGTAGGCAGTTTTCCAGCACTTGTGAAAATGGGAACATTCCTCTGTATACATTTGAGAAAATCTTCTCTTTGGACATAGATCACTGCAGTGATGGGCCTGTGGATAGCAATGGGATCTGCAAAAGAGTCTCTAAAGATGACAAGACATCTAGTACCAAGGGTATGGTAGCAGTTCCAGAGTTTCAACAGTTTTTTGGAAGAGCAAACAGCTTGAAAATGCGTTTCAGTTCTTCTGAAACTGCTGGAACTCTCAGCAGCAATGATGAAAGAACATACACTGAAAGTGAAGCAGAAAAATCCATTCCCACTTCAGTTGACATTCATGAAGTGTTGCGGAAGAAATCACTATTGCCTTTCACTCTCAAGAAACGCAAAATTTCTCGCATGTGCCAAATCTTGTCAACATCTTCTGATTCAGGTTTTGATTCTGCTGCATCAACAGGTAGTGCATGACAAGCCATAGTGAGTTTCTGCAGATGCATGTTTGTGTAATAGAGGCAATGCTGGTGTTTTTCTGTTAGTAAGTTCACATCTTTATTATCATTTGTGTGACTGATGCAGATGAGGCCACAACTCCAATGGAGGCACTACTGTTCAGTTTTGGAGTTGGCATTGGGGTAATGTGCACTGTTAAATCAAGTCAATGTGAAATTGACAGATTGAATCAGTTGCTGAAGGCAGCAGAAGCTCAAGTGCAGATCCTTAAAGAGGAGGTAAAGATATCATCTCTGTGAACTGTACAAATGTTTTTCTGAGCTGGTTTTTGAATTTCAGCATATGTGCAAGGTAATCTTTGGTTCAATGTCTATGACATGGGCACAATGTTTTGGATGATGTGCAGAGCTGAGTGTTTTCTGGACTTGCTAGCATTGTAGGTTGACAAAAAGGATGCAGAGAAACCAAGTCAAGGGATTGGTACACAATCTCAACTTTCTACCTGTGGTGATGTGGAGGAGGAACTTGATGATTTTGAGTCTTTGAGGATTGTACAAGCAGATGAGGCCTCATCACTGGAAGGTGGTGAAATGGCTGATCTTGAGGCAGAGCTGGAGGCTGAACTGGATCACCTAACAGGACAATATTCAGATCTGGATGAGGTTAGTATTTGCCTGTGGATTGCACCATTAGTCAATTCTAGTTATTTTATCTGCATTCAAAAGTTTAGAATTCAGAGTAAAATATCATGTGGAATGGTCTGGTGCAGTTGGAGATGGATGGTGTTGCAGCTTTGGTGCATGGGGATCTGAATGCTGTGGGTCTACCTGCACAACTGGACTCTTATGGTGATGACAGCTCAGCTTCAGAAGTGGCATGCATTAACAGTGATGCTGTATCCCCAAGAGAGCTCACACGTCTGCTTCTCAAACTTCAGGTGGGGACACTATATCTAGAAAAAGGATTCCCTGGTGATAGAGATAGTGGAAGTTCAAAACTAGCTGTAAACTTGTAGAGTTTATTGCAGTTCCTTCTTCTTAGGGTTGAATTTGTTCAAGATTTATCTGTGGTGTCACAGTCAGCACGACAAGAAGAGCATATTTCAGATTTGGAGGCAGATCTTGAAGCAGCAATGTTGCAGTTAAAAGAGAAAGAGAAAGAGCTGGAGCACTGGAAGAAACATGTCTGCCAGCTCACTGAACTCTCAATTTCATCACCTACCTCAGGCACTCTTCCAACTCTCTTGTCAGCTGATTGTTTATTGTCTTGTTGGACTGTGTGTTGGTTGTATTTTGGTCAAGAGGATTCCATTATTCCCTGCATTAGGTCTATGTCTGTATCAATGGAGTCAGCAAGACTCCAATGTGCTGATATTTGGATTTATACCAGTTAATCATGGTGATTGGATATTGGGGTTCCAGGCAAGGAAAAATTTCCAGTACATTGTCAAAGCAGTGCAGTTGTCACTCCATTTGAAAGGTCCTCCTCAGGCAGTGGAAGTGAGCCTGAAATAAGTGCATCTTTACAGGGTCCCACCCTGGTAGACCACCAAGAAAGCTCTCACTTGCCTCTTCAGTCATCAGGTTCTTCAGTTGATTGGCCAGCAGGCTGTTTTGTGGAAACTAAAGGACTAAACCCAGGGCATTTGGAGAAATGTGAGTTGATGCCAGCAAGAGATGGAGGTCTGGAAGGGATGAGGACAGGTTTACTCAAGCAGGTATGGATCACCTTTTCACCTCTTGACATGTTTGGCTCTGTCTGTGGTTGTGAATATTTACATATAGCTCTAAGTGATTTCTTCTGACTCCTCTCAGTTTTGTTTGTCATGGCATGTCTGTAATGCCGCTGCAGGGTGAAAACCCAGGGTTGGATGGAAGACTGGACTTTGACAATACACTAAAAAATTCATCAGCAAAAGATGATGTCCGTGATGAGTTTCTACAGGCTTTCGTGGGTGGTGAATTAGAACTACCTCCTCGCAATGAGCAGGCCCTGCAAACTGCCATGGACTGTAAGCTGATATTTGAGGACTCCCAGATTCAACAGCTGCTTGTTGACTCTATCCAGGATTTGAGATCATGGAAGCCTGGTGACATGTCTGACATGGGTAGCAATATTCCAAGCACAAATGACTACTCAAGTACTGTCTCAATGTCTGATGGCTGGGAAAGTGGGTTTGACCCTTCTATGAGGGGCCATTTTCACAAAGGACATGGAGTTCAAAAATTTATGACAAAGCCTGAGAGTAGTGTTATTGCTAAGTGTGCAAGACTGTCTGGATCATCAATGTCAGTCTCTGAAATCTCAGATGGGGAGGCTCTAGATTATTGTGCAAGTGGTACAACTCTGTGCTCCTCAAACATAGAGACAATCACCAGGCCAGTAGGTCCATTTAATCATAATGTCGATCCATTTTTCTGGAATAGAGAGGGAAGGCTTGGTCGAGCTGGGGCAAACACTCCAGATGACAGTGGCTTCACTATGATGGAGCCAATTTCAAACATGTACACAAGGGGTCCCATGATCTCACTTGGTGTGCAGCAGCCTCATATTTTGGATGGGAGGGGAGAGGAGCTTAACCCCACGGTGTATGAAAAGGTAGTTGGTTGGGAAGGACTTATCAGACAGGAACCTTTTGCAGCTATGGGATCTGACTGGGAGTGCCAGTCTCAAGCATCTGAGTATGAACAACATGATGGTCAAGATCCCAGATTTGTGGAAGGTGGCTCATTGCATCCAGAAAATTGGGTATTGGACTCTGAGGAACACTTGGGCACCAAGTTCAAAACAGAAATTGTTGGAAAGACTAGGCATGGATCAGACATTGTCCCAGAAGTGCAAACTATTCCTGCCATGCTTGGGATGGGTAATGTTAAGGTTAGAAATAGAAGTTCAAGGGAACAAGAAGCAGGTAGTGTAGAGGGAGTTGATTCATTTCCCTCTTTAGTGGGAAGCACTTTAGAAGGCTTAGCAGGGGAGAGTGGGGAGAGTTTTGAATTCCTCTGTAGTACATTGCCAAAGCATCTTGAAACCATGAGAGTGTCCGAAATCATGAATGACAAGGACAGTCAGGACATCAGTTGCTCTCAGAGAGCAGACACAGAATCCATAACAGTATGCAACCAGGCTGCATCTTCACAGAGTTCTCAAGGTATGTAATTTTATTTGCACTCTCAACAACTGTTGTTATGATTATTAGCAAACAGTTCTAATAGGTCTAATTCCGTGGATGTCTGTCTCTTCTTTGTGATGCAGGGGCAGATACTGTAGTGTCTAGTGGAGTAGAAAGGGAGGTACATGAAAAAGAAAGGTTCATACTTCTCTTCTGCTGAGGAAAAACACATCGGCAACATGATATTGATGGTCTTGAAGAGCCAATCTACCTCTTTTGAAAGGTGGGCTTGGATAAACTGATTGATCACATGTTGATGTTCTCTCCAGCCTGTCAGTAGATGGAGGTTCCATGTGGAGCTTCTAATCTGCCAAATGGTACTGACATATGCATAACAGGAATAGTCAGGAGGTGGGGGTTCAGAAGAATGTAGCCTTGTATAAAAAGATTCAGGCAATGAGTTGTCACAGAAAAATGATGTCTTCTGTAGTGCTGTTAGTGATTGATTGCCTTCACTGTATACCGACAAGATTTGCCTCACATAAGAAGGATTCAGATTCCTGCATTTCCTTTATATCGAGTCTTGCCTTGTTGTTGATTCATGTTCCTGATGGTTATTTCATGTCCTAGTTCAGTTCAATGCTTGGGTGGATTTGTTCAGTTCAAATGTGGCAATGAGATATGAAGTTGAGTTTCTTGAAGGCCCTTGGATCAATTTCGATTTCTGTCAATATTAACTGGCTTGGAGCAGGCATACGAACTTTTTAGTGTGACGATGTTGTCCATCTGACAGGATGGGAGTTCAAAGGTTTGATCATCAAATGTAGGGTAATCAAGGGTGGGTACGCTTCCATTTGTGGAGGAAGCATCATCCATCGATGCGCTTCTTGTACATATCTTTACAAATTGCAGAAACAAACATTCAAGAATAGACGTTCCCAGAAACAAACACGCCTTCCTTCAATGGACACTAACAAAACAGGACTTGTTGCAGTGATACAGTTTGACAGTGATGATGCACATGAAGCTTGAACATTATGACATCATGCCCAGCAAGAAGCTGTCCGATCCAAGAAGCTTTCCAGGTTAGTGCTTTATTATATGCAAGGAGTTGCAACTTCACAAGCTCCAGATGTAAGTCAACATTTCTAGTATTGAGAACAGATAATTGCCGTAGTTTGAATGTGATATGTGCTGCACCATCTTATCTGGATATCTAACTTCAAGAGAAAATTTCAGCTGTGATCAAACTGCATCAGTAAGTGAATCAGGAATTGTTGGCCATGTCCATCTCAGAAGGAACGTATGATCGGATTGTTGTAAGAATAAGCCATCATTGCGAACCTTCCAGTTGCAAGTCATGCAATTATCTAATTGTGAAGAGTGTGACGATGGTATATTGGGATTCCCCCAAAACAGGAATGTGCCACTTCTGAAGGGAGTGGCAAGCTTCGCCTGAAAGGAGCAATCCCAGTATTGATTCCTATTGATATCGAACATGAAACCGTATTCCTTACGAGGCTGCGCGATGAACGTGGGATTGTCTATGTTATCGGAGAAACAAAAGATGCTAAGGTTTGTCGAGAATTCATTGATCATGGATACACTTCCGGGCATCGCTTCCCCGCCGCTTCCGTGCATGAGCATTGAGAACATAGCCACGATGGTGGCTATTGAAACAATCGCAGCATGCAGGAGCTTCGTCGAGGAGTTACTCCCGCAAACAGCCATTCCGAGCGGCGATGGGGCGGCGATTTCAGCGATCTACGAATCAATTGCAACAGGTTTGCACACCTGCTGCATGAACGATGTTAGAAGATGCAGAAACAAGATTCCGAGTCAGTAGTAAGCATGCAGACATAACAATATAAAAGAAATAGAAAACACGTCGAAAGACATTGCTGGCGATCAAGTCTAATCACGCTGGAGCACGATCATCTCTTGTAATGCAAATATACACTACAAGACCAGAGATCTACATGCAATTGCAAACATAGGACGGAGAAAAATTCCAATTACCTGGTGATCGGATGCTACCTGCAAGATTTCAAGGAGCACAAGGTTAGCGCTGAGGACCGAAAGCCAAGCGCGCGCGCGCGAGAGAGAGAGAGAGAGAGAGAGAGAGAGAGAGGATGAGAAGGAAGAGCACCAAAGGTTTGGTTTTAAAAGTGAAAGCAAAGATGTTGGCATTCTGCCAAATGGTATTGGCCCATGTTTGGTATCGAAAAGGTCTTGGGTTCAAAACCTCTGGTGGGTAAAAGCATGCCCACCGAGTAAAATACACCACGGTACTTCTAGGGATGAACAATCTAGGGTTCAAATTAGTGTTGGGCTGTTCTAGCCTTGTATAAAGAAGGCAAAAATGGCTCCAGTTCAAAATTTCTTAGAATGGATCCAGTTCCAGTTTCACAAAAAAAATGGAACCGTGGGTCCAGTTCTGGTTTGGTTCTTGAAAAAATGATAATTCAAGTTCAGGTTCTCAGTAACCTGGTCTGAAATTGATGGTTAACTGCTAGTTAACACCCAATTCTAGACCATTTTTTCTCAATTTTATTTTTTCAAAGAATCTGGTTTTGGTTTCATTTCCAGTTCTAGAACTGGGTTCAAGTTCCAGCTCCAAAAATGGATCCGGTTTTAAACTTGGTTTCAGTTCCAATTCCAAAATTCAGACCCAGTTCTGGTTCCAGGGTAACGAGAACTAGAACTGACAATTCTGGTTCAGGGTGTTCCTCACACAAGGGATGCTTGATAGGCGATGTGTGCTTGCCTACTAGGCCTAGAGCATTCTGGGAATGCCCCACCTCTAAGGGCTTCTCTAAGGGCCTTACATCTTTATTAAGGATTGAAATGATTTGTGCTTGAGGCAACAAGTACACAAATTTGCAAGGGGTGCCCCAAATAATGGGACATTACAAAATATGGCTTGCACAAATATGGAACCTTGAACCTTTGATTACAGCCATCAATCATTTTTATTATTTATCAATGGTAGATTGAGTAAAATCTAGAAATGCAATCCACACAAAATGGAAGGAAAATTGCAACAACTTGATCCAATGCCAAAAAGTTTGATGTTGAGGCATAGATCATGAAGGCACTGATGACGAAAATGTAAGCAAAAGGAGAAAGGGAAAGTATGAAAAGGAATACTAGGCGAAGGTTGTCTTCATAGCAACATGTACACTTCCCATGATGAATTATGCTATTACCAGATGTTTGTCACCATTATGGTCATGGTGGGGCAATAATGTGTACCGTGGCATTGTGTAATTTGGGTCCTCTATGAATGACTTGAAAAGTTCCTATCCAAATGAAAGTACCCTAACAAAGTAGACTAATGACAAAAGGTAGCTTATACACCAACTGTTCGGATTGGAACTATTGAAATGTTGTTACCTATATCAAAAGATACACTAACTAGGACCATATACTTCATTGCTATATATTAAATACAAACTTGTGGGTGAATGCTATATATGTAATTAAAGCTCAAATAGTTGTTGTAGATGTGATAAATTAATCATGTTATAGCAATTCAATTCAAGACTAGGGGGAGGATGCATCTAATGCATATATAATAGACATCAATTGAAAGCCAATCATAGTTGCAAAAAATCAGATTTTTTGCTAGAGACTGGAGCAAGAATTCAAATCAATTCCTATATAAACCTGAACAAAAATGTGTAACCAAGGTTCAGAAAAGTCCCATCCAGAACTTCAGTTGGAGTTTTCCAACTGTTCATCTTAAGAAGTTTCAATTCAAAACTACAAGCTTCAGGTACTGCACAAGACAACCACTTAAATAATCTATTTCACAAAGATTGTAAACTTTATCACAATGCCTTGTTGAAAGGTTGCACTGCATGGTTATCTTAGTTGTAGTGGTGATAACATGCAGGTCTTTCTGGATGAAGAATGTGACATTTTGTTGTTGGCTCTGTCCTACAGAGACATTGTGGGAACACCTTTTGAGCGGGTATAGGGGCTGGAGAATCAAAGGTAGGCTGAATGGATAAGTTTAGGTGTAAGTTTTTAAAAAAAAGTTGTGTGAGGAGAGCATACGGGTTAAAATATATAAATTTGTTTCTTCTGTCAAAGGATTTTTTTTAGATGTGAGGTTTTAGTGAACTTGGAAAATGAAAGAGTTTTATTAAGTGGTGTTGGGAGGGGCAAGGAGTTATTTTTTTAAAGGAGTTATTTCTTGGGTGGGGAAAAAAGGGGGGTATTCCCTTTTTCTCCCTTTTTTTTCCTTTCTCATAATATGGTGACTTAACAAGGATATTTTCCCAAGAAAATATTTTAAAAAAATCAATGTCATTTTTTGGTGGTACCAAACATGGCAAAATTTCAACACGAAAAAAAATAAATTCAAAATTTTAAGAAAAAATAACAAAATCTTGTTTGAAATCAAACATTGAATACATTTAACCACAAATTGAGAAAAATTCAATTTCAACTTTTTGACCAAATTTTTCATGCAAGTGACCAAAAAATTGATGTTTATCAATATATAGTCACATGTTTACCAAATAGATATATGTTGAAATGAAAATGAAAAGAATGATTTAAACAATGGAAAAAAGTTTAGGGTTGTGTTGTATCTCAAATTTGAGTTGAGACAATCAAAGTTTTGATGTACCCATGGATTGCATAATTAAAATTCGTAAGATACCTTGTTCATTATTAGACCATAATTTAACCGTCGAAATAGGAATATGATTTTTTTATTGTTAAGTTGCAATCAACCATGTAGTCAAAATTAATTAAAGCCGAAGAACATTACTTAGTAAAAGGTTTAGGTAAGGTAACAAGTTTAAGGTTTTAGTCATGTTTTTTTGTCCCATACTAAAGACTACATTGTATGTTTGTTATTTCTTTTTGTAATTAACACAAACATTGTGCTTGACTCAAGCTTTCATTATGTATTGATGTTTTTTGCAAGCTTGAGTTTTTTCAAGCGTGAGTTTGCTAAGTCCCATTTTTCTACTACTTTGTTTGTTGGTTGTCAAATTCATTTTGGTAAGTTTTATTTTTCTTTTTGCACAACGGTTGTTGTTCTAGTGAAAGAAGCTTGATTAGTTGTTGCGATTGATGATTTGGATTTTGGAATCAAAGATGTTATGTTTGAAAAAAAGGTGTTCAATAGGCATGACATTTTTGATCGAATTGCAAATATAAGCATGGAAGATCTAGTCTATGCATATTTGTATTGTGATTTGTTGAGCATGGTAGTTTTGATCACAATTAGTTTTAAAGTCAAATCACTTCATATAGATATGTATGAACAATATTTGCAAAAATGCATGTTTGTGAAGGTCGAAAATTTTCATTTTGAGAAAGGTGACATGCATGTTGTCATTACAGTTGAGTCAATGACCATTGTGCCACTAATCACTATTTTTGAACAAAGTTCCATGTTTTTCCACATGGATTCCATTAAATAATTTTTAATTTTTCTTTAAGGTTGGAGTTTTGTTACTATTGCTATCATCATTGTTGGTGTAAGGGGAGGAGGGAATAACAAAGGTCAAAACAATTATTGATTGAAAATGGAGAAGTTGAATTTGACCAAGATGTTATTGCTTTTGGCAATAATTTTAGAACATAATATGAATGGCTTTTTGAAGCATATAATGGAGGCTAATGTGCTATGGTCTTGATCAAGAATGTGGCTACAACATCCATAAAAGATCGATAATTGAGAGTACAATAGTTACAATTTTCACAAAGGTTGTTGATGAGGTTACTTGAGTTTGTTTTCTCAAGTTGCACAACAAACTATCAACTATTCGACTTGCACTAAAAGAGGTAAATTCCTTTCTTCTCATTTTTTTCAAAGACATTTTGAAAGTTTTTTTCAAGGAAAAAAAAATCAATGGTGCCAAATGTTCATCTATAGGTCATTTATACTTAAAAAATAATGAAAAATGTTAAGATAATTAAATTTGGACAATTAGATAATATTTAAAATAATTGAAAATTAATAATAATCTATGGGCATTTGATTGGGCCCTAGGAAAAAAATTGCTTTCTTTTTAAACAATTGAGTGGCCACTTGATTGCGCCTAAAGGGCCACCTCGTTGTGTCCTTAGGGAAAACAAATATTTTGTTTTTTGTTTTTTTTTTAACAATTAGGTGCCCAACCAATTGTGACCCTATTAATGCCACAATCGGGTGGTCACCCAGTTGTGTATCTAGGGAAATAAATACACACACACACACACACAATTGGGTGGCCACCCGACTACACCTTAAGGACACCACCAGGTAGCCACCTAATTAAGTCCTTAGGGCCCAATCAAGTGCCCACCCAATTGTGTTTCTAAGGAAAAAAAACCTTTGTTTCAAAAATAATGAGGTGGCATCCAATTGTGTCCCTCCCAAGGGGGGAAAGACCATTTTTTATTTTAAAAAAATTCTTAACAATCAGGTGGCCACCTGATTGTGTCTTTCCTAAGGTATTTTTTTTTTCCTCAAATTTTTGTTGTAATTTTTTATAAAAGGTTTCTTTTTTCACATTCTTTAAATTCACTTTGTTGTTTTAACATAATTTGGTTTTATTTTTAAGGTGATTGAGGTGTTGTCCATAATTAATCCTATTGCACCTCCATTCTAAAAAGTTTGTGAAAATTGTCATGTAGTAGATGTCATCATTTGCTAAATGAATGATGTTCATTATAATGCTTGTTGTTCAAAACCAAAGGTTCACAAATCAAGTTTCCTTTGGGGTTCCATTACAACCAATGATGCACCTATATTATTGACCATTGAGAGAAATTGGTTTGAAGCAATTGTGCATATGATAGAGTTTAAATTCATGAATTTGGTTCATTTAAAACAAGTTCAATTCCTCGTTTCAATTTGTGTTTGTGGTAAATTTCAATTGTCACGCACATCTACCCTTTTTGGTTTCCAAAAAGACATATAATAATTTATCCCAAAAATGGAAAGAAATTTGAATGTTGAGGGGTTGGTTGCTCCTTTGGTAATTATTTTTCTAGTGATGATGTCCAGCATAATGTGAAATGCAAGCTTCACCTTGATGAGTTGAAGTAAGTTTTTAAATAGAAACCTTCTTAAACACTATGGTTATTGATTATAGTTTTTGTGCAACCTTTCTATAATTACCTTTAGTATACAAATATTGGACATATATGTGAAAACTTCCTATACCATAGTTTTTGTGATTTTTTCTTTTTGGATGTTTGGTGTGATTTTTTAATATAAGTAATTTAAAAATACAACTAGTTTTTGAATCCAAACAAATTTTCAATGCAAATAGTTTTAAATACCAATAGTTTTGCATTGTGAGCAAATTTTTCAATATAATTTTTTTTTTCAATATAAGAAGTTTTTCCATGCAAATAATTTTTTAACATAAACAATTATTTGATATAATCAATTTTTGAATTCAAGAAGTTTTTAAATGTAAGTAATTTTTTCATCCAATCAATTTTTGAATTTAAACAATTTTCAATACAATCAACTTTTTAATACAAATAATTTTTCAATTTAATCAATTTTTAATATATATAGTTTTTTAAGCAAAGTAGTTTTTAAAAAAAAAATTCAATGTAATAGTTTCTAATGAATTGTTGATTATTTGTCATTTTGAATGTGTATGTGTGAGGAAGGCGATTTTTATTATTTATATATTTGGATTAAAGAGAAGTTCATAATAATGGAAACAATTTTATCAAATCTTGTTGAGTCATCATTTGAACATGTATTACATTCATATGGTTTTCATTTGGTTTCAACATACAAATATGAAATATGCAATTGTCTTTTTGATTTTATATTTTATTTATTGGATAATCATTTGTCATCTTTTCAATTGAGGCAAAATAACATGGCACATTTAAATGAATGTTTATTATTGAATATAGAAAAAACCCAACAATGTCATATTCAAGAATTAAATCTTAGTTTTTTGTTTGATTTACATCAAGGTATGGTGACAAATGAACATCAATATGTGACAAAAATGACATTATGTCCTATGATGGGAGGTTTGTAAGGAGATTTCATTGCAATATTTTGGATAGTTGAGTATTTACAAAGGCTAATTTACATTTGGAGTAAAATATCAAAACACATTATTTTTCGATGTGGAATGGATTTTCAATCTATCCCTTTACATATAGTTTACAACTTTCAACATTTTGAGCCAATTGAATATGTTAATGGTCTATTTTTGTTTTCACCTATTTTTCAGGGGAATGATCCCAAAGTTCATATAGATTTGGATAATTTTCCATCTTTTTCGAAATTAGTGATGCAAAAACCTCAAATTTAGCTCTCATAACCAACTACGCATTTCTATTAAAATGAAAAACTTGACTTTACATCAATGGAAATTTTGAAAAAAATTGGGATTCACAATTGTAATATGTTGTTTCCTTGTTTAACACTTCTTACAATACAAATATTATTTAAAAAAAATAAAATATTCAATATTTAATAGAAAAAATGAATTTTTTTTCCCTATCAATTATGAGATTTTGTCTAGTCCATCCACTTTAATGCCTAAAACCAAAGTTCAAAAAATACCTAAAGTTCAAATGGAACATTTCCAAGATTTAATTATTGATCTTAATATAACACGTAAAAGAAAAGAAAAAAAAGAAAAGAAATTTCATTGGACACTTTATAACAATAATAATTTTGAACTATTAATGTTAATCCAAATCTTATTTATTCTGAAAAAACGTCGAAATTCATTAACAATGTGTTTTTAAATATTAAAAAAACAAGATCACAAATGAATCACATGAAATATATATATACTAAAAAATTAGATGGATCTTCCATAAATGACAAAGTTCAATCATCATATAGTGAATGCATTCCAAAGGAAATGAAATAACGAAATCTTAAACAATGATTCTTTTTGGAACATGATGTTTAATCAGATAAAATAAAACATAATGTTAATATAAAGGAAAATGCAAAAAATCAATATACATTGAGATTTATAATAAAAAAATGTAAGATGTTCCCATAATTCCATGTTTTAGTTCTGAAGGTTATGTTTTTAAAAACAACTTAAATGGTTTTCAAACACATTATCAAAACAACTTTCTACATACTTTCAAATTCAAATAGAATTAACTCCACATCATACATATGTACAAGTTGTTAACATAATATCAATGAAAATAAACCTCTTTTATATGAAGTATTGAATACAATTTACAAAAACAAAATCATTCCATTAGTCCAAAAATTAACACAATTAGAAGAATGTATTATTTTATCATGTCTTGTTTTTGCTCAAATTTATAAATTATATGGGTATGGGCAATATAGGATGCATGGTAATGTTATTAATGTTTTTGCACATGTGAATAAAACTTAATCAATACTACCATGTCTATCACATAATGATGCAATAATAAGTGTGTTTCTTAAGTGACATTTTGAATACAAATCACCTTATATATTAGGAAATGTTTGTCTAAATAAGGTGATGATTACTTTACAAGATTTAATTAAAACACCATTATACAAAGATTTGAATGTTACCATTCATCATCAATGGACAAGTTTGTTTACTTTGCATGTGGATTTAGAATATTAAAATTTTAATTCTAGTGATGCATCATTTGATAATTTTGATTTCAATAATGAAAAATTCCATTGTACACCAATAGACTTGATGATACATAATTTTTTGGAAGCTCCAAACTTAATAGATTATGAAAATATTATATATTCTATTGCCCCAAATCAACATTTTCACCTTTTAGGTTTATTTAAAGATAAACATTTAGAGGAATTAAAATTTTCAACATTGTTTTATGGCCAACCTTGATAATTTCCAGAAGGTTTTTCATATTAACAAATAGCTCAATGGGAATTATTTTATAAATCCAAGGATTTTTCAACTAATAATTCTAACATTTTTTTTAAAGCTATTAAAGTTTCCATACAAAAAGTCATAGGTTCAAGTTGGGTGCAAATATAATATTTTTTTTTGGTGGTAGAATCTTAAAAGCTTTTCAAATACAAAAAAAAATTTTTAAATAATATTTTCAAATCATATTTAGGTTATTGTGATTTATAAGGCTTACATAATTCACATAATTATTTTGAGAAGTTATGAAAGAATTTTTTTGTAATGATCAGGCAACTTGGTCCTCGAATAGTTTTTGTCGTTTTTACATTTGTTGAAAGATTATGGGATCCTCTCATTAAAGCTTTGCACACATTACATGCTTCAAGATTAAATCTCCCAAATAAATAAAATAAAAAACTTACAATCTTTTCATATAACAAAATTGGTACAAAATAACCTTGTCATGTGCAAAATATTACGATTATAAAACATTTTCTTTCTACAAACTTATGACAAAATACCATTAATTCTTTGGGCATATTTCTAATTTTTATTTTGTCATTGAATTCCAAAACCATGGGAGTGAAGATGACCATGGACTTTCATGGATTAAAAATGTGCCTATATGTATAGAAAGCACACAAATGAAAAAATTGAATGGTTTGTAAACATATATATTTCTTGTGTTGTATCATTATTATCAAATCCATTACAAAATACATAACAACATCAACATATGCGTACATGTAAGTAGATTTCATTATCCATTTCCGCCTATGTGTGAAACAAAATTTTTAGAACCATTTCAAATAGATGGGAATAAGCCATTTTCACAACGATTCCTCCATACACAAGTAAAAAATGTATTTCAATCTTTGAAAAATTTAAAAAGAAATCAAGATATATCATTTTCAAAATTTCAAATTTTTTTGAATTTTGATGAAAATACATATATATTAAGTTTGAGAAGCAAATTAACAAAATCACACATTTTTTAAAAACAAACTTCTAGAAATATAAAACTAATGCATTTAGTACACATGTTGTTCATTTGTGGTTTGTAAATATATATATTTAATTTATCTTAGACCCATATGTGGCTACAACATATTGCACACAATATATGATAAAAATAGACAAATCAATAACATAAGAATTACATTTTATCATACAAAAATGCATCACAAATAATATAGATGCAAATACAATAATTCAAAAGTTGGGTAATGTTCAATGTTCAACAAATAGTTGCTCAATTTATTATTTATCTTGTGTTTTTTTTACCATTATATCATTCATTTTGAACATTTCAGTTTATCAATATTTCTCCTTTTGAAGAATGTGCTTTTGTATTAAAACCACAAGTTGCATGAAATGAATTAGAACCTGATTCAATTGATATAATGTGTTCATAAATCATTAATAAATATATTAATTGTCCTAATCAATATGAATATTTTTCACTAGCAAAATTTAGCTTTTTTTATAATATAAAAAAAAATTCAAAACATCACAAACCCAAAACTATCAAGTTTCTATATTATAATAAATATAAAAATATTAAGAATTGGTCAAATTTTTATTATATTCACCGTTTCGAATTTTAAAAAATCCGCAACTTGGAATTAATGTAACATGGTATGATGCATATTGTCAATAACATGATGAAATTTCTAAAATTAAATATATTTTTAATTATCAAATGTTATATCCAAATAAAAAAGAAATGAATGATTCAATATATTCAAAATCAAAACCATTCCATCTAGTTAACATTTGGAATAATGATATAAATAATGAAGTAAATGATTCACATCCTACAATTCATATTACAAACATAATCAATGTTGAACATAATCATTTATGATTTGATTTTGTGATTCAATCATGTAATGTGTCAAACCAAAAATCACAAACTTTAGAAGTTGAAAATTTCATAAAATTTTCATATTTTATGATGATAGAAGAATTTGAATATGGTAGTTTGCTTAGACAATTAAATGAAAAAAAGAGATTAATATTTGATGATGATATGCATAGAAAATAATTATACCTTGATATACTAATTTGTTTCTTTTTGACAAAGGGTGTTGGAATTGATAAAACTTTTACATTAAAGTTTATAATTCAAGGATTATTACAATTATACAATAAAAACCAAGGTTTTACTTATGGTGTCAATAAGTAAAGATGCCTTCACTATTGATGGTTTAACAATATATTCAACATTGAACATACTTGTCCAACAATCCTTATTTAGTTTACCAAATGTATCAACACACTCATTAAATAGGTTTACATGCTAATAAGAATAATTACAACCTGTTCTAAATGAAATATCACTTGTTGATGCTAAAATGTTGAATGTTATAGATAATATGTTAAGGTCTATAAAACATATTCACAACAAGTTTTTCAGTGGTGTGGATGTTATCATGACAAATGATTTTTTCAAAAACCCTTTATAAAAGATAATTAGATTTTTCAAAATATCAAAGACAATGTTAATGCATTAGCACCAAGTTTTTGGCAAACATATGTTGAATGTTATGAATTAAATATAGTTATGCGACAATCTGATATGGTTTTCATACAAACTTTGAATAAATTTCACATTACAATAAAAAATACAAAGGATATTCAAATTATGAATTCTATTTATTAATAATAACCACCCAACAATTTTACTATTCCATATTTATTTCATACAAATAAACTTTTGTAAAAACACAATGAACATGTGTTCATTAATACATTAGGTCCCACATTTATTTTCAAAGCAATGGACATTAATAATCAGTCATGCCCACCATTTTATAAACTCTCAAATGATCCAAGTACAATTGTAGGTTTGCATTATACAATTCAAAAATAAATAAATATGTTGGTTGAATTATGTGTTGGTAACAATAGAATGTATGATGGTCTTGTGGATGGAGTTGATGGCATTTTAAAATCATCAACAATTTCTTGTGACAAAACCAACACATGGATAATGTTTCAAAATTCTAAAATTGGAACATTAACAAGAGAAAATACAATCATTATTACAATAACATTGAATCAAAATGGACACCAATTGAACCTATCATCAAAGATATAAGAGTTGATAAATATCAATCATTTATCATAACAAATATTTAATTTCCAATTCAATTTACAACAACAAAAACCATCCATCGTTTTCAAGGATTAACACTAGATGAATTAACTTTTGATCCTAGTAATGTTAAAAAAATGGGTTAATGTATATAACATTATCTTGTGTTTGAATGAAAGAAAACAATTGTAACTTGGATACCATTTAATTTTTCAATTAAAATTTTTACATAATTATCATGTATTTATACAAGCTTTGAATATAACTTTTTTTTGCCCACTACCATAAAAATAAGTTATTTTGAGTAAAAAATCCAGTAAAAAAGGACCTCACCTAAACAAATGTCAAAAAGACCATCCTATCAATCTAGACAAGTTGATTTGGACCTATCTTGTGCGATTGGGGTGGTCATTTTGACTACTATATAGTGGACCATTTGATTGGTTAAGTATCTACCCAATTTGTTTTTTGGACAATTACCAAAAAACCAAATTTGTGTAGGTAAATCTAGGTAGGTAGGTAGGTAGGTAGGTTGTATATATGTTTAGGTAGGTCGTAAAAAGGCAAGTAGGTAGGTGGTAGCCTAACTTAACCTACTTAACCTAGCCTACCTAACCTAACCTTTTAAACATGTATATAGGTTATAAGTATTAAAATTTGAACCCTTCACCTTTCTAATGATAAACCAAGTCCTTATCAATGGACTACACCTTCCAAAGTTGACAAAACTTGCCAAGTTTTTTATTTCACTTGTTCATTAATTCACATCATTAATTATGTAGGTAAACAAGAAAAGACAGGTGATTAACTTAGGTAGGTTGCATGATGCTTAATAGGTAGAGGGTAGGTAAGTAGGTAGCTTGTAATCCATAGGAGGTAGGTAGCTAGGTAAGTAAGTGGGTAGGTAGGTAGGAATTTCAAATGGTAGGTAGGATGTAGGATGGTAAGTGGGAAATAGGAGGTAGGTGGGTACGTAAAGATGTAGGATGGTAGGTGGGAAATAAAAGGTAGGTAGGTATGTATGATGGTAGGTGAGAATTAAGAGGTAGGTAGGTAGGTAAGGATGTAAAATGGTAGGTGGGAAGTGGGAGGTAGGTAGGTAGGGTTGTATGATGCTAGGTGGGAAATAGGAGGTAAATAGTAGGATGGTGGGTGGGAAGTACAAAGTAGGTAGGTAGGTAGGTGGGTAGGATGGTAGGTGGGAAACACGAGGTAAATAGGTAGATAGGTTTGTAAGAAGGTAGGTGGGTATGTATGTAAGTAAATAAGTTGGTATGTGGGTGTAGTCATACTAACATGTACCAAAAGCAGTCATAACCATTATTTAATTTTTTGAACTTTGGATTGTAAAAAAAAAGATTTTTTTCTTTTTGTTTGGTAAAATTTTATTGTGAATACATTATGTACATATCATAGAAATTTGGAATCAATCTAATGAGTGAAATACGTATATGGATTTAAAACCTTTTGTAACCATTGCTTAAAAGCTACATAAAAAAAATTAAAAAAAAATTGACACTAAGAATATAGTTTGAAAATATTTTTGAATATACATCTTAGCATAATAGTATTAATAAAAATTTAAATTAATTTTTTTTTTGAAAGACGTATTAAAAAGATTTAAAAAATATTTTAAGAATAAAACAACAGTCTAAGGGGGCACATGTGGCTCCTAATAGTGTGGTTGGACCCATGTAAGTACGCCTATGCTATTGCCTAATTTATTTAATATTTATTTTGACCTATTAGGTAGCATAGGTTGTTGTAGTTGACTAGAACACCATTGTTCATCTTGACTAAAAATGTCATTTATGTTGTTTAATTTGATTAGATGTCCCAATTGACTACAAACCATTGGTCATTTTGACCAAGGTGGTCATTTTTTTGTCCAATTTGACCAAATGTTCAATTTAACATGTAGTCAAATAGGTCATTTTAGTCAAGTTCACCAATAAAAAATACACATGTCATTGAAGTCTCATGCATGTAGTTAAAATGTACATGTTCATTAGTTAAAAAATACTTGCTAATCAATTTGGACCTTTTGAAAAACCATGAATTATAGTAGTGGTGAACATTATGAAAACATCAACCATGATCATAACCTTCAAATGTTTCATATTTTATGTCTTATATAAACAAAAATACACCATACATCAATATATAGTAGCAACTTTTTACATTGATACACAAAAGTAATACATATTGTATGTGTGTACACAACTCATTCATGTTCAATTTTTACAATCCTAAACAAGCTTCAAATTATAATTCAACATTCTTCTGAACAATGTCCAATCATCATAATGGGAGATTTTAATGTTGACATTCTAAAAGACAACAACCATGGAAAAAATAAACAAGAAATATTAGATTTCATGGGTAAGTTCAAATTAAAATCACAATTTAGTGAAAGCACCACAAAAGTTGGATTTCAACTAAACCATATATGGGCAAATATCCTTGGAAATGAATGTAAATATGGTGTAATAGAAGCATATTGATTAGGTTTTCACAAATAGATTTATATATTGCATTCAAATTACCAAACACACTTCTTATGTGTAACAAAAAACCATTATCAAGAAAAAACCATTATCATCTCCATTTCTTCAAAGTGTAACATATGAATGTTGCATTTTCCATCTGATTAATGACACACAAAATGGTGGCACCTTATGGCCTAAATTTATTTATTTTGATCAATTTTCATGGACCATGTGTAAACAAAAAACCATAATTATCAACCACAAGATGAAAAAAAATTTGGATGTTTTTTTATCCACATGTACACTCATTAAGCACAACAGCAAAACACCTTTCATGGAAAATCTTAAAGCCAAAATGTGACAACAAAAATTACAAGAGATGTCAAATTCTTAAACTTGAAAGTGAAATGAAATTAAAAATTAAGTGGATAACTTTTCCAACTCTTTGCATCTAAATGATATCCATTTATTATTAATGTTTGTTTCAAACATTTAAGTACTTAGATTTACCTAGTGCACATTATGAAGAATTGTTTATGCTTTTTTTTTGGAAAAACCTAGATTGAATTTTGATACAATATTGTTATTTACAACTTTATATTCATTTGTATAGTTAAGGAAAAAGAAATGGAACTATGGTTGGAATTTTCAAGTATGCAAAATGAATTTTAAGAGGGTTAAAAAAATAAAAATTCTTAACACAAATGTAAAAAAATAAAATTCAAAATCCTTTGTAAAGCCAACAAACTCTTATCCCATGAGTTCATAATAATTTCAAATGTAATATTTTTTTTAGGATAGAACCTTTGTGACAAAGCTATTTGTTGTTTAAGGACTCATGTTCTTGTATATTTTGCTACAATCATGTTGTTGTACCCTAGTAAATCAATGTGGTTAAAATGCATAAACTACCTTCGCAAAAACATCAAACTATGGGCATTATTAATCGACCACAACTTTTGAGGTTTTTTGAATTTATAAACCCTCAATGCATGTGAACTACTTGAATGAAACACATCATTTAATTTTAGTATTCCATAAGAGGTATGGGTGAAAGCACATTAAATATTGTAATCTCTACTATTTAATGTTTTTAAAATTAAAAGTTTTTGGTAATGTATAGACATTAGTTTTTGGATTAGTTTTTTGGTGTTCTAATTATATTTGATTAGTTTTAAACTTAATCTAGTCAATGTTTTTTAAAAAAAATCAAGAAACATTGAAAAATTTGAATATGTGGAATATATTTGTGACGAAATTTATTATTTGGCACAAAGTTTGAAAAATTGCACACATATATTAAACTAGAGTTGTGAGAGGAATTTTTTGGGGTTGAATGATGTTGATATACATCAATAGTCCAATTTGAAATAAGTTAGAAGTTTAAAAATTTTGGTTTAAAATCAATTCAAAAAATATGTTTTAAACATTTTTAAGCAATAAATGTATGACAATTTTTTCATTTTAAGAAAAAAATCACTACCTTATGGAAGAAGAGAAGATTTAATAGTTGGACATTACATTAATTTTTTTTTTCTTTTGTTTGTTAACGTTTCATGAATCATAGACATTGGGCTCTATGGTCATTGAAAAAAATTATATTATATATTTTATGTACATTGACAAAATCCAATCCTATTCGTCTAATTATTGAATCAAATATTAATTTTAATTTAAAATGAAATTTAAAATAAACTTTGAGTTCTAAAATGTTGTCATGCACATTCTAAAACTTTTTGCTTGTGTTTAGAATTGTTAAAAAATGTCAAAATTTCAGCTTATTGCATATTATGATATTAATTATATGTCACCATTTTTGACTAAAAATGGGTCACCCATAGTATGCTTTCACCCTTCTCATGAATTTTGTATTATAATGACACTTGAACATAAGTGAGTCTACACTTTTATATTTATTTTTGAAAAAAATCAATAAATTGAGAGACTTCATTTTTATGTTGTTATATTACCCTTTAAAAGTGTGTTCTAAGAGCATCTCTATAGCGCGTTACCATATCAATGCCTACACATTATCATAGTTAAACTAAGACTCCTAACATCTCCGCTCCCAGTACTAAAATGGCATGCACACACTATTTTGAATAAAGCACAACTTTTGTGTAGTGTGAAACTTAGTTTAGGCTTGTAAAACATACTCACAATGCAATGCACTCCAAGAGGCCAACCAGTAAAAGGTAATGACTATTTTTCACTGGGTTGCTGTAATTGTTGGTCCCGATGGTGACATTCAAATAGTATCTTTCTTTGTATTGTCCACTTCATCATCTTTATGGGTGGGGATGGGAGTATAATTAATCCTGAATGTTGAATGTGGTAAATATTGATAGAGGTCAAAATAGGGGGTGTGGGTGCAAATGCTTTAAGTTAGATGCACAATACATACAAATTGTAATTTTTTGATGTTAATTCATTTTTAAAGTCGCCAAAATATGAGAATTTCAAAAATCATAAAAGTGAAATACTCATTGAGATATAAACAATTTAGAGTTGATTAACTTGGAAACATTCATGGTTGTTCATCATGCATTATAATATTTTTTGGACCAATTACAATGTTAATATGTTTCAACCCATCAATTGACGCACCAATAATATGAATATATAACTAAACCTTCGAATTTTCCTCTCTTGCACAAAGGTTGTTTTGTGGATCGTATTCATGTTTGACACCACTTCATGGGGTCCACCAAGAGTAGCTCATTTCATATTTGGCAATTGGTGATATATTTGTTCAATGCTTGCCTTGTTTTCAAATACACACAACCACACATGGACTACATGATGTAAGTGATAGGCATGTTGATAGTACCTAACTGGTTTTGGTTTAGGTGTCTCTATTCAGGCACTTTTTCAGGCTTTTTCAGGCAGAGATCTGCTGGTCCCACATTTGGTGTGACCAGTTTTGCTTATAATGTGAATTGACTGTGAAGAACATGCTTGAGATGGGAATCAATGGTGAGGAATTCCAGTTATGGAACAGGCCTGGTGAAACCCATTACTAGGGAAGGTGAAGTCAGCCTCAGTGAACCAGCACCTACACTGGTATCTTCACTTTCTTGAATAACACCTGTTAGAGCTAATAATTAACAAAGGAAATGTTAAATTTCTTGAAATAAGGCCTCTAAAAGAACTAATAATTAACAGAGGAAATGTTAAATTTGGACTACCCTTATCCTTATTGAATCTCAAGATGGGATATCTCTCATGTTTTAGAAGCAACCCAAAAAAATGTGAGGCTTTTACCATGGTACCAGTTTTCTGCTTCACACAAAGCTGTACCCATTTTTTTAAACACTAGACAACTAGGGCTTTTATACAGAACAGCAGCTTGCACTACCAGGATCAGTGCACTCTTTGGTGGAATGGGCTCCACCAGTCCATTCCATAGTACTTAACCTGCACACAGCCCTCATCTTATTCACAATAATACTAATTCACTCTATAGTATTTCTCTCTAGTTCAATTCATTCTGTAATAGAGCAATTGTTCTCTACAATTCATGAACTATGGTAAAAATTTCTCTCTACCATTCTTGACCAGAAATATGAGCACCCCAATGCTTGGATATAAGGGGTTCATTGTTTAGAGTGTACATAGCCAAATTGTACCAGAGTAACTGGAGAGCTTCAACACTAATTGTATAATTTAAAAAAATGTTGAGAATTTCTAAATAAAATTCAAAGAATTTTTTGTGTGAAGGGAAATAAAAAGTATTTGAGAATATTCTAGAATTATATATATATATATATAGAGAGAGAGAGAGAGAGAGAGAAGAAATCCTCAAAATTGATTAATTATTAGACAAACATGTATTGAAGCTACCCCTTTATTATGGTATATTTCCAAAACCGCTTAGTTTGAGAAAGCTTGTGAAAATGACCAGAAAATTTGCTCCGAGTTGCACTGAAACGGACATTGGTAACTCATGAGTTATCGGACACATGAGGAGTTAACCCCCAAAAGCGGCGAACGTCGCTCGCGGCCGCAGACTGCTCGGGCAGCACGATGGTCTCGATGGGCGTGATAGTCTCGCCGTAATGGCGCCGCCGACCCATCCATCCTCGACGGAGGAGGAGGAGGAGGGTTGAGCTATAAAAGCAGACCTCTGTCCTCTTCATCTTTCATTCTTTTCTTTCTCTCTTCTCCATCTTCATTCCTTCCACTAGTCCCTGTGTAGTTTTTCCTTTCGTTGTTGCTCAACATCGGCGGTGTGCACCATCCGGTGTCACAGGGCGCTGCAACTTCTTCTTGGTAGGTTTTCATTTAGAGCTTCGTATCACGAGCCTTCAGAATGTTTGTTGTTGATATGACGTAACAAGTTGCAGCAGGATTTGTGCTGCTTGTGTTATCACGCTTGTGTACCCCTTTTTCATTAGTGTTGAAGCAGTTGCTAGATTTCTCTTTCTTCCTGCACATGATTGCTGCATCATGTACCGCATCCCTATGTAGCTGGTTTATGAACTGTAGCAGTTTTGACATGATATATGTGCATACGAAGAGAATAAAGATTGGAATTGATGATCGTTGATATCGGCTTCGATGTGATCCTGTCTGTGACGTGCGTGTTGGATCTATCTTGTACTACTCATTGATGACATCGTTGTTTCTCTTCTGTGTTGATTACTTGGTTTGTTATCGGGTAATATTTAAGAACGTTGAATTGCGGATTGCAGTGACTGCAGCACCGGTACTGAAAGAAAGGAGAGAAGTCGAGACTAAGACGCTGCGATGGTTTTTCAGAGCTGGGAGTCGAAGGGTACTTCCCTGCAGTACGCGAGGATGTTGGTGGCTATGATCATGGCCGTGGCATTCTCGCTGCTGATGGCAGGCAACGGCCGTGTTGAAGCTGGGACTGGAACGATGAGCATTAGGAGCGAATTTGCTACTAACATGAGCATCGTTTGTTACTCCAACAACATCATCAATCCGACCTTTGTGGCCACACCTGCTCACTCGCTGTACGTCTTCCCGTTTGACACGGTCACGAACTGGTACTACGATTGCGCGTTCATGGACAAGCTTGCCGTTCCTTTCAGGGCTGGAACCTTTCGCTTTTGGGGCAATCCCAATGTTCCAGGTTCTAACGCTTCCACGCTCCATTACTGTATCGACTGTAGTTGGGATGTCAACAACAGTGGCATGTTCTTGCAACAGCCAGATCACACCTTCCAGCTGATATGGCATTGGCCAGCCTGAGCACCCACAAGAGTACTCGGACCGTGCATGTACCACCAAAACTGTTTTGTTTGCTAGGTGGTAACTAGGCTGTGGAAAGGGCCATGATTTAATCAGCTACTATAGATCATGTCATGCAACTCAAATGGATCTTATTCATTGAATTCTTTTATGAGCGGCAGCTACTCATAACCGATTTGTAACGGGTCCAGAACTGAGAATAAAGATCAGAATGTGAATTTTTAAGGCTCTGGCATCATCATCATATGCTACCGTATGCATCAAGTACTAGCTGAGGGTTTAAGGCGTTGCTTCTTTCATGAATCTCAGCTTATTCTATGAACTTAAGAAACGATATCAGACAGGATCTCTAGAGACTAATAGCTTGACCAAAATATAGTTCCGGGAGCCATGAGGTTAAATACAACCTCATGAGTAGAAAGTTTCAACAACCTAAGTCGAGAGTTCCCAACTGCACCCCAGCAGCTGCATCTGTTCACAATCCCTACCCATTGAGTACTTGTTAAGGTTTAGTTTAGTCCTCTATGTGAAGTCCTTCACTACAAGAGAAAGTGGTTTTGTTCACACAAAATGCAGTGGCTCACGACACATGTGAGGTAAACTTTGTGGTTTCATGCATTACTATGAAAATATGTGGTGTTTGTTATGACATGTATATATTACATCAAAATGGCAATTTGACATTATGTGACATGGCACATATTACATTTGTATTACATGTGCCATTATCTAATTTCAAATTGCCATTTTAATGTGATATATGCCACAAGAAACAACACATAAATTGTACATTGTAATGGATGAAACCACAAAGCTTATCTCACCCCTGTTTCATGAGTCGCATGACTTTTTGTGTGAGAAAAATGACATTCTCTTCTGGTGCTTGTTGTATAATTTTATTTTGGCTTTTCGGTTGGTGATTTGATTTGGGTGTCCTTTTTTCCAGTTTCTTCTAGGTCAGATGGCTGCCTAGTTCGAAGTAGCAACCCTCTAGACACCCACAAAAATTGGAATTAAAAAGCCTTCCAGTTGGGGCTACTTTGGGGTTTTTGGTTTTGCCTTTTTCTTAGGTTAGATGGCTTATGTTGATAGGCTCTAATTTCCTCACACATTCGTAAATCTCTGGATAGCATCATAGATGTGAGATGAAATTCAAGGTGATTATCGATATGCATCAGTCCTGTGCAGATTCGATGGTTGTCTATCTGCACCAGTGATGCTTTTTCCTTCTCGGAATCAACTTTAACTTAGGTGAAATGGTCATCATCCATAAGAAGATGATGAAGTCTGGGTACAAACCCAAAAATGAAAGTAAAAAATATAAGCATCTTTCTATATATTGGTTGAGCTACCCTACTGAAAGTTTTCCAAAAAAAAATCAGAAACTTGGCAATGTTTGCATTTAAGGCGTATTTGATTGTACGTTTGATTGAAGTTAGGGTTTCATGTTTATATGATTATGCATTTAATGTGAAAATGGGTTTTGCATAGTAGCTTCACCATATGCATTTTTTATGGGTTTGTATCCACATTCACTTGGTATGGCCATGTTTTCCAAGTTTTCACAGGACAGGCACTTTCAATACCCTGCCTTCCTAGTGAAGGGCAAGGTGCCCTTCAATTTTAAGGCCTGATAGAAGTAATTGAACAACTATTATCTGTGACTGATTAGTAACTTGGCATTGAAGAAATGAGCTCCAATTAGTTCTCCTTTCTTAAATACAAGCAAATAGGGTTGAACCCCACATCATGAGGGTTTTATGCTGATTTTGATAGTTGGGTTGGGGTTCTTTGGCCTTTTCAACAGTGAGAATAACCTATAGAAGTAGTCCACATGGACAGGGTGAATGAGCACCTACACTGGTACCTTCACCTTCTTGAGTACTCTTAGAAGCTCTATTTAACCCAATGTTAATCTTGGACTTGAAGACCATGATTTAGTCTAAGTACAGTGTATTCATAATGTTTTGACAAGCAAGCCAAAAAACTTTGGGGCTTTTACATTTACATCATAACATATCCAGCAACGATGAATTATACAAATAGCAACATTGGCAACAGTACCTGTGTAGAGGCTATTTCTAATAACCATGTTATTTGACCACTGCATTGAGTTCTCCTTAAAGTCATTCCCATTTTGGACCCCCTGTTTGGTCCTCTGTTTCCTGTATTATGCTCAGTTTGAAGCTATCCAGAAAGTCAGTGAAACTGGGGACCAAACAATATCTGGGCTGACAAAATGTTCTCATGTGTACAATGTGTAAGTCCTTCTAATGCCAAGTTAGCTCTAGCAATTTAACCCCTAAGTTTGAGCTCAATGTCTAGGTTTCTGGAGCACCCATTTGTCCTAATTAGATGTGTGTGAAATTGTAATGAACATTATGTAGTAGTAGTAGCTCATGACTGATGAAAGAGATGTGGGCAGCAACATGCAGCACTTTGGGGGTGCTGGCTGGCTATTGAAGCGAAGCTTTTTGGGGTGGAATGGCTATGACAGATTTACTGGTGAGCCTTCTTGGTGGTGCTTTCTGGAAATTGACTGAATCAGAATGGTAGGTTGAGCTCATTTTTTGGTCTTCATGGCAAGCTGAGTACATCATGTTCATCTTATTCAGTGTGCCAATGTGATGTCAATGGTTTGAGTGACTGGTTGGATAGCTCTCAATGTGTGTGATCTTTAGAAGTTTTTGGTGGAGTGCTGAATATTTGGTGTGCAGAGTGGAGTAAGTTTAAATTATGGAAAATGTGGGGAAACATGAACTTTGGAAGAGCTAAACAAGGGTGATGCATTGCTTAGTTGTATAAGTTGCTTGTCAATAATATGTGCAGGCCTTCCACCCATTCCCTTCTTTTTGGTTACATCCTCATGAAAAGTCTGGGAATGGCCAGCTTCTCATCTATTTGATGTGCATATGATTGAATACTAGGGTATTTGAGCCAAAGCTGCAATGTTTCCTTGCTCATTGTAATGCTTGAGTTGTTACAAATTGACAAATCTTAACCCTCAATAATTCAATAGGTCTAAAATATGATGCCACAAACTTTGTAAAGTGACAGATTCTCCATTTCTCCCAATCTAAAGAAATGCTGCAGTCCATGAACCCAGGAGAAGGAGAACTGCAGTATCATTCGCGACCTTAATATTTTCTAAGGAAGTGGTTCTTGAGCTCATTCTAAATTTTATCCAAATAGGTACTCTCTGTTCTGTGTCATGGAGCTTCTAAGTGGCCATTTGGGTTGCCATCCTCCACCAGAGGGGACTTAAAAAGGTCTAATATATTAAATGCAGCTCAGTCTCACATGTAAAGACGACACAAGCCAGACATCTTCGTTTTGAAGGTTGGAGGTTTTTCAAATCTGATTGACCCTGAGGAAGCCATTGAGGATGTTTCTTGAAAGAATTATTCGTTGTGCAATGGATGAAAAGTTCAGGTTTTATTCTCTTTTTGGCAGATGTGACAAAATGTATCATGAAGTGGGTCAAGAAATAACTTTCAGAAATTTTGAAACACAAAGCACACTGGGTGCTTGCTTTTGTCAAGCAGCAGCCATGGTGCCATTGCTGCAGTTCAACTTGAAGAAGTAACTCTGCAACTGATCGTCAGACCTCAAGTGCAGCTGACCCAAAGTCTCATTCTATATCATGGGTTTGCAGCAGTGAGAAGTTTGCGTATCCAGCTTTTTGAGACCAGAAATTTAACAGCAGTTCATGCTGAGATTGTTGATGTAAATGCCTGATCACGCAAGCAGGAGTTTTGGTATTGATTTTTGCAGTATTGTGGAAGATATATCTCTTGTTTTGAACTCTTACATAAGTCTCAAAGCTCAGCTCATTTCATGGACTGCTTGGTATCCTTTCTTTCAGAGAAACCCTCTATCACATATCTCAATTTTGGTTATTGTTTCCTTCTTTTGGTGCTGGTCTTAAATTGTGCACAGGATGTGTCTTATCATGTTTGTTTGTGTTCATATCTTCTCAAGTATGTAGGTCAGATAATGAAAGGCTAGGACTGAATGTGAATGCAGCTGAGACCAGGAGGTTGGAAGTGGAGATCTTGAAGACCACTACAGATGAACTTTTTTAGGAACATGAATGAGTACCCTCAGAGGCAAGCTGGAATTTATCCTTAAGTTTCTGCACTCCCAGAGCAATATAGATGTGCCTTGTTAGCAAGAAGTATAGATGCTTCTTTATTTATTTATTTCAGGGTTGATGCCTTCATTTGTTAGGCCTCTCTATGCCTTTGGTCAAGGTTCCTGCTTGTCCTGGAACAATCTAAAATGACATGAAGCTTACCCTAGTCACAGGCTTGTTTCAGCTTGAATGAGGATACTATTGACCTGTTTGATTAGTTATGTGACATGTCTCTTGAGTGGTATCCAACATCATGACTGAGTCTTCCCATTGCTTCTGGAAATGTGGCAGAAACTCAGGATGCAGGTTTTGTGTAGTGGGTTGCCCAAGCTTTTGGGAAGATCATTTATTCACTTATCTACACCCACCATTAGGAGTTGATGAAGTCAATGGGCAGTCATGGCAGCTCATCACTGCTAGGTGTTCATGATGAGATGTTCCAACACTTTGTGAGAGACTTTTATAAGGTTATGACTGCATTCATTGTCAAGTTAACCTTCAAATCTATTATCATGGAGATTTCTCTGCAATTGCATGGATATGCCTTTGTTTACAGCATTAGAACCCTGGGATGAGAAGGAGACATCAAGAAGCCAAGTAGTTCAGAGAGAAGAGAAATTGTGAGGAAACCCCGAAAAGTTTGAAGTTTTGGTTTGTGCTGGACTGGACTTTGGATCTGGTAATAACTGAAACCTGAGGTACAGCAAACCAACAATACCATTTGAATGTATATGCAACTGCAAGTGTTTGAAGAGTGATGCATTGAAGCGAATGAGTTGCTTTTGTGCATACCAAGTGGTTGCTAATTATTCATTGCCAAATTGAGTAAAGACCTCCAGATTAGCTGTCATTTTGCATCTGGATGGCTTGAGAACAGGAATTTCAGAACATGATGCAGGGACATGAAGCAATAATCCCTTACCAGATCACATATGTCAAGCCTTAATGGAAAGGAAAGCTTTTGCATGCTTGGAAACAAAACTCTTTGGTGCACACTGAAGAAACAAGTGACTGTTTTTCACACACATTATTAGAACTGTAAAGCCTAAACTGCTTACAGATGTGGTGTTGTACATGCAGGCTGTAATGTTTCTGGCTTTTCAGCAGCTCCATTTTGAGCTACAGTCCTTCAGACCTTGAACCAAACCAGCAGGCAAGGAATACTGTGAAAAGGTTTGAAGCAAGAAATCCAGCTGCAACAAAATACTCTCATTGTGTTAGAAGGATGATGCACCTCTTGCTTAGGGCATACTTTGTCAGACTGGAATTGGTGGTCATTTAGAATTTTGTTCTCAAATTTGACATCGCAGTGTAAGCAAAATGAGAGAAGCACCACCTTGTTATATAGGTACAAACTGTCAATTAGTTGAATTGGGCCAATGAGTGTTTTCATTTGGAGATGGTATTGTGTACAGTACAGTGACATACATATTCCTGCCAAGTGCAAAGCTTTGTGCACTCCACTTTTTTGGGTTTCCTCTTTCACATCCAGCAACTTTGTTAAAGTCAATAGGCATAAACCTTTAGAGCGTATATATGTATGTTGTGTAAGTGAATAATGTTCCAGTATCAGCAACAGCACCTTGCTGTGCACTGTACCTACTGATGTGGCCATAAAGGCACAATGATTGTGGCTGGATTCACTGCCAAATTTCCAATCCTATAATGAATCTTGAACCCACACCCAATAATCCTGCTAGAACAAGCAAGCCTTGCCCATGAAGAAAAAAGGACCATGATGTGGTTTCAGTCGCCCATTGCCATACAACCTCAGCATAGGATGTTACAGTACTTGCACTAAAAAATCAGAGTTTTTGACTTTGATTCTGAGCATCAAGATCAAACACAGGTTCTAATTATCTGTTCAGTCTAGTTCAGGTGTGCAATCTCAGCTGTGAATCTAGTTGTTGTCCAGTTGATTAAGTTGAAGATAAGCATCCTAATGATCCTTAAATGCCTGAATCAAATATGCTTCACCAGTCTGTGGTTTTATTCAACTCATAAACCTTGCAGAACTGAGTGTTGTACATACTATGTGCTCTAAAAATGTGTTCTATATCTGCAGGATTTTTGGATGATGCCATTGGTAGTTTCCCATATCTGTTCATATTTCATTCATAGACTATCCTGGAGCTCAACATGTTTGAACAAGACACTTAATATTAATGCCTTTTGTGCAATGATGACAATGAATGTGTAGTTTACGCTAGTGAAACCAAGGTTGGTGATGTAAAAGCAAGTTTACATGAATTGAAATTGTGAGAATGATGTGGTTGGAGTCATATCAATACAGCCGGACATGTGGCTAGTTACAGTCTAGCAACTGGCAGCCACTGAGAAATCAGCTAAACATAAGTCAATGTATGCTGATGACATGAACATCAATAGGGACTAGATAGTCAATTTAAACAGAGTGATCTTCATGACAATTGTTCAAAATTCAGGCTGAGCTCTAGAAGCATGTAACATGCATATCAAGTTCCTAAACATCAACTCGCCTCTTGAAATCATCTGTGCTCCACAATAGTATTGTGTAATGTAGAACTGGTTCATGGTGAAGAGATGTGCACAATTCTAAAAGGGTAACATGAGCTTAGACATCTTAAACAGAAGAACTTACAGGTAATGAGGAGAGCATACAGTAATCATATAAAATGCTGTAAAGCTCAACTAGTTCAGTGGTGGTACACTAGACTACAGACCTTCATTGTGTGGTCATTTGAATTCATAAAGAACCTCCGGTTTTGGGTTTTAAAATATTTCGGAATCAGAGAACTGTCAGTTAAACAATCCTTTGAAAAAAAAACCACTGGTCCCAGTTATGTCCAAAAACTTAGAGAACCGCCAGTTTTAATGAAAGAACCGATAAAGCACTGGCAGTTTTATTGGCAATTATTTGATTTTTTTCATGTTTTTTTAGAACTGTGGATATATATCTGAACCAGTTCTTTGATTTTTTTGAGTGCCACGGTCATGACTCCTAAGAAGTGCCCTGATAACCGCCAGGGTTTGTTCCTGTTTCTATTAACCGCCCGACACCTGTACATACTTGTGATGATCAAACCCTAGTTCAGTTAAAAGTGGTGAGAATCCTGTCTGGTGTGCTGAGAAATGGAAAATGCAGACTGAGTGCTCTTCCATCTGTGCAGGTGATGGAACAGCACAAAAATATGCATATATGCAGAACCACTGATCAGAAACCCTCCAGAAAAAGCTTTCGCTAGGGAAAAAAAAACACACTACTTGCACCATTGACGACGAAAAAGACAGAGATTCAAGCAGAAAGATGAAAACTCTAGGTGAACATAGCAGCTGGAGAACAATGTAAATCATGCAATCGCCATCGCCTAAACCCATCCCATACCACCCAGATCAAACCATGAACAAAGTTGCAAAATCCTTTTCTGTGACATGAATATCTTTACTGTGCACAAGGATCAGTTCCGGCTACACGAATTATTCTTCCTGCAGTAAAGTCTTCATCATCTAGAATCCAATGGAAACCACATTGCAGTTTGCATACATGTAACAATAAGCGATGATCTAGCAGAGCTAGGATGAGTGTGATGAACAGCTCTGGATCTCAGCAACTTCTACACAAAGTTCGGAACCCTTTTCTCTACTGCCATGCAAGTTGTAACCAACAATCAGACATCGGGGACTGCAGGC
>Ga0116231_10001297_pt1 | contig 50590 bp, 41 predicted proteins | sample S1TSphgellanicum_2_FD_89695 | JGI IMG/M metagenome (GOLD analysis project Ga0116231, IMG submission 89695) | Host-associated microbial communities from peat moss isolated from Minnesota, USA - S1T2_Fd - Sphagnum magellanicum MG | ecosystem: Host-associated > Plants > Peat moss > Unclassified...
ACATCCTCTCCTGCCGGAGTCTTGCCTTCAACCCACCCGGTAAATGCCGAATCGCGAAATAGAAAGCCCTGCGGAAAGGTAAGACGAGACTTTTCGTTTCTCGAAACAAGATCTTCGAGCATTGCCTTAGCTTGCTTGCGGTCGCCCGAAATAAGAGTTGCTCTGGCGAGGGTAGCTAATGCAACAAGCGCGTGAGGACCCGCTTCATCTGAATCTTGGAGCATCTCGTTCAAACTCTGCGCCAGTGCTTCGCGGGCCTTTGCTACTTGGGCAGGATCTGCCGACCTAAGCCAGCATCGCGCGAGGGAAATCCTCGTGAATTCAATCGCCCAGATATCCTTTGGTCGAGTCTCGGATTCATGTTGGAGGGTATCAGTAAGTAGCTTGCAAGCCATGGCTACTTGGTCGATATGAAGCAGTGCTGCAGCGTAGTTCGTCGCCTCAACTTGGGTTTCAACTGACGCGTCACCCAGAATTTTTCTCGCATTCTCGTATACAAACTTCCACTTTTCTACGGCAGAGGAAAAGTTGCCACCTCTCGCATCAATGCTCGCAATCCTGCTTAACGTCTGCAGGTAGAAGCGACTTGGAGTGAATTCATAATCGGACGACGTTGCATCCAAAAGGTATTCGAAAATCGCGCGCGCTGTTTCCGTGCGCTGATTGGCATTGTAAAGATACCCAAGGAGCCATAGAGCACGTTGAACCTCCGGATTTCCGGGGGCCAAGTGGGAAGACCTCCAGACATATACCCGAGACTCGTGCGTCACGGCCTCTTCAAATTCGTCACTCCTAAGCAAAACTGATGCGAGGTCTTCATCCACGTCGATGACGCGACGGTCATCCGCACCAAATTTGGATACTAGGTCCGATTCAAGACGGTTCAATTCTTGAATCGCGACTTTGCTGTCTCCCGTCAAGGCCCGCGCTATTGCTTTGCTCCTTAGGACCAGGATAAGGAGTCTTTCGTCTTCGACGAGGTGGCTACTCGCTAGGACTGCAAGCCCGGTTAATTCTCTTAGTCCGTCGGACACTTGGCCCAATTCAATCCGAAGATTGGCCGCGCGAATCCTATTTTCAATGGCCTCACTAGAAAGCGTGCCGAATGCCAAGTTGATGGCCACTTGGATATTCAGGCGCATCTCCAAGGCTTCCACATTTCTGTCTTGAAAGGAAAGCAACCTTGCCTGCGCAGATTGAAGGCGTAGATGCGATCTAGTTGCGTCCTTGAAATCGTGATTCAGCCGAGCCTCCTGCGTGCTCATTAGAGCCATCGCCGTAGTAGTCTGTCCGGCATCCAATAGAAGTTCAATCGCGTTGGCCGCTAGATTGTCTTCGACATCCGATGCATGCGGCTTACCCATGCCCCGACAGAACGCCTCTACAGCCAAACTTGCTGCGAGCTCTCGATGAGCATCCGAGATTGCTTTTGCCAAGGTCGTCGCTATATCTTGGGTCGATGAAACAACGGAACCAATGTCGCTGCATACTTTCGCTGTAAGTGAGCGATCGCCAAGCGTGAGACCGGTCTGTCCCCCGATTGCGGTATTTGAGATGGCCATTGACAGCAGTCCGATAACGATTGAGCGGTCAAGAATCATCTTGATCTCTCTTTGAACGCATGTAATAGTTACCATCGCCAGCAGAGACAATTTCTTAGACCTAGGGTTTAGGACTGGTAGCTTCTCAAATTTATTATGGAGATGAGGGCCATGAACATTGAACTTGAAGAAATTTCTTCAATAGTGGATGCTTCCGCGGATTCTGTGACGGGTGAGATCGTAGATCTCACTTTAGCGGAGGTCACCTCCATTTCTGGCGGTATTCATGTTTTCGGCGTCGTGCCATTTGACAAGTAAACTAATTCGATTCGGTGCTCTAGGCGGGTCGCCAGTGGCGCTCGCCTCAAACCGAATCGATAGTTTTTCGCGCCCTGAGCGCGTGCTTGGCTAAGGCGTATCTCGCTTCCGAAACGATCAGCCGTAGCAGTTTTCGAGGCGAAGGCGGCGCCCTAGATGGCTGCTGTTGCTTGCAGAGAGCAAGCTTCCGCCTATGAGCCCCAATTATCCCGATGGTCTTGCTGTTTCGAGTTCGGACAGGATGGGCTCAATGGGGTGAACTTGCGGAACCAACCCGCAGCCGATACCCAACCCCAGCCTCGGTCTGCAGCAGTTCCGGTCGCAAAGGATCGGCCTCCAGCTTCTGGCGCAGCGCGGCGATATACGAGCGCAGGTAATTCCGCTTGCTGGTCGGGGCTGCGGGCCCCCACAGTTCGCCGACGAGCTGGTCCGTGGTGACGAGCAGGCCGGCATTCTTGGCCAGGGTGGCCAGCACGCGGAATTCGTTGGGCGTCAGCGCGACGCGGGTGCCGTCGCGGGCGACCTCGCGGCGCAGGATGTCTATCGACACGCCGTAGGAAGTGAGCGCCTCCTGGTCGGTGTGCGCCTGGCGGGCGGTGCGGCGCAGCGCGGCGTGGACGCGGGCGAGCAGTTCCGGCAGGCCGAAGGGTTTGGTGATGTAGTCGTCCGCGCCCAGTTCCAGCGCGGCGACCTTGGTGTCTTCCGAGTCGCGGCCCGAGAGCACGATGATCGGCCGGGAGAGCCACCATTCGCGCAGCTTGCGGATGATGTCGGCGCCATCGAGGTCGGGCAGCCCCAGGTCCAGGATGATCAGGTCGGGCTTGCGGCTCGCCGCGGCCAGCAGGCCCGCGCCGCCGCTGGCCGCCCCCCGCGCCTCATAGCCGGCATCCCGCAGGATGTTCTGCAGCAGGCGCAGCATCTTGGCGTCGTCCTCGATGACGACGATGACGGGTTTGACTCTTGCCATGCGTGCCTGGAGCGATTCCGTAGCCGCGGTCGATGTCCGGCGTGACGGCGCACCGGGAACAGGGCGAAACCTCGATGCGCAATAGTAAACCCCGGCCCGCGCGCCGGGGGACGTCAAACCGGGCTTGCCGCGTCGAGTACCAGCTGGTACCCGACGCCCGGAACGGTCAGCAGGATCCTGGGCTGGGCGGGGTTCGATTCGAGCTTCTTGCGCAGCCCCCCGAGATAGATGCGCAGGTATTGCGTGTCCTTTTCGTGCCCCTGGCCCCAGACTTCCGTCAGCAGCTGTTCGTGCGTGAGGATCTTGCCGCCGTGCTTGACCAGGGTGGCGATGAGCCGGAATTCGGTCGGCGTCAGGTGGACCTCCTTGCCGTCGCGCCATACCTGCCGGCGCGTGAGGTCGATGCGCACGCCCGCCGAAGGCAGTTCCACGCTGGCTTCGGGCTTGCTGCCGCGGTGTGCCCGGCGCAGGGCCACGCGAACGCGCGCCAGCAGCTCGTAGAGGCCGAAGGGCTTGGTCAGGTAGTCGTCGGCGCCCAGGTCGAGCGCGCGCACCTTCACGTCTTCGGCGGCGCGCGCGGTCAGCACCAGGATCTCCTGGCGCGCGCCGCCCCTCAGGGTGCGGATCAGGTCCAGGCCGTCCGCGTCGGGCAGCCCCAGGTCCAGGATGATGAGGTCCGGCTTGTTGCGCTCTGCCAGCTGCACGCCGAGCTGGCCGGTGTCGGCCGTGTGGATCTCGTAGCCGTAGGCCTCCAGGCTCGCGATGAGCACGCGGCGGATGTGCGCATCGTCTTCGATGACCAGGATGACGGGCTTGTCGGCACTCATGAAAACGTCATCGACCTACGCTTCGGGAACCAGTTCCGGGGGCGCTTCCGTATGCGCCACGGTGAATCGGAATTCCGCTCCCCCGCCGGCGCGGTTGTGGGCCGAGATCGCGCCGCCGTGGGCCTCGACCAGGATCCGGCAGATCGTCAGCCCGAGGCCGACGCCGCTGCCATCGTCGCCGTGGGACGGGCGGGCGCTGGACCGGTAGAACTTCTCGAACACGCGCCGCTCCTCTCCCTTGGGCAGGCCGGGGCCCTCGTCCGCCACCCAGAATACCGCACCCGACCCGGCCGCCTCGGCACCGATCTCCAGGCGGGTTCCCGCCGGCGTGTACTTGATCGCGTTCTCGATCAGGTTCTCCAGCACCTGGACCATCATCACCAGGTCGACCTGGGCCATCGTGCCCCCGGCGCGCACCTGCGTCTCGACGCGGTGGGTGCGCAATCGCTCGCCCATCCGGCTCATGACCGCGCCGACGATCTCCTCCAGCGGGTACCACTCGCGCCTGGCGGTCACCGTGCCCGATTCGAGCCGCGCCATCTGCAGCGTGTTGTTGGCCAGCCTGGTCATGCGCTGGCCTTCCTCGAGGATCGTCGACGTCAGGTCCTCGACCTGTTCCGGCGAGAGCTGCGCCCGGCCCTGCAGCAGCGTGCTCGAGGCCGCGACGATGGAGGCCAGCGGCGTGCGGAAGTCGTGGGCGATGGCGCTCAGCAGCGAATTGCGCAGCGTCTCGGCCTCGATCGCGGCGTTGGCCGCGTTGGCCTCGCTGGCCAGGCCGATGCGCTCCAGCGTCTGGCCGATCTGGCTCAGCACGGTATCGATCAGCCGGCGCTGCTCGGGCAGGAGCACGAACGCGCGTGCCGTCGGCCGCAGCAGCAGGACGCCGAAGCGCCGCGACGTGCCGCTCACGGGCAGATACAGGTCGCGCTGCCCCGACTTTATGCCGGTGCCCCAGCCGGCCGGCTGCCGGTTGTCGAACGCCCACTGCGCCAGCGCGGGGTCGAACCCGTCCGGGTCGAGGCCCGGCGCCCTGGCCGGTGGCGCCACGCGCCGCTGCTCATCGGCCAGCAGCAGCACGGCGGTCCAGGGCAGCTCGCTCGAGATCTGGCGCGCCGCGACGGTCGCGGCCTCCTCCATCGTGCGCACGCCCGCCAGCGCCTTCGTGAACCGGTACAGGAAGCCGGCCCGCCGCTCGCGCTGGCGCGCGCTCTCGCCCTGGAAACGCAGGTTGGCCGTGAGCCGGCTGACGAGCAGGGCCGCCAGCACGAAGATACCCAGGGTGACGGCATCCTGCGGCCGGGCGATGGCGAAGGAGAAGTAGGGTGGTATCAGCAGGTAGTCGGACGCCGCTACCGACAGCAGGGCGGCGATGGCCGACGGCCAGAAACCATAGCGCGAGGCGATGAAAAGTATGCCCAGCAGGTAGACGATCAGCTGGTCGGTCGGCTCCGGATGGTCGAACACCGCTCCGCAGACCACCGTGGCCGCCACCGTGACGCCGATGCTCCAGGCATACGGCTTCCAGGACCGTGCGCGGCGGCCGGCGGCGACCGCCTCCAGCACGGTGCGCGGCGATTCTCCGGTGCCCGGATCGCGGGGCAGCGCGGAGTGCTCGGGGTCCACCAGGGTCAGGTCCAGCTCGGGGCAGTGCCGTTCCAGCGCCCGTACCGGCGCCCTGCCGCGCCAGCGCTGCCAGGCGCTCCCGCCGGGCCGGCTCAGGACCACGTGGCCGACGTTGCGGCGTCGTGCCAGCTCCACCAGGCGATGCAGCGTGTCGAAACCGGCGAGCGTCTCGGTCTGTGCGCCCAGCGAGCCCGCGAACGCCAGCTGCGCGTCGATGTGTTCGCGCTTGTCCTCCGGCGATCCGCGCCCCGGAGCGCTCTCCAGCCCGACGACGATCCAGTCCGCATGCAGGAGCGTGGCCAGGCGCTTGCCCGCCCGGATGAGGGCTTCTGCCGCCGTTTCGTGGTTGATGCACACCAGGATCCGCTTCTGGTCCGGCCACAAGGCCGCATCGGGCCGCGCACGGCGCCGCGCCAGGCGCCGCCCGGTGATCTGCTCGGCGACCTGCCGCAGCGCCAGGTCGCGCAGCGCGGCGAGCCCCTCGAGCGTGTAGATCTCGCGCTGCATCCGCTCGGGCTGCGGCAGGAATACCTTGCCCTGCTCCAGCCGGGCCATCAGGACCTCCGGGGCCACGTCCACCAGGACGAGCTCGTCGGCACGCTCGACCAGGCTGTCGGGAACGGTGGCGCGCAAGCGCATGCCGGTCAGCGCATGCACCAGATCCTTGAGCCCTGCGATCGCATAGACGTTGAGCGTGGTCGCCACGTCGATGCCGTGATCGAGGATCTCGTCCACGTCCTGCCAGCGGTGAAAATGGCGCGCGCCCTCGGGGTTGCGGTGTGCCAGGTCGTCGATCAGCACCAGTGCCGGGCGGCGCGCGATGACGGCATCCACGTCGAGCGCGGCCCCTTCCGGGCCGGCCTGCGCCGGCCCCAACGCCGGGATCGCCTCCAGGCCGCGGGCCAGCGCCTGCGCCTCGGCCGACCCGTGCGTCTCCACCAGGCCGATCACGACCTCGGCCCCGGCGTGGCCCTGGGCCCGGGCATCGACCAGCATGGCGTGGGTCTTGCCGACCCCCGGCACGGCGCCCAGGTAGATGCGCAGGCGCCCGCGCGCACGATCGCCGGCGCCGGGATGCGGCAGCGGTTCAGGCCCTGCCCGATCCGTCATCGCGGTGCCTGGCGGCTCATGCGCTCGAGCGGTGCGCGGGCTACGGGCTACTCGAGGCGCTCGCCGTGCAGGGCCAGGTCCAGGCCTTCGCGCTCCTGCTCCTCGGTCACGCGCAGGCCGATCGCCATGTCGATGATCTTGAGCAGCAGGAAACTCACCAGGAAGCCGTAGACCAGCGTCGTGGCCACGCCGATCGACTGCGTGACGATGCTGCCGGCCTGTCCGCCGTCGATCTCCGTGCTGGCGAACACGCCGGTGAGCAGCGCGCCGGTGATGCCGCCGACGCCGTGCACGCCGAAGGCGTCCAGCGAATCATCGTAGCCCAGCATCCGCTTGAGCGTGGTCGCCGCCACGAAGCAGATGACGCCGGCTGCCAGGCCGATGATGACGGCCGGGGTGGCGCTGACGAAGCCCGAGGCCGGGGTGATCGCGACGAGGCCGGCGACGGCACCCGAGGCGATTCCCAGCACGCTGGGCTTGCCCTTGATCACCCATTCGGCCGCCATCCAGGCCAGTGCCGCCGCGGCCGTCGCGATCTGCGTCACGGCGAATGCCAGTCCGGCCCGGCCGTCGGCCGCGACCGCCGATCCGGCATTGAAGCCGAACCAGCCCACCCACAGCAGCGAGGCGCCGACCACGGTCAGCGTCAGGTCGTACGGCGCCATCGGCTCCTTGCCGTAGCCGATGCGCGGCCCCATCACCAGCACCGCAGCCAGCGCGGCGATGCCGGCGTTGATGTGGACCACGGTGCCGCCGGCGAAATCGAGTATCCCGCGCGCGGCCAGCCAGCCCGTCGGTTCCCAGACCCAGTGCGCGATCGGCACGTAGACCAGCAGCGACCACAGCCCCATGAACCACAGCATGGCGGAGAATTTCATGCGCTCGGCGAAGGCGCCGCAGATGAGCGCGGGCGTGATGATCGCGAACGTGAGCTGGAACATCGCGTAGACGCTCTCGGGTACGGTGGTGCCCAGGTGGCTCACCGATACCTTGCCGATGACCGCGGCGACCGCCGGCGCGTCCTTGGTCGCCGCCACCGCGGCCACGTCCTTGACGTAGGAGACGCCGTCGAAGAACACGCGCGAGAAGCCGCCCAGGTAGGGCGTGCTGCCGGGCGTGAAGGCCAGGCTGTAGCCCACGGCCCACCAGAGCAGGGTGACCAGGCAGGTGATGGCGAAGCTCTGCATCAGCGTGGACAGGAGGTTCTTCTTGCGCACCATGCCGGCGTAGAACAGCGCCAGTCCCGGGATCGTCATCATCAGCACGAGGGCCGAGGAGGTCAGCATCCAGGCGGTGTCGCCCGAATTGATCTGGCCGTTGGTGACGACCGAGGGCTCGGTGGTCGACGCGGCCGGTGGCAGGGGCGCGACAGCAGCCGGAGCCGGGGCCGGTGCCACGGCAGTGGCCGTCGCCGGGGCCGTGTCGTCGGCCAGGGCGGCGGCGGTGGAGAAGAACAGCAAAGCGGCAGCGGCGGTGACGGCCAGACGTCTCATGCAGGATCTCCGGATCGAGGTAGAGGTGGAGGGGAGGCCGCATGGCGCGGCCCGCAGCGCAGAAGATCGCCTCAGCGCGCAGCGCCGGCAGGATAGCCTATCGAGCTCCTCGCGGCCTTGCGCCCGTCCCGGACGGCGCGCAAACGTAAGCAAAGATGTCCTGATCACCAGCTCAGAAACGCCGCTCTCAGTGGCGGCGTAGCGGTTTCCGATCGCACAGACCGTTACGGTTCTTGCACTTTTCTGTCTAGATCGGCCGGGGCCCCGCTACCTAGACTGGCCCTGCGCTTGGATACCGGCCGCACCGACGCACCAGACGGCCGCGATCCCGATGCAAACCGACCCAACCACCAGGGAGTACCGCATGAAAACCGTGAGAACCCTACTGACCGCAGCCGCCGTCGCGGCGGCGCTCGGGCTGGCAGGCTGTGGTGGCGGCGGCGGCAACGCCTCGTCCTCCGCACCGGCAGCCGCCCCCACCGGCGTGATGAACGTCCAGCTCACCGACGGACCCAGCGACGAGTTCCAGCACGTCTGGGTGACGATCGAGTCGATCGCCTTCCATACGAGCCCCGACCAGGTATGGACCCCGTCCGACGCGAGCTGGGTGAAATACACGCTGCCCGCGCCCATCACCGTCGACCTGAGCACGCTCAATAACGGCACGCTCGACGACGTGTTCGCCGGATTGTCCTTGCCCGTGGGCACCTACCGGCAGATCCGCTTCTTCTTCGCCGGCGCGGACGACAGCCTCACCACCTCCGCGCTGGACACCGACGATTCGACCGGTGCCGCATTGCAGTGGAACGACCAGGTCGAGTTCCTCGACGGCCGCAACAACTGGGCCATCACCGAGGCGCCGCTGGAGATCGCCTACCCCACCCAGGGCATCCAGCTCACGGGCACCTTCAGCGTCACGGCCGGCAGCACGCTGACGCTCGCGGTCGACTTCGACCTCGAGCACATCATCGTGCCGTTCAACCATGGCGGCCTGACCTACTTCACGATGAAGCCCAAGCTGGCCTACTACGACCTGTCGCAGGTCGGGGCGATCACCGGCCAGGTCAATCCGGCCCAGCTGTGCCAGAGCGCCGCGGCCCAGATCAGCCAGTCCCCCACCTGCGCGTACAACCTGATCGTCAAGGCCGAACTGCTGACCGCCGACGGCAGCCGCCACGCGGTCGCGCGCGAGACCACGGTCGATCCGCTCACCGGCAACTTCACCCTCTATCCGCTGGCCACGCACGATGCCGCCGGCAACGCCATCGCCGCCTACGACGTGCTCGTCCGCGGCCGCGAGATGGAGACGATGCTGGTGACGGGCGTGCCGGTCACGATGGGCACGCACCCCGGCGGCACGGGCAGCGCCGCACCGACCGTGCTGCAGTCCACCGCGCTCGCGCTCTGGCTCAACGGCGGCGAGTACACGGCCCAGTTCGCCAGCGGCTCGCCGCTGGCGCCGCTCAGCAGCGGCTACGCGGTCTTCCAGCAGACGCTCCCGGACCCGGGTGCGGTGCCCTACGAGGTGCGCTGGCGCAATACCGATCCGTTCGCGGGCAGCTTCCGCAATCCGATCCCGCTCCAAGGCGCCACCTCCAGCCTGCACGTGGCGCCGTACACCGCCGGCAACACGCTGGCCTTCAGCAGCGTGATCCCGGCCGAGGGCCAGGGCGCCTTCACCGTCGCCGACAACGAGGTCGTGTACTACGCGCTCAGCCCCGGCACCGTGATGCTGCCGCCCTCCTCGGGAACGACGCAGACCTTCACCCCGGGCCTGCCCACCCTGGCTGCCGGCGTGCAATCGGGGACGATCACCGCGAACCTGAGCTTCAGCGGGATCGTGCACGACAACGTCTGCGAGCTGGTGATCTCGCGCTTTGCCGCGGTCGTCGACGCCGACACCACCGACTGCTCGAGCATCCTGAGCACCAACGGCGGCAGCAACTCGGGCAGCTTCAGCCTGACCGGCATACCGGCCGGGGAGCCGGGGACGTACTACTACGCCTACGTGCGCATCTTCGACAGCGCGCATCCGGCTGCCTCGCGCAGGATCGTGCCGCTGCCCGGCTTCATCGACCTGCGCACCCAGGCGACGCAGACGCTCAACGGCAGCATCCCGGGCGCGTGAGCCGCCGCCGCACCGATCGAGCAGTTTCCGCGCCGCGCTGTCTGCGGCGCGGTTTTTTTCGCGCTCAGAATTGCACCATCCCGCCCGGTTCCAGCGCGATCACCTGGGTCGGCGTCGCGCCCAGCGCGGCGCGGAACTGCGCCGGCGTGCCCTCGAGCTGCGGCGTGGTGCCGTAATGCACCGGCAGCACATAGGCCGGCTTGAGCCACTCGCGCACCGCGTAGGCCGCGTCGACCGGATCCATCGTGTAGTGGCCGCCGATGGGCACCAGCACCAGGTCCGGGTGGAAGCGTTCGCCGATCAGGCGCAGGTCCGAGAACAGCGCGGTGTCGCCCATGTGGTAGATGCGAAAACCGTTCTCGAGCTCGATGATGAAGCCGACGGGCTCGCCGCCGGGATGGACCTCGTCCCTGCCGCTGGCCGGGTTGCGCCAGACCAGTTCCGAGCTGTGGTCGGCATGCACCATCGAGATCCGGATGCCGGGCCCCAGCGGCGTGACGCTGCCCCCCTTGTTCATGCGCGGCGCCAGTTCGGGCGGCACGATCTGCAGCGCGGCCAGCGTCGAGGCCAGCCCCGCCGGCGCGATGATCGGCACGTTGTTGGCCAGCGCCAGCGCGGCGGCATCGCCCAGGTGGTCGGCGTGCGCGTGCGTGACCAGGATCAGGTCGATGGGTCCGATCGCCTTCAAGTCGCGAAAGCGCGCCGGGGTCTTCGGGTTCTGCGTGAGGTAGGGGTCGACGAGGATCACCTTGCCGCCCGGCGAGACGATCCGCACCGCGGACTGCCCATACCACTGCAGCGCGACCCTGCCGGGCACCGGGGTCGACGCCGCGGTGTCGGCCGGTCCGGCGGCGGCCGGCGTGCGGCCGGCGGCCAGACAGGGCAGGAGCGCCAGTGCGCGCAAGAGCGCGCGTCGTGTGCCAGCCATGCCGGGCTCGCGGAAACTAGCGCTTGGCGGAGGCTGCCTTGCTCGCGGTGGCTGCCTTCTTGCCGGGGGCGCGCACCGGGGTCTTCGTGGCTGCCTTGGACAGCGTCCGGGCCGAGGCCTTGGCCGGCACGCGCAGCGGCTTGGGCTCGGCCGCGCCGGCACCGGCCGCGTTGGCCACGCCATTCTTGGCGGCAAGCGCCTTGCCGGCGCCGGGCCCCTTGGGGACCGGCACCGGTACCTGGGCGGCTTCTTCCTTGATGGCCCAGAGCTTGAGCAATTCGGCCTGGGTCGGCAACAGTCCCTGGGTGGCGCGCGTGCGCCGCGCGGCGACCGAGTCGCGCACGATCTTTTCGACGATGTCCAGCGGCAGCCGGTTGAGGTCGGAGAACTTCACGAAGCTGCGCGCGGTGTTGACACCCGGCAGCGATTCCTTGTGCTTGATGACCACTTCCTGCTCGGCGACATAGAGCGACATGTGGCGCCGCCCCGACTCGAGCGCGAACAGCGGACCGTCGAGTTCGTAGAAGGCCAGTCCATAGCGCATGCTCTCGCGCACGCCGCGCGCGGAGCGGCGGATCATGCTGCAAACGCGGGCCATCGCCACCCGGCGATCGGGCGGCAGATCCCGCAAGTAGGTGCCTACCGTCGTCGCTGTTGGATTCATGCCTTGCTCCCGGCTTTCTACGTCCGAAGTCCTCATTTTAGCCGAGCGTGGTCGCTCGCTTCGCTGGGGAAGGCCAATCCAGCGTTTTTTTCCGGGCGCAAGCCCGAAAGAGGGGGGGCGGCCACGGTGCTTCTTTGGCTTAAAAGACACGAAAATTGATATAGTGGGCGAGCAGGTACTGACGCTGGCGGTGCCCGCCTGCTCAAGATGGGCGATTTTCCGGTTCCGATCGCGCAATATCCCACCGGTCGGGGCCGTCAGGCCGCAAGGCGCCCGCGCCCTGGCGGCCCGCGGCGACCGCCCTCTCCGGCGTGCCCGCCGTCGCTCTCGTGGCCAATTCGAGCATCAGGACAATACGTGGTCTTTTCGTTTTTCAAGAAGGACGGCAAGGACATCAAGGGTGCCGGGGAGCGCGCGCGCGGTGCGGCCAAGCCGGTTCGCCCCGACCCGAAACTGGGCGGGCGGACGCTGACCGGACCGGTAACCCGCTCCTTGAACCGTCCGTCCAATGCCGAGCCGGGCAACGGTGGCTTTGCGGTCACCGACAATGCCCTGCCCGACCGGGAGCTGGCCCGGTCCATGGCCATGGCCACGGCCGCCAAGATCGACGCGATCGAATCCGAAATGGCGCGCGACTTCCTCAAGCCGCGCAGGCCCCCGGGCGAGCCCGAGGTCCCGCCCGAGATGGCGCGCGACGTCATCCCGGTGGAAGCGGCGCCACCGCCGCCCGAGCCCGTGGAGGCCCCGGTCGCCGTGCCGTTCGCCGGCAGCCCGGTCGCCGCCAATGCACCAGGCCTGACGGCGGCCAGCGCCCGGCGCGCCGAGGCTATCCAGAGCGAAGAGGACGCCTTCGACCCGGGCAGCGAGATCCTCGGCGGCAGCATCGACGCCATCGAGGTCAACGGCGGCTCGTCCTCGGTGCTCGACGAGACCGCGATCCTGTTTGCCAACCGCCAGGACCAGGCGGCCGAGGCCGGCCTGCGCGCCGCGCTGATCGCCGAGTCGCTCGGCGCGGTCACCGAACGCGGCTGGCTGATGCTGCTCGAACTGCTGCAGCAGCGTGGCGACCGCGCTGCCTACGACCAGCTCGCCAACCAGTTCGCCCTGCGCTTCGATGCGCCGGCACCCGGCTGGATCAGCTACGCCGACGTCGAGGCCCGCATCGCCACCCGTCCCGGGCTGCCCGTCGTCCAATTGCCCGAGGGCATCGACGCGGGCATCGTCAAGCCGCTCGAGGAATTCAAGTCCCTGGCCATGACGCACCCGGCGCTCGCGCTCGACGTCAGCGCGACGCGCACGGTCGACCTCGTCGGCGCCGAGCTCCTGCTGCGTGTCTTCAATGCCTTCAAGCGGGCCAGCCACGAGCTCACGGTACGGGGCGCCGAGCAGCTGCTCGTGGCGCTGCGTTCTGCCGTCGAGCCCGGGCGGCGCGACCCCTCCGATGCCGCCTGGATGCTGCTGCTCGAGGTGCAGCGCCTGCTCGACCGCCAGGCCGATTTCGAGGAGACCGGCATCCAGTACTGCATCACCTACGAGGTGTCGCCGCCGTCGTGGGAACCGCCGCTGCCCAACATCCGCGTCACCGGCGCGAGCGACGCGACGGCGGGCCGCCCGGCCGATCCCCTCGACTGGAAGGGCGAGATCCTGGGCGACGGCGAACAGTTCCTGGCGCGCCTGACCGTGGCGGCCGCCAGCTCCCGGCGCCTGGTGGTCGAGTGCCGCCAGCTGCGGCGCGTCGCCTTCACGGCCGGCTCGGCGCTGCTGGGCCAGCTGATACGCCTGCAGCAATCGGGCGTCGCGGTCGAGTTCCGCAACGTCAATTGCCTGGTCGCGGCGCTCTGGACCCTGCTGGGCGTGTCGGCGGTCGCCGACGTGCGCACCCGGCGCAACTGAGCCGGGCGCCGTACGCCGGGCCGGTCCCGGCGCGCAGGCCGATCCGCACCGACATCCCCCCCTCCCGGACCGATCGCCCATGGAGACCTTCCACGGCACCACCATCGTCTCGGTACGTCGCGGCACCCGGGTGGCCATGGGCGGCGACGGCCAGGTGACCCTGGGCAACATCGTGGTCAAGAAGAGCGCGCGCAAGGTGCGGCGCATCCACCACGACCGCATCCTCGCCGGTTTCGCCGGCGCGACCGCCGATGCCTTCACGCTGTTCGAGCGCTTCGAGGCCAAGCTCGACAAGCACCAGGGCAACCTCATGCGCTCGGCGGTGGAACTGGCCAAGGACTGGCGTACCGACCGCGCGCTGCGCCGACTCGAGGCGATGCTGGCGGTGGCCGACACCGAGAGCTCGCTCATCCTCACCGGCACCGGCGATGTCCTCGAGCCCGAGGACGGGCTGATCGCCATCGGTTCGGGCGGCCCGTACGCGCATGCCGCCGCGCGCGCCCTGCTCGAGGAGACGGGGCTCGATCCCGAACCCATCGTGCGCAAGGCCCTGGCGATCGCCGGCGACCTCTGCATCTACACCAACCAGGTGATCGTGGTCGAGACCATCCCCGCCTGAGGCGGGCGCCTGTCCTGCGACCCGTGCCCGTCCCGCCCGAGCATCCCGCCATGATGACCCCCAAGGAGATCGTCCACGAACTGAGCAAGTTCATCGTCGGCCAGGAGAACGCCAAGCGCGCCGTCGCCGTCGCGCTGCGCAACCGCTGGCGCCGCCAGCGCGTGGCCGAGCCGCTGCGCGACGAGATCTCGCCCAAGAACATCCTGATGATCGGCCCCACCGGCGTGGGCAAGACCGAGATCGCGCGCCGCCTGGCCCGCATCGCCGATGCGCCCTTCATCAAGGTGGAGGCCACGAAGTTCACCGAGGTCGGCTATGTCGGGCGCGATGTCGACGCGATCATCCGCGACCTGACCGACATCGCGGTCAAGCAGGTGCGCGAGGCCGCGATGCGCCAGGTGCGCGCCGGTGCCGGCGCCGCCGCCGAGGAGCGGCTGCTCGACATCCTGCTGGCCGTCGGCGGCGACGCCGGCGCGCGCAGCGCGCAGGACGCGCCCTCGTCCACGCGCCAGATCCTGCGCAAGCGCCTGCGCGAGGGCCAGCTCGACGGCCGCGAGGTCGAGATCGACGTCGCCGCCGCGCCGCCCCAGATGGAGGTGCTCTCCGCGCCGGGCATGCAGGAACTCTCGCAGCAGCTCCAGGGCCTGTTCCAGAACCTGGGCCCGGCCCGGCGGCAGGTGCGCCGCACGACGGTGCGCGATGCCTTGCGCACCCTCACCGACGAGGAGGCCGCCAAGCTGCTCGACGAGGAGCAGATCCGGGCGCGGGCGCTCGACAGCGTGCAGTCCAACGGCATCGTCTTCCTCGACGAGATCGACAAGATCGCCAGCCGCTCCGAGACCCAGGGCGCCGACGTGTCGCGCCAGGGCGTGCAGCGCGACCTGCTGCCGCTGGTCGAGGGCACGGCCGTGAACACCCGCTACGGCCTCGTGCACACCGACCACATCCTCTTCATCGCCAGCGGCGCCTTCCATTTCGCCAAGCCCTCGGACCTGATGCCCGAGCTGCAGGGACGCTTTCCGATCCGCGTCGAGCTCGATTCGCTCGGGCCGGCCGATTTCGAGCGCATCCTGACGCAGACCGACGCCTGCCTGACGCGCCAGTACCAGGCCCTGCTGGCCACGGACGAGGTGCAGCTCGAGTTCACCGCCGACGGGGTCGCGCGCCTGGCGCAGATCGCCTGCACGGTCAACGAGCGCACCGAGAACATCGGTGCCCGGCGCCTGCACACGATCATGGAGAAGCTGCTCGAGGACGTGGCCTTCGACGCCGGCACGCGCAGCGCGCAGCAGGTGCTGGTCGACGCCGCCTACGTCGATGCCCGGCTCGCCGGCCTCGCCGTCGACGACGACCTTTCCCGCTTCATCCTCTGATGGCGCGGGGCCCGATGCTAGACTCCCGCAACGGGATGCGAGCCCTGCCGCTCGACGGCGCCACGCCACCCGAATCCCCCCGATCCCCTCTCCCCGAGTCCCGCCCCCGATGGACCCTGCCAAGCCCCCCGCTGAGTTGACGGCGGCCATCCTCACCGAGGCGCTGCCGTACATCCAGCGTTTCCACGGACGCACCATCGTCGTCAAGTACGGCGGCAATGCGATGGTCGACCGCGGCCTCAAGGAGAGCTTCGCGCGCGACATCGTGCTGCTCAAGCTCGTCGGCATGAAGCCGGTGGTGGTGCACGGCGGCGGGCCGCAGATCGACGAGGCGCTCGGGCGGGTGGGCAAGAAGTCGCAGTTCGTGCACGGCCTGCGCGTCACCGACGCCGAGACCATGGAGATCGTCGAGTGGGTGCTCGCCGGCCAGGTGCAGCAGGAACTGGTCATGCTGATCAACCAGTTCGGCGGCCATGCGGTCGGCCTCACCGGCAAGGACGGCGACCTGCTGCGCGCGCGCCGCATGCGCGTCGCCGATCCCCAGGAGCCCGGCACCCTGCACGACATCGGCCAGGTGGGCGAGATCGAATCGGTCAACCCGGCGGTCGTCAAGACGCTGCAGAACGACGGCTTCGTGCCCGTCATCTCCCCGATCGGCGTCGGCGCCGACGGGCTCTCCTACAACATCAATGCCGACATCGTCGCCGGCGTGATCGCCGAGACGCTGGCCGCCGAGAAGCTCGTGCTGCTCACCAACACGCCGGGCGTGCTCGACAAGGCCGGACAGCTGATCACCGGCCTCACGGCCCAGCGCATCGACGCGCTGTTCGCCGACGGCACGATCTCCGGCGGCATGCTGCCCAAGATCTCCTCGGCGCTGGAGGCGGCGCGCAAGGGCGTGAACTCGGTGCACATCATCGACGGCCGCGTCGACCACTGCCTGCTGCTGGAGATCCTCACCGACCGCGGCGTGGGCACGATGATCCGGCGCAACTGATGCCGCACCCGGCGCGGCGCGCGCCGCGCGCCTTGCCGCCGCCGCCCGGGCCGGTGCGCCCGATCGTCTGGTTCTTCGACCTGGACGACACCCTGCACGATGCCTCGCACGCGATGTTCGCGGCGATCGACGAGCGCATGACCGACTACGTGCAGCGCCACCTGCGCGTCGAGCGTGCCGTCGCCGACCGCCTGCGCCACGACTACTGGCAGCGCTACGGCGCCACCCTGCTCGGCCTGGCGCGCCACCACGACGTCGACGTCGACGACTTCCTGCAGCGGACGCACGACTTCGACGTCGCCGCGCTGCTGCGCGCCGAGCGCGGCGTGGCGCACCTGGGGCGCCGCCTGGCGGGGCGCAAGGTGCTGCTGACCAACGCGCCCTCGGCGTACGCGGCGCGCGTGCTCCACGGCATCGGCCTGCAGCGGCACATCGTCACCCGCTATGCCGTCGAGGACATGCGCGTGCACGGCCATTATCGCCCCAAGCCCTCGCGCTCGATGCTGCGCGCCATGCTCGTGCGCGAGCGCCTGGGCCGCGGCAGCGGTGCCGCCCGCGCCGTCCTCGTCGACGACAACCTGGACAACCTCAAGGCCGCCCGGGCCGCCGGCTACGCCACCGTGCTCTTCGTGCGCGACCGCGGCCGCACGCCCCGGCGCGTGGCCGGCGCCAGCCATGTCATGGGCCGGGTCCGCTCGATCCGCCAGTTGCCGGCGCTGGCCGCGCGCCTGCGCGCCGGTCGGCGATAATCGGCGCCGGCGGCGTGCGTTCCCACCGGCTTGCCCCATCCGTCCAGAACCAGGGAGTTGCCCATGTCAGCAGAAAATCCCGGCCTCATCCGCCGCGTGTTCGGCGCCTTCTGGCGCGCGCTCGATGCGACCCGCCGCTTCGTCTTCAACCTGGCCTTCCTGCTGGTCGTGGTCGTGGTCGCCATCGCGTGGTTCTCGGGCGGAGGCCGCCCGCGGCTGCAGGACGACACCGCGCTGGTGATCGACATCAAGGGCGACGTGGTGGAGGAGTTCACCGGCAGCGCGCGCGAGGCCGAGGTCGCCGAGGCGCTGGGGGCCGAGGCGCGCGAGACGCAACTGCGCGACATCGTCGCCGCGATCGACAACGCCTCCAAGGACGCGCGCATCACCCGGCTGGTGTTCGTCTTCGACGACATGGGCAATGCCGGCATGGCCAAGCTGCGTGAGATCGCCGCGGCCATCGACCGCTTCAAGGCCGGCGGCAAGCAGGTGGTCGCCTGGGGGTCCGCGCTCGACCAGCGCCAGTACTACCTGGCCGCGCACGCCAACGAGATCTACCTCCACCCGATGGGCGCGGTGGTGGTGACCGGCTTCGGCGGCTATCGCAACTATTACCACGACGCGCTCGATCGCGCGGGCGTCACGGTGAACGTGTTCCGCGTGGGCAAGTACAAGAGCTTCGTCGAGCCTTTCACCGCCAACGCGCCGTCCAAGGATGCGGCCGAAGCCGATGCGTACTGGCTCGACGACGCGTGGGCCGGCTATACCGCCGACGTCGAGGCCGCGCGCCACCTGCCGGCCGGTTCGCTCGCCGCGCTGATCGCCGACGCGCCCGCGCGCCTGGTGGCCAACGGCGGCGATCAGGCCCAGTTCGCGCTCGACGAGAAGCTCGTCGACGGCCTCAAGACCCGCGACGAGCTGCGCACGCTGCTGATCCAGCGCGGCAAGCCCGATACGGAGCACAAGACCTTCCGCCAGGTGTCGCTCGACGACTACGCCAGCGAGGTCCACGAGGTGGGCGACCGCAACCGCGAGGTCGGCATCATCGTCGCCGAGGGCACGATCACCGACGGCACCGAACCCCAGGGGGCCATCGGCGGCCGCTCGACCTCGGAGCTCATCCGCCGGGCGCGTGAAGACGCCAGCATCAAGGCGCTGGTCCTGCGCGTCGATTCGGGCGGGGGCAGCGCCTTCGGATCCGAGCTCATACGGCGCGAGCTCGAACTGACCCGCAAGGCGGGCAAGCCGGTGGTCGTATCGATGGGCGACGTCGCCGCCTCCGGCGGCTACTGGATCACCACGTCGTCCGACCGGGTCTTCGCCGATCCGGCCACGATCACCGGATCGATCGGCGTGTTCGGCATCATGCCGACCTTCGATCGCACGCTGGACAAGCTGGGCGTGCACACGGGCGGAACCACCACCACCTGGCTGGGCGGCGCGTCCGACCTGCGCCGGCCGCTGGACCTGCGCCTGGGCCAGGTCATCCAGAGCTCGGTCGAGCACGTCTACAAGGACTTCCTCGGGCGCGTGGCGGCCGCCCGGCAGATGTCCGAGGACAAGGTCAACGACGTCGCCCAGGGCCGCGTCTGGACGGGGCGCCAGGCCCACGAGCGCGGCCTGATCGACGAGATGGGCGGGCTGGAGGCGGCCGAGCAGGCGGCCGCCAAGCTGGCCAAGCTCGATGACGGCTACCGCACCGGCTACATCGAGGCCGAGCCCAAGGGCTGGAGCCGCATCCTGGCCTCGCTGCCGAGCATGGCCCTGCGCGCGACCACCGCCGACCTCAGCCTGTCCCTGCCGGGCGGCGCCGCGGCGCGCGAGGCGCTCGAACGCCTGCGCCGCGACCTCTCTTTCCTGGCGGCCGGCCAGGGCAATCGCGGGATCGTCGCCCACTGCCTGTGCGAGGCGCCCTAGCCCAGGGCGCGCGCCGCGCCGCGCGTCGCCGCGGCCGACCCAGGGTGGGGATGGCGGGCGCTGCAGGGCGCGGAATTTCGTGCTTGGCGCGTAAGTAACCCCCTACGTCCCGGTCCTTTCCGGTAGATTCGTCCCCTCACATCCGAGCGACGTATGGAACCCGGCGTCCCCAGCGAAAAGACCCCCGAGGGTAGCAATGGCCGCCGGCGTCCCGGCGCGCGCAAGCTGCAGATCCTGCAGACGCTTGCCGCCATGCTCGAGGATCCGCGCGCGGAAAAGGTCACCACCGCCGCGCTGGCGGCGCGCCTGGAGGTCTCCGAGGCGGCGCTGTACCGGCACTTCGCCAGCAAGGCGCAGATGTTCGAGGGCCTGATCGAGTTCATCGAAAATACCGTCTTCAGCCTGATCAACGACATCGCCACCCGGGAGACCTCCGGGCGCGCGCAGGCGCGCAAGATGATCCAGATGCTGCTCGAGTTTTCCCAGACCAACCGCGGCATGACGCGCGTGCTGATCGGCGATGCGCTGGTCAACGAGAACGAACGCCTGCAGGAACGGATGAACCAGCTATTCGACCGCGTCGAGGCCTCGCTCAAGCAGGCGCTGCGCGTGGCGGTCAGCCAGCACGAGTTTCCGCCCGATTTCGACGCCTCGGCGCGCGCCTCGATGGGCGTGGCCTACGTCGTGGGCCGCTGGCACCGCTACTCCAAGAGCGGGTTTCGCCGCCTGCCCGCCGATGCGCTGGAGCAGCACCTGGCGGCCTTGCTGCCGGCGTAATCAGCCGCCTCCGCATACCGCGCACGCCGGGTCGCGCGCAAAGCGCAGCGGCTCGAAGCGCAGGCCGGTGGCGTCGATCGCCAGCAATCGCCCGCTCATCGGTGCCCCGAAACCGCAGATCAGGCGCAAGGCTTCGCCGGCCTGCAGCGCACCCACGACGCCGGTCAGCGGCGCGAACACGCCGGCGGTCGCGCAGGCCTCGTCCTCGCCCGGCCCCTCGGGGAACAGGCAGGCGTAGCACGGCGTGGCATCGAGGCGGAAATCGAACACCGCCAGCTGGCCGGCAAAGCCGCTGGCCGACCCCGACACCAGCGGGACGCGCGCGTGCAGGCAGGCGCGGTTGAGCGTGTAGCGCGTGGCCCGGTTGTCGGAGCAATCCAGCACGATGTCGGCTTGCGCCACCAGCGCCGGCGCGTTGCCTGGCAGCAGGCGCTCGCGATGCACCTGGACCGCGACGTCCGGATTGAGCGCCCGCAGCGCGATGCCGGCCGAGCTGGCCTTGGGCTGCCCGATGCGCTCGGTGGTGTGCAGGATCTGGCGCTGCAGGTTGCTCAGGTCGACGTCGTCGTCGTCGACGAGCAGCAGCTGGCCAACCCCGGCGGCGGCCAGGTAGATCGCGGCCGGCGAGCCCAGTCCACCCGCGCCCACCACCAGCAGCCGTGCACGCCGTATGCGCGCCTGGCCCTCGATGCCGATCTCGTCGAGCAGCAGGTGGCGCGCGTAGCGCAGCAGGGCAGCGTCGCTGGCGCCTGGGTCGGTGCCGGTGGCGGTGCTGGTTGCGGCGCTGGTGCCGGAGCTGACAGCGGCGCCATCATCGCGAGTCTCGTTCATGGTTCGGGGCGATCGCCTGGGGGCGGGTGCCGTGCCGGGACGATCTCACAGTTTACCCAGCTGGTGCAGTATGCGCGCCAGCTCGCGCGGCTTCAGGTGGCCGATGGCAGGGGGGACGCGGTGCTTGAACTTCTTGAAGTAATAGCGGATCGCGTCGATCGACAGGCCGAGCCGGGAGGCGATCTCGTCGTCGCCGGCGCCCTTGAGGCCGGCGCGCAGCACGTCGAGTTCGCGCGCCGTGAAGCGCATCGCCAGCAGCTCCGCGGTGTAGGGCCGGTAACGCAGTTCGAGGGCCACCGCGAGGCGTTGCGCCGCATAGAACAGGGCGAAGACGCCGCTGTCGGCGGGGCGCTGCGCGAAGAAGGCGAAGACGGCGCCGCGCGACAGCCAGCCGCGCGCCGGCACCACCGCCAGGTCCGATATGCCGGCCTGGGCGATCCGTCCCAGCCAGGCCTGGACGACCTCGGCATTGCGCGTGTGCTCGCGGATCCACGCGCTGTGCTCGTCGATGGTGCCGGTGAGCGTGCGCCACTCCTGGCCGGCGCGGGCCAGCAGGGGATCGCGCTCGACGATCAAGGAGGCATACACGCGCTGCAGGTCCGCCGGCAAGGTGCCGTGCAGGCGCGGCGGCAGGGCCTCGAGGCCCGCGCAGCCGTGGTCCGTCAGCACGCACAGGCACTGCTGCACGGGGGCGATGCGGCGCAGGCGCTCGCCCATTTCGAGGTCCAGCCGTGCCGCCGCGACGCTGCGCAGCGGCAGCATCGATTCGTCGATCTGCTGGCGCAGCGCGGCCGCCCAGGCCTGCGCCTCGGCGCCGGCCGGGTGCCCGGTGCGCCCGGGTCGGGCCGCCCCGGGCGCGGCCGGGGGGATGCGGGCGGCGGCGGCGTCGGGGCCCGCAGGGGACTCGGGTCCCGGGCGGGTGAGGTTCTCGAGGGTCATCGGTGCGTCCTTTCAGGGTCGCGGCAGCTGCCGCCGGCGTGGTTGTCGATGCCTGGCTTGCCGTCGGGCTTGCCGTCGATGCGGACCGCGCGCGCATACCGCGGCGTGAGCTCGGCGCTGACGCCGGGCAGGTCGAATTCGAAGCGCGCGCCGTGCGGGCGCCGGCTGATGCAGGACAGCGCTCCGCCGTGGGCGCGCACGATCGCCCGGCCCAGCGCCAGCCCCAGGCCCATGTGGCCCGGCCGGGTCGTGAAAAAGGGCTCGAAGATGCGCGCGCGCACGCGCGGATCGATGCCCATGCCGTTGTCGCTGACGCGCACGCGCACGCGGCCGGCGAGCCCCTGGGCATCGACATGGATCACGCGCGCCCGGGCCGTGTGCTGCATCGCGGCCGCGGCGTTGCTCAGCAGGTTGGCCAGCACCAGCGTGATCTGGGCTTGCGAGCCGAGCAGGCGGTAGGGTCGCAGGCGCCGCGTGACGATCACGCCGGCGAGGTCGGCGTGCGCCGCCTGCAGGGCCGCCTCGAGCGCGACGGACAGGAGGAAGGGCCGCGCCGCGGACTCGCCGCCCTCCGGCGCCAGCGCGCGCAGCCCGCCCAGGATCCCGCCCACGCGTTGCAGCGCGGTTTCCAGCGCGTCGAGCAGCGCCGTATCGCCGTCGGGCAAGCCGCGCAGCCGGCGGTCGCTCGCGGCCGCGCGCTGCAGGCTGGCCAGGGCGCCCAGGTCCTCGAGGCCATCGCGCAGCGCGCGCACCAGATCGGCGGTCAGGCGCGCCGCGTGCGCGCGCTGTGCGTGCTCCTGCAGGGCGGCACGCAGGCCGGCGAGTTCGCGGTGGGTCGATGGCGGCGCCGGCACGCGCGGCGGGCGGGTGGGCAGGATGCCGTTCGGGTCCGGCGGGGTGAGGTCGCGCACGTAGCCTCCGTTTCGTCGCGCTGCGTCAAGCGGATCGGGCCGGCACCGCGATGGCGCACCGGAGGACAACAGTGTTCCAGGCAATTTCCCGCGGCAGCATGGCTCGACTCCGCGACGCGCGAACCCGCGCGTCGGGAAGCCGTTCGGCGCGCCAGATGCGGCGCTGCCCCGCAACGCACGCGGGCGCACGATTACCGTGTGCGCGCGGGTGCTCGCGCCCGAGCGTGGGTGCGCCGTCCGGGCCTGCCCTGTCAGGCCACTGCGCGCGTCGTGCTTGCCCCGTCATCTGCCACCTCCCCCGATCCGCCTGCGTAGGCTAGGCGCCGGGCCCGAGGCCCGGAACTACTGCAATCAGGAGTTCGACGGCCACGCATCTGTTGAAAAAATGCGCGCATGCACCGCTTGATTTTTTCCGATTACTGGACTTCGCGGCAGCGCCGTGGGCCGCGCGCGCGCGGACGCGCGCTGGCCCTGGCGCTCATGCTGCTCGTCACCGGAGCCGCCCGCGCCCAGTCGTTCGACCTGGCCGCTTCGCTGCGGCGGCTCGATCGCGAGGGCGCATGCGCCGCCGTGCAGATCATCGGCGAGTGCCGCTGCGCGGGCATCGTGTGCGGGCTGCGCGTGCACCGCTACGTCCCGGTCGCGTTCGTCGAAACCACGGTCGCGCCCGGAGACTCGCTGCTGAGCCTGGCGCGCATCCCGGTGCCCGGCTTGCTGGGCACGGTCAGCTCCACGCTGTCGTCGACCGACAACACGTCCGAGGCGCACGTCTGGAGGCTCGGCCCCGTGTGGACCGCCGGCCTGCCGTGCCTCTACTGCAGTGCCGCGAGCGCGGCCGTGCCCAGCGCCGTCGTCGATACCGCTGCACCGGTGTGCGGCCCTGCCGGCGCCGTGGTCCAGGCCATCACCGCGGCCGACAGCCTGACCGCGCTGCTGCCGCTGCCCTCGCTCGCCTACGCGTCCGAGCTCGACTGGCTCAACTGGCGCACCGGCTGCCGGGACCTCGCCGACCCCGCGGCAAGCGTGCTCGGCGCGCAGCTCGCCTGCAGCGCACCGCTGGCGGACATCGCGTCAAGCACCACGACCGGCGCAGGCTGCATCGGCGCCTGGGGCGCGCTGCGCCCCCGCCAGATGCGCGACATCGGTCCCGTGCCGCTGCTCCATTCGGCCAAGACCGCCGTGCGCGCGATGAGCATCGCGCGCGACCAGCTCGGCACATTCCCGTTCCCGGTCGACACCCAGGGCAAGCTGCAGCAGGTATATCCGGCCATCAGCGCATGCTTTGGCGTGGGCCAGTTGCCGCTGCCGCAGGCCCCCGGGTCGTCGCAGCCGGCGCTGACCAGCCCGGACGGCCGCTACGGCTGGATCTACTGGCGTGCGACCACCTGCTGCGTCGGACTGCCCAGCGCCGCGCAGTGCCTGCGCCTGCCGCTGCGCTGAGCGGGGCCGCCCGCTCAGCGCGCCTGCTGCAGGCGCTTCATCATGGCCTCGCGGTCCGGAAAGCGCGCGCAGTCGACCGCGTCCACCCCCGAGTCGGCCAGGCGCTGCGAGCTGACATCGGCGCGCAGCCAGCCCAGCGCCTTGCTCAGGCGCAACTCCTTGCCGTCGGTGCGCCAGCGTGCACCGCGCACGACGTACCCGGGTTCGTCGCGCGGCCCGGTGCACTGGACGCTCAACGACTCGCCGGCGACCTCATCGGGATAGATGCGCTCGTCGAGCACCTCGAAGCGCAGCCGCGACTGGCGCGCATTGACGATCTCCACCACCTGGCGGCGCAGCAGCCAGACCCGGGACGCGCCGGAGCATTGTGCGATCCAGATCTCCAGGTCGGCGCCGGCTACCGGCGATCGCCACGAGGGGTCGACCTCGCAGCCCGGCGGCAATTGCAGCCCGCTCGCCGGCTCGCTGTAGATGGGGCGCCCGACGTAGGACTCGACGGACGCCGCCACGGCCGGCCGGCCGGTCACGCAGGCCAAGGCGATGGCCGCCAGCGCCAGGCTGCGGCCCGCGATGTTGCGCCGGATGCGCCACGCCCGGCGCCAGGGTTCTGGTGACATGAGGAATCCGTCGGGAAGCGCGCTGCCGCGGCGGCAGGTACGGTGGCGTCAAGCGCGCGGCTCGACGCGCATCTTACCCAAGCGGGCGCCCGCGCACGCCTTTGCCTGCCCGATCCGCGGCTAGCCGCCGCTAGCGCAGGAAGACGAAGTCGGCCGAGAACGGCACGCGCAGCACCTGGTTGCGCTGGGCCGCGTCGCAGCCGGCCGCGGGCATGCCGCCCGCGGTGTCGATGCGCTCGACATAACGTATGTCGGCCAGCGCACCCTTGCCATAGCTGCGCGTGGACATCAGCAGCCAGGGCAGCGTGTTGTCGCTGGGCGAGGGCACGTGGTCGGTGATCTCGCCCAGCAGGCGGCTGCCGTCGACGTGCTCGAACGAGAGACCGGCGCCATGATGGGCGGCCAGTTGGCCGTTGGCATCGCGCAGCTCGGCCTCGGGCAGGCGGAACACCCAGCGCAGCGCGCCGCCCTGCGCCTCGCAGCGGAAGATCTGCGTGCCCTGCGCGTGCAGGCGCAGCACTTCGATCGCGCCCTCGGGCACGCGCAAGGACCGGTGCAGCAGCGCGTAGAGCGGTCCGGGCGCGGTCGCCACCGGCGCCTGCGGGTTCGCTCCCGCCGGCCCGCCGGCGGGCGCTGCGGGCGGCGACTGGGCGCAGGCCAGGAGCAGGGCCGCCGGCAGCGCGACGATGGCTGCCCGGCGGCGTGTTCGGGTGCCGCTCAGTGCGGACCGCCTACCCATAGATTGTTGGTCGGCAGTGCCAGGGCGCTCGTCGCGTCGATGGCGGCGGCGCCGCTGCCCGGCGTGCCTTTGATCACCACTACGGTCGAGCCGACCGTGATGGCGGCGAAGTAGCCACTGAGCGTGCCGCCACTGCCGAGCTCGGCGCCCGGGTAGTAGACCGCGGTCGAGCTGCCCAGCGCGGCGCTGATCCCGCCCACGGTCACCGTGCCGGCGCCGCTCGAGTCGGTGGTGACCACGCCCTGCACGCCCACGGTGGGTGTCGCCGGCGTGGCGATGCGTTCGACGCGGGTGGCCACGGTGCCCGATGCGGCGGGGTAGCCGCTGACGATGAGCTGGTCGCCGACCTGGAGCACGGAGGCGAAGTTGCCCAGGTTGAACGGGCGCACGCCCTGCGCCCAGTCGACGAAGCGCGTACTGCTGTCGAGCTTGAAGGACTGACCCAGCACGGTGAGCGTATCCGCGGTTGCACTGTCGGAGGCCAGCGGCCCCAGGACTGCGAAGGTAGCATGTTGCTGGACGGTGATCGATGTCGCCACGATGCTTCCGTCCGCCGCCACCGTGCCCGTCACCTCGACGATCTGGCCGTCGGCCAGCGTGGCCACCGTCGGCGCGAGACCCGAGCCGTCGATGGTGACGCCGCGCACGTCGAACAGGTCGGTGCCGGTATCGAGCCCGGCGACGGGGCCGGCCAGCGACACCGTGCTGCCGGTGCTGTAGACCGGCGCCAGCGTGGTGGCCCGGATGCGGGTCGCCGTCAAGGTGAGCGCGCCCGATACCGTCACCGGCGCCGTCGTCGAACGCACGGCGACGAACGCGCCGTCGGCGATCGCGCAGGGCGAGGGCGAGCAGACCGTGGCCGAGGTGCCGGTCGTGGTGAGCGCGACGCTCAAGCCGTTGATGGTGAAACGTGTGCCCGTGCTGTCGACGTTCTGCGCATAGCCCTCGACCCGGTAGGAGGCGCTGCCCGGCGTTTCGAGGACGAGGGTGGCGACCACCTGCGTCGAGGAGCAGCTCGCGCCGCTGCTGGTGCACTGCAGGAATCCGTACACGACCACCTGGTCGCCCACCTGCACGTTGCCCAGCTGCGTGACGGCCGTCTGCGCCGCGTCGTTGCCGGCGAAGGACGTCGCGCTGGTCACCTGTACCGTCTGTCCCAGCACCGTCAGGGTGCTGGCTGCCGTGTCGACCGCATCGACCTCGCCGCGCACCGCGCTCGTGAAGCGCACGAGCGCGGCGGTGCTGCCGCCGCCGCTCGTATCGACGTCGACGGTCATGCCGACCTGGAGCGCGCTGATCGACGAACGCGCGTCATCGGCGTCCCCGTCGACCACCGAGGTCGATGATCCGGTCGCGTACTCGGCACCATTGACGACGATGCTGCCGAAGGCGCTGAGCACGCCGCTGGCCGTGGTCGTGCCGCCCGCGGCCGCGCCGCCGCCGGCCGTGGTGGCGCTCGAGCCGCTGCCCGACGAGCCGCCGCCGCAGGCCACGAGCACGGTGGCGACGAGGGCGCCCAGACCGAGGCGATGAAGGAGGAAGGTGCGTTGCATGGCAGTGACCCCGCGATCTATTCTGGTTTGGGTGAGCCGCGCCGCGTTGCCGGCGCACGATTTGCGTCGGCCGCGGCGCGAGGGCTGACAATATGGATCAAGCGCCGGCACCGTGCAATGAGAGGGGCCGGCCGCGCTTACCCTGGTGCGGGTAGTCCCGACGAGTGACGCCGCGGTCTCGTGCGCGGTGTCCTGTAAAGCCGCGTAAAGCGGTGTTAAACGGACCGGTTCAGAACGGCCCGGACTGCAGCCAGCGCTCGATGTGCGCCAGCCGGTCGTGGCCCCAGAACGGCTCGCCGTCGACGATGAAGTAGGGCGCGCCGAACACGCCGCGCGCGATCGATGCGTCGACCGCCTCCTTGAGGCGCTGCTTGACCGCTTCGCCTGCCGTCGCGGCGAGCACGGCGTCGGCCGGCGCACCCGCGCTCCCATCGGGCAGCACGTCGCGCATCACGTCGCACAGCACGGCGCGCAGCACCGCCGGCTCGGTGATGTTGCGGCCCTGGACGAAATAGGCGCGAAAGACACCGTGGATGTAGGCCGTGGCCAGCGCCGGATATTGCGACTGCAGCACCAGGCACGCGCGTGCCGCCTGCACGGTGGCGATCGGAAAGGGATCGGGCAGCGCGAACGCGATGCCCGCGTAGCGCGCGCTGCGGGCGATGTCGCGCCGGCTGTAGTCGCCCTTGAGCGGGATCTCCGGCAGCGGGCGCTGGCCCGAGACACGGAATGCCGCGCCCAGCAGGGTCGGGCGGTAATCCACCGTGCGGCCGTGGCGCGCGGCCAGATCGTCGATCTGTTCCGCGGCCAGGTAGGAATAGGGCGAGGTGAAGTCGAAGTAGAACTCGATCGGTGCCGGCATGTTCGTCCCTCCTGGTGCGCGTCGGTGGATCAGTCGGCGCCCAGCGTGCCAAGGCCCGGCGCCGGTTCCCGTCCTTGTCCCTGCAGAGGTCCCCGCAGTTGGCCCCGCAGTTGGCCCTGCAGTTGGCCCTGCAGTTGGCCCAACAGCACGCGCGTCTCGAACGCCATGCGCACCAGCCCACCCGACTGCGTCGCGTCGAACAGCGCGTCCAGGCGCGCGATCATCGCCGCGTGGCGCGGATCGGCGGGCGCGGGCATGTAGGAGGCGGAGTTGAGCCGGTCCGCCAGCATGCCGCGGTCCAGGTCGTCCTCGTGCGCGAGGATCAGGGTCTGCCATTGCGCATGGCCGAAGAACTCGGCGACCCGGTCCACCCGGCCATGGCGGTGGCGCAGTTCCAGGTAGTCGGGGCTGAATTCCCGCACCAGCGCTTCGTAGCCCGAGGCGAAGGCCGAACCCTCCGTGCGGCGGTCGTTCCAGATGAGCGCCGCGTGGCCGTTGGGGCGCAGGATGCGCAAGGTTTCGCGCCGCGTGGCCGGCACGTCGAACCAGTGGAAGGCCTGCGCCGCGATGACCAGGTCGGCGCAGGCAGCCGCGAGGCCCGTGTGCTCCGCGCGTGCGTCGTGCACCGAGAACCCCGGGTGCGCGGACCATCGTGCGGCGGCATGCGCCCGCATCGCGGCGTTGGGCTCGATGCCGATCACGCGCAGGCCGGCACGCAGGAAGGGCGCAGAGGAGAGCCCGGTACCGCAACCCAGGTCGACCACGACCGCGCCTGGCGGCAGCGACGCGGCACCGACGATGCGCTCGACCAGGGCCTCGGGATATCCCGGCCGGCCACGGGCATAGGCGTCGGCGCGGGCGCCGAAGCGCCGCGTCGGATCCTGCTGCGCCGGATCGGCAACCATGGGAAGCGCCGGCACCGGCGCGGGGTGCGGCCCCCGGGCGTCCGGCTCAGGCGGGCTTGCGGCCATGCGAGGTCCGATCGGCTGCGGCGCTCAAGGCTCGCTCACCGCTCGCTCACGGCTCTTCCTGGCGCTGCGGGCGCGGCGGACGGATGATCACCACGCCCGTGAGGATGCCCGCCAGCAGCGCGGCGGCCAGCATCGGGCCGCCGCCGACCACCGCGGCGGCCACCAGGATGTGGCCGCTGCACTGGCCGAAGCCGCGCGACGTGCACCAGATGGCCGAGGCCAGCAGCGAGAACGAGAACCACGTGAGCATGGCGATGAGGATGCCACGCGAGATCGACTGGCCGACCCGCTTGATCTTGCGCCGGGCGTCCTGGTAGAGCATCAGCGCATAGAGCATGGCGAACAGCGCGGGGACGGCGATGAAGACCCAGGAGTTGATGCCGGCCTGTTCGGCGAACTGGCGCAGCAGGAATTCGAGCGCGGCCGCGGCGACGAGCCCGCAGGCGCCGAAGACCAGGGCGGCGATCATGGCGGGAGAGATCATCGGGATTCCATCAGCTACCGGGCACGACGTGGAAGGGGCAGGCGCCGCGCACGCCTGGCGGCGATGCGCACATTACCATTCCAGCTGCTCGCCGTTGTAGTTGAGGAAGCGGCCGTTGTGCGAGCGGTTGGCCGCGGCGATCACCCGGCGCATCGACGTCACGCTGTCGCCGACGTCCAGGTCGGCGCCGGCGCCGCCCATGTCGGTGCGCACCCATCCCGGATGCAGCGCCATGCAGACCACCCCGAGCGGTCCGAGCTCGATGCTCGCCGAGCGCAGCACGCTGTTGAGCGCGGCCTTGCTCGCCCGGTACAACCACCAGGAGGCGCTGCTCGCGTTGCCGATCGAACCCAGGCGGCTCGACAGCACCACCAGCTTGCCGCGGCGCGGCGTCAGCGCCGCCGCCAGGATCGGGATGAGCTGCATCGACACCAGCACGTTGGCGTGCATCACCGCGTCGAAGACGGCCGTTCCGGGCGGCTCCAGGCCCGCGGTCTGCGGGCCGCCGACGCCGGCGGCGACGATCGCCAGGTCGATCGGCTCGCCGCCGAGCGCCCGTTCGAGCACGGCCGCCGCATCGGCTTGCCGCAGCTCCAGCGCCAGGGCCTGCACGCCCAGGGCCGCCAGCGCGGGGCCGTCTTCGGGGCGCCGGAACGTGGCGATGACCCGGTCGCCGCCGGCCGCGTACTGGCGCGCCAGTTCGCGGCCGATGCCGCGCGAGGCGCCGAGGATCAGGCAGCTGGCCATGGCCGCGCGCTCAGGCCAGCTCGAGCGCGAGCGCCGTGGCCTCGCCGCCCCCGATGCACAGCGCGGCGACGCCGCGGCGCAGGCCGCGGCGGCGCAGCGCGCCGATCAGGGTGACGACGATGCGCGCACCGCTGGCGCCGATCGGATGCCCCAGTGCGCAGGCGCCGCCATGCACGTTCACGCGCTCGTGGTCGATGCGGAACTCGTGCATGGCCGCCATGGTGACGGCGGCGAAGGCCTCGTTGATCTCCCACAGCTCCACGTCCTCGGCGCGCCAGCCCGCCCTGGCCAGCACCTTGGTGATCGCGCCGATCGGCGCCGTCGTGAACCAGCCGGGCTCCTGGGCGTGCACCGCATGCGCGCGGATGCGCGCCAGCGGCTGGACGCGCGCCTGCGCCGCGGTCGAAGCGCGCGCCAGCACCAGCGCCGCGGCGCCGTCGGAGATCGAGGACGAATTGGCCGCCGTTATGGTCCCGTCCTTGCGGAAGACGGGCTTGAGCTGGGGCACCTTGTCCGGCCGTGCCTTGTACGGGGATTCGTCGCGCGTGACGACGGTCTCGCCGCCCTTGCCCTCGACGGTGACCGGGGCGATCTCCCAGGCGAAGCTGCCGTCCTCGGTGGCACGGATGGCCCGTTGCGTCGAGGTGATGGCAAAGTGGTCCTGGTCGCCGCGGGTGAATCCGTACCGGGCCACGCAGTCCTCGGCGAACACGCCCATCGCCTTGCCGCGCTCGTAGGCGTCCTCCAGGCCGTCCAGCGCCATGTGGTCGAGCAGCGCGGCATGGCCGTAGCGGTAGCCCTGGCGCGCCTTGGGGATCAGGTAGGGCGCATTGCTCATGCTCTCCATGCCGCCGGCCACCAGCACCTGCGCCGAGCCCGCGAGCAGCATGTCGTGGGCGAACATCATCGCGCGCATGCCGCTGCCGCACATCTTGGACAGGGTCACCGCCCCGGCGCTGATGGGCAAGCCGGCGCCCAGCGCGGCCTGGCGGGCCGGTGCCTGCCCCTGGCCCGCCGGCAGGCAGTTGCCCAGCAGCACCTCGTCGATCCGCTCGCCGGCGATGCCCGAGCGCTCGACCGCCGCGCGCACCGCGACGGCGCCCAGCTGCGGCGCCGCCAGCGCGCCGAAGACGCCCATCATGGCGCCGATCGGGGTTCGTGCCGCCCCGAGGATCACCACCGGGTCCTGCTCGCCCGGGTCCTGCCCGCTTCGCGCCATCGTCTCGTCTCCGTGCTGCGCCGCCCACTGCCCGATTATCGGCCTTCCTGCGCCCCGCCCGCCGCCACGGCGGTATCGGCGAGGCGCGGCGGCGTCGCACGCGCGCGCTGCCAGCCGCGGGCCCGCTGGCCGAAGCGGCGGTCCTGCGGATACGGGAAGACGTCCTCCATGATGCCGGCCCGGATCCGCTCCTGGCGCCGTTGCCAGAACTCCGGGCTCAGCAGGTCGGCGTGCTGGCGCAGGAAGGCGGCGCGGATGCGCGGATCGCCCAGCAGGAACGGGCGGAACTGCTCGGGGAAGACGTCGCGCGCCTCGACCGGGTACCAGGGCTCGCCCGACATCTCGGCCTCCTCGTTGGGGGCCTCCGGGATATGGCGGAAGCGGCAATCGACCATGTATTCGATCTCGTCGTAGTCGTAGAACACGACCCGGTTCAGACGCGTGACGCCGAAGTTCTTGAACAGCATGTCGCCCGGGAAGATGTTGGCCGCCGCCAGTTCCTTGATGGCGTTGCCGTATTCGCCGATCGCGTGCTCGACCTCGGCATCGCTGGCGTGCTGCAGGAAGATGTTGAGCGGCGTCATGCGCCGCTCGATGTAGACGTGGCGCAGCAGCACGGTGGCATCGTCGACCTCGACCACGCTGGGACAGTACTGCAGCAGCTCGCGGATGACCTCGGGCGCGAAGCGCCGGCGCGGCAGCGTCACCTCGGAGTATTCCCAGGTGTCGGCCATGCGTCCGACGCGATCGTGCAGCTTCACCAGGCGGTACTTGGCCATCACCTGCTGGCGGTCGGTCTCCTTGGGCCGGGCGATGACGTCCTTGATGATCTTGAACACGTAGGGATACGAGGGCAGCGTGAACACCGTCATCACCAGGCCCTTGATCCCCGGCGCGATGACGAAGCGGTCGGACGAGTGGCGCAGGTGGTGGAGGAAATCGCGGTAGAAGAGCGTCTTGCCCTGCTTCTGCAGCCCGACCATGGTGTAGAGCTCGGCCAGCGGCTTGTGCGGCAGGATCGACTTGACGAACTCGGCGTAGGCCGACGGCGCCTCCATGTCGACGAGGAAATACGCGCGCGTGAACGAGAACAGCGTGGCGATGAGGTCGGCCGAGAAGAGGATGGTGTCGATGTACACGCGGCCGCGCTCGTCGTGCAGCAGCGGTACCGCGACCGGGGTGACGCGCGTGCCGTTGACGAAGCGCCCGATCAGGTAGGCGCCCTTGTTGCGGAAGAACAGGTTCGACAGGACCTGGATCTGGCAGTCCGGGTCGGCGTGGAACGGGCGCAGCAGCGCGTTGGGAGCCCCGTTGCGGTGCGCGTCGACGATGGCGTGCAGCACATGGCGCAGGTCGCGCTCCACGTCCACGAAGGGGGCGGCCAGCCCCAGGTCGATGATGATCCGGCGCAGCGTCGCGCGCAGTCCGGCGCTGCCCGGGTAGTAGCTGCGGATCGACGGCGGGTCCGAGTCCATGTAGTCGGTCGCGACGCCCGGCCGCACGAAGAGGAAGGCGTTCTGGAAGTAGCTGCGGTGCAGCAGCTTGGTGCAGACGGAGTTGAAGAAGGTCTCCGCGCACTCGGGCTGGCGGTGGTCGGCGAGCAGGGCGATGAACTGCTGCTTGACGGCCTGCCAGAGCCCGTCGCGCTCGGCCTCGGTCAGGCAGGCCAGGTCGAAGCCGCGCTCGATGCGCCCGACCGCGTCCAGGACGCGCTGGTCGTAGTAGTCGATGCGCTCGCGTGCCGCCGCGCGCATGCCCAGCCAGTCGCCGCGCTCGAAGCGACTCTTGGCCTCCTGGGCGACGAAGCGGAAGCGCCGGTAGTGCAGGTCGAAGCCGTCGAGTATCGCCTCGGCGATGGCGCGCGGCTGCGGCATCGAGTGATCGAAGCGCGGCGCCGGCATCGGCGCCGCGGGCCGCGCGCCGGGCCCCGGCGGCGCGTCGGAAGGGGTGATGACCGGCACGATCAGCGCGTCTCCTGGAAATACTCGCGGCCGATGAGCATGCGCCGGATCTCGGAGGTGCCGGCGCCGATCTCGTAGAGCTTGGCGTCGCGCCAGAGGCGGCCCGCGGGCAGTTCGTTGACGTAGCCGTTGCCCCCCAGTATCTGGATCGTCTCGCCCGCCATCCAGGTGGCCTTTTCCGCCGCGACCAGGATCGCCCCGGCGCAGTCCTTGCGCAGCGCGCGTACGCGGGCCGCCGCACCGGCCGCGTCCGCTGCACCCGACATGGCGCCCGCGCGGGCGATCCGGTCCAGGCACTTGCCCACCGCATAGACATAGGCGCGGCAGGCCGAGAGGCTCGTGTACATGTCGGCCACCTTGGCCTGGATGAGCTGGAACTCGCCGATCGGCTGGCCGAACTGGCGGCGTTCGTGGATGTACGGCGTGATCACGTCCAGGCAGGCCTGCATGATGCCCAGCGGGCCGGCGGCCAGCACGGCGCGCTCGAAGTCGAGCCCGCTCATCAGCACCCGCACGCCGCCGTTGCGCTCGCCCAGCAGGTTCTGCGCCGGCACGACGCAGTCGCGAAAGACGAGTTCCCCGGTGGACGAGCCGCGCATGCCCAGCTTGTCGAGCTTCTGCGCGACCGAGAAACCCGGCATGGTGCGCTCGACCAGGAAGGCGCTGATGCCCGCCGCACCGAGCTCGGGCGCGGTCTTGGCGTACACGACCAGCACGTCGGCGTCCGGGCCGTTCGTGATCCACATCTTCGTGCCGTTGAGCACGAATCCGCCGTCCCGCTCCTGCGCGCGCAGCTTCATCGACACCACGTCCGAACCGGCACCGGATTCGCTCATCGCCAGCGCGCCGACCCACTCCCCGGAGATCAGGCTGGGGAGGTAGCGCCGCTTCTGCTCGGCGCTGCCGTTGCGATGGATCTGGTTCACGCACAGGTTCGAATGCGCGCCGTACGACAGGCCGACCGATGCGCTGGCGCGCGAGATCTCCTCCATGGCGATCATGTGCGCCAGGTAGCCCATGTCGGCGCCGCCGTAGTCCGCGGACGCGGTGATGCCCAGCACGCCCAGCGCGCCGAACTTGCGCCACAGGTCGGCCGGAAACCGGTCGTCCCGGTCGATGGCGCCGGCGCGCCCGGCGATCTCGCGGGCGGCGAAGCCCTGCACCGCATCGCGCAGCGCGTCGATATCCTCGCCCAGGTCGAAATCCAGTCCCGGCGTCTGCATGGCCCCTCCCCGCGCATCGTCGGCGCGCGCCGTAACGCTAGCACTGCCGTACTACAATCTCCAGACGCATTCGACCATGAAACCCTCGACCCGACTCGTCACCCTGGGGCGCGCAGCGCCCGGCAGCGCCGACTTCGTCAACCCGCCGCTGGTCCGGGCGTCGACGGTACTCCATCCCGACGTCGCCGAGCTGCGCGCGCGGGTGCGCCGGAGCCTGGCCGGCGACGACACGGGGCCGGTGACCTACGGCATCCACGGCACCCCCACCCACCGCGCGTTCCTGGACGCGATGACCGCGCTCGAGGGCGGTCATCGCAGCTGGGCCCTGCCCTCGGGCCTGAGCGCCTGCACGACCGCCATCCTGGCGTTCGTGGGCCAGGGCGACCACATCCTCGTGAGCGACTCGGTCTACGGGCCCACGCGCGAGTTCTGCTCCGGCATGCTGGCGCGCTACGGCGTGCGCACCACGTTCTACGACCCTTGCATCGGCGCCGGCCTCGAGGCCCTGTTCGGCCCCCGCACGCGGCTGGTCTTCATCGAGTCCCCGGGTTCGCTCACCTTCGAGGTGCCCGACGTGCCCTTGCTGGCCGCGATCGCGCGCCGCCGCGGCGCGGTGTCGGTCATCGACAACACCTGGGCCACGCCGCTGTATTTCTCGCCGCTGCAGCACGGCGTCGACGTCTGCGTGCACGCGGTCACGAAGTACATCGGCGGCCACGCCGACCTGCTGCTGGGCACGATCACCGCCAACGAGGCGTGCAGTGCGCCGCTGCGCGAGGCCGTGCGCACGCTGGGCCTGACGACCAGCCCGGACGACTGCTGGCTGGCCCTGCGCGGCCTGCGCACGCTGGAGGCGCGCCTGTCCAGCCAGCGCCGCACGGCCGACCGCCTGATCGACTGGCTGCGGCGCCAGCCGGAGGTCGAGCGCGTCCTTTATCCGGCGCTGCCCGACGATCCCGGCCATGCGCTGTGGCGGCGCGACTTCCGCGGCGCTACCGGCGTGTTCGGCGTCGCGTTGCGGCCGCACCTGGCGGCGGCGGCCCTCGATGCGCTGGTCGACGGCACGCGTCTTTTCGCCCGCGGATTCTCGTGGGGCGGCTTCGAGAGCCTGATGATCCCCAGCCACGCCGTGCGCACCGCGACGGCCCATCCGTACGCCGGGCGCCTGCTGCGCATCTCGGCCGGGCTCGAGGACGCCGACGACCTGATCCTGGATCTGCAGGAGGGCTTCGGCCGCCTGCGCAATGTGGCTGGATAGGAGTTGGTTTCGATGACGCAGACGAGCAGCGGGGCGGGCACCACGGCGCAGGGCGCGCAGCCGGGTGCGGCGGAGAAGGCGGCCGGCGGCGCGCTCGACGGCCTGAAGGTGGTGGACCTGTCCCGCGTGCTCGGCGGGCCCTACGGCACGATGATCCTGGCCGATCACGGCGCGGACGTGATCAAGGTCGAGCCGCCGCAGGGCGACGAGACGCGCGGCTGGGGCCCGCCCTTCGCCGACCGCGGCGACGGCACCCGCGACGCGAGCTACTTCCTGGGCGTCAACCGCAACAAGCGCGCGATCTCCCTCGACATCGCGGCGCCGGCCGGGCGTGCGGTGTTGCTGCGCCTGCTCGAGGACGCCGACGTCCTGGTCGAGAACTTCAAGACCGGCACGATGGAGAAATGGAACCTGGGCTATGCGCAGACCCTGGCCGCGCGCTTTCCGCGCCTTATCCATTGCCGGGTCTCGGGCTTCGGCGCCGACGGCCCGCTGGGCGGCCTGCCGGGCTACGACGCGGTGGTCCAGGCGATGAGCGGACTGATGAGCATCAACGGCGAGGTCGGCCACGGCGGCGTGCGCATGGGCACGCCGATGGTCGACATGGCCACGGGCATGTACTCGGTGATCGCCATCCTGATGGCATTGCACGAGCGCGCGCGCAGCGGCCGCGGCCAGTTCCTCGACATGACGCTCTACGACTGCGCCACCGCCCTGCTGCATCCGCAGGCGGCCAACTACCTGCTCAACGGCAAGCGGCCGGTGCCGCTGGGCAATGCCCACCCCAATGTCGCGCCCTACGACAAGTGGGCCACGGCCGCCGGCGACATCTTCATCGCCGTCGGCAACGACCGTCAGTTCGCGATCCTCGTCGACCTGCTCGGCCAGCCCGCGCTGGCGAACGATCCGCGCTTCGCCTCCAATGCCGACCGCGTCGCCCATCGCGAGGCCCTGCGCGCCGCGCTCGGCGCGGCCTTCGCCCGCGCCGACGGCCAGGCGCTGGCCGGTCAGCTGCTGCGCGCCGGCGTGCCGGCCGGCGTCGTGCTGCCGATCGACCAGGCGCTCGCGTCGGAACACGCGATCGCGCGCGGCATGGTCGTGCAGACCGGCGATATCCGCTCGGTGGGCACGCCGATCAAGTTCTCGCGCACGCCGGCACGCATGCGCCGCGCGCCGCCGCGTTTTGCACAGGACAGCGACGCGGTGCTGCTCGAGAAGGGCTACACGCCCGAGGAGATCGCCGCGCTCAAGCGCAGCGGCGTGCTGCGCGAGCGCCGCGCCACGCCCGAATCCTGAGGCCGGCGCCGCCGCGGCCGCGCCGGCTCAGCGGCCGGCGCCGCGCGGCTTGCGCGCCCGGCCGGCGAGCAGTCGGTCGAAGGCCCAGTCGGGCAGCACGCGCAACAGGCGCGCGACCCAGGCCATCGGCCAGGGAATGACGACGAAGCTCGTGCCGCGCGCGATGGCATCGGCGGCCAGCCGGGCGAAGCGCTCGACGTCCGTCAGGAACGGCATCGGGTACGGGTTGGCGGCGGTCATCGGGGTGCGGATGAAACCCGGGGCGATCGTCACCACGCGCACGCCGCTGCCGCGCAGGCCGACGCGCAGGCTCTCGGCATAGCTGATCAGTGCCGCCTTGGACGCGCAATAGGCCTCGGATCCGGGCAGTCCGCGCACGCCGGCGACACTGGCGATCGCCACGAGCGTGCCGCTGCGGCGCGCGCGCATCGGCCCGATGAACGGCTGGAAGGTCGTGGCCGCGGCGTTCAGGTTGGTCGCCAGCACGCGGTCGAAGACCTCCAGGTCCTCGAGGAATTCGGTCTGCACGCCGGTCGAGATGCCGGCGTTGGCGATGACCATGTCCGTGCCGCCGCAGTGCTGTTCGAAGTCGCGCGCCGCCTCCAGCAGGGCCGGCCGGTCGGTCACGTCCACGCCGTAGACGCGGCAGCGCCCGGGAAATTCCGCGGCCAGGGCCTCGAGCGCCGGCGCGCGCCGGGCGACCAGCCCGAGCCGCGCGCCGCGCCGCGCCAGTTCGCGCGCCAGCGCGGCGCCGATGCCGCTCGAGGCGCCGGTCAGGAAGACGTTCACCGCGTCGCTCGGCGCCGTTCAGCCGGGTTCGCGCCTCAGCCGTTCTTGTGCGCGTGATCGCGGCGCGCGCGATCGATCAGGTAGTTCAGCACCGCGATCGTGGCCGGAAAGGTATGCGCCTGGACCATCGACGGCGAGGTGAGGAAGCGCCCGTCGATGGCCAGGGTCGGCGTGCCGTCGATCTGGTAGGCCTGCGTCTGCAGCCGGGCCCGGTTGACCTGGCCGGCGATCGAGAAGGAGTCGTACGTGGCCAGCCATTTGTCGCGCGCGATGCCGTTGCTGGCCATGAAATCGGCGATCTCGTCGCGGTCGGTCAGGCGCACGTGGCGCTGGTGGAAGGCGTCGAAGACCTTGACGTGCATGGCATCGACCTCGCCCAGCGCCGCCAGCGTGTAGTAGATCTTGGAATGCGGATCGCGCGAGGGATCGAAGGCCACCGGCACGTGCTTGAACAGCACGTCGGCGGCCTTGTGCTTGCGCCACTCCTCCAGGTCCGGGAGGAACGCGTAGCAGTGCGGGCAGCCGTACCAGAAGAAATCGAGCACCTCGACCTTGCCCGGCGCGTCGGTCGGTTGCGGGTTGGCCAGCACCGTGTAGTCGATGCCCTGGCGCGGCGGGGCTTCCTGTGCGCGCAGCGGCGTGGTGGCGAGCATCAGCGGGCTGGCACAGAGGGCGGCCAGCACATCGCGCCGGCGTGCGAACGGGTTCATCGGGGTCCTCGTGGTCTCGGGCTGGCGGGTCGTGGCGGGGCGGTCGGCATCGGGGGCGGCGGTATCGGGCATGGTGGAGGGCGGTTGGTTTGGGGACGGGGAGTGGGTCAGCGGACGCGGACCAGCTGCGGTTCCATACCGTTCTCCGACAAGGTGCGGCGGATTCCGTTCAAATCGTCGAGCTGCCCGTAGGGCCCGAGGCGGACGCGATACAGCGTGGCGCCGTCCGCCTGCGTGGGCGATACCTTGGCATCGAGCCCCAGCAGTGCCAGGCGTGCGCGGATCGCATCGGCATCGTCGGGGCTGCGGTACGCCCCTACCTGGAGCATGAGGCGCGCGCCCGAATCGGCTGCGGTCTCGGCCGGCTCGGCTGGCGGCGCTGCCGGGGGCACCAGCGGTTCGCCCGCCGCGTGCGGAGCGGTGCTGGTCTCCTTGGGCGCGGCCGGCGCAGCGGCCGCCGCCGGTGCCGGTGCGGCTTCCTCGCCCGGCGGCGTCGCCCCCGGGATCTGCGGCGAGAACAGCGGGCGGTTCGGATCGGCGTCGTCCGGCGTGATGTTCTCCGTCGGGCGTTGCACCTTGTTGACGAAGGGCACGGGCGCGTTCGTCAGGTAGAGCGCGATGGCCACAGCCACGCCCAGCCCGGTGACCAGGCCGGAGAGGAACCCGACGACGCTGACGGTCTGGCGCTGCGCGTTCATCGGTTCACATCCGCTCCGGCGCCGAAACGCCCAGCACGCCCAGCCCGTTGCGCAGCACCTGGCGCGTGGCCACCAGAAGCGCCAGCCGCGCGGCGCGCAGGCCGGGGTCGTCGACCAGGATGCGCTCGGCGTTGTAGAACGCGTGCAGGTCGGCCGCCAGTTCCTTGAGGTAGAACGCCACCTGGTGCGGCGCCAGCTCGGCCGCGGCAGCGCGCAGGGTGTCGGGATATTCGGCCAGGCGCGCCATCAGGGCCAGCTCGCGTGGCGCCACGAGCGGGGCCGGATCGACGGCCGCCGCGCCGGCTTCGGTCATCAGCGTCCCGTGCGGTTCGGCCGCCTGGGCCAGCACCGAGCAGATGCGCGCGTGCGCGTACTGCACGTAGTACACCGGGTTGTCCTCGGAGTGCGACAGCGCCAGGTCGACGTCGAACGTGAATTCGGAGTCGCACTTGCGCGAGACGAGGAAGAAGCGCGTCGCGTCCCGCCCCACCCAGTCGATCAGGTCGCGCAGCGCCACCGAGGTGCCGGCGCGCTTGGACATCTTCACTTCCTCGCCGCCGCGCATCACCCGCACCATGCTGTGCAGCACGTATTCGGGGTAGCCGGGCGGGATGCGCACGCCCAGCGTACCGGCCAGGATGTGCAGCCCGGCGCGCAGGCGCATGACCGTGCTGTAGTGGTCCGAGCCCACGACGTTGACGGCCCGGTCGAAGCCGCGCTCGAGCTTGGCCAGATGGTAGGCGACATCGGGCACGAAGTAGGTGTAGGTGTTGTCGGCGGACTTGCGCATCACCCGGTCCTTGTCGTCCGCCGGCCAGCCCGGGGCGATGGCGCTCGCCGGCGCCTGGGTGGTGCGCAGCCACAGCGCGCCCTCGGACTCGAAGGTCATGCCCGACCGGACCAGGCCGTCCACCGCCGCCGCCACCCTGCCGTCCGTGTACAGCGAGGACTCGAGGTAGAAGTTGTCGAAGTGCACGCCCATCGCATCGAGGTCGAGGTCCTGCTGGTGGCGCAGGCTCGCGACCGCGAAGCGGCGCACGTTGTCGGTGTCCTGCGGATCGCCGCTGGCCTTCACCTGCGCGCCGTCGCGCGCACCGACCGTGGCGCGCGCCAGGAACTGGCGCGCCACCTCGATGATGTACTCGCCCTGGTAGCCGATCTGCGCGCTGTCGACTGCGTGGCCCTGGAGCTCGCGCGCCCGGGCCTGGACCGAGGCGGTGAGCTGCGCGATCTGCACGCCGCCATCGTTGTAGTAGAACTCGCGCTGCACCTTCCAGCCGCGCGCCGCGAGGATGCTGGCCAGCGCATCGCCCAGGGCCGCCTGGCGCGCGTGGCCCACGTGCAGCGGTCCGGTCGGGTTGGCCGAGACGAATTCGACCAGGACCGGATGGCCCCCGCCGTCGTCACCGTGGCCGTACGCGCTGCCGGCCCGGAGGATCTCGCCCAGCACCTGCTGCCGGGCGGCGTGGGTCAGGCGCAGGTTGATGAATCCCGGTCCGGCGATCTCGACCGCTTCGATCCAGCGCGCGGCCTCGGCGCTGGCGCGCAGGCGCTCGGCGATGTCCGTGGCCAGTTCGCGCGCCGGACGTCCGAGCTGCCGGGCCAGCACGAGGGCGACCGTGCACGTGAGATCGCCGTGTGCCGCCACCTTCGGCCGCTGGAGTTCGAAATCCGGAGGGGCGGCGCTCAGCGTCGCCAGGGCCTCGCGGATCAGGCCGGCAATCGCCTGCCGCTGTTCGGCGAGCATGGCTACAGACGTTCCATAGTGGGGAGAGTCCGCGAGTTTACCGGAGCAGCCGCAGCGGCCGCCGGCCTGGCCGCGGTAGGCGATCCCGGCGTGGCCGCGCGGCCCGACCGGGGCGCTCAGTTGAACAGGCGCGGCAGCTTGAACAGGGGCAGCGCGCGGCCGGTCTCGCGCCCGGCGGCGTTGTGCTCCGCGGGCCGGAAGTGCGAGGCCAGCGGCGAGTGCTCCGGGTCGTCGAGCAGGCCGATCTGGTGCAGCACCTCCACCGTCGCCACGTGCAGCGCCCAGGTGCTGCCGCCGGCGATGCGGATCGCGATGCCCAGCCCGAGCGAGCGGATGCCGATGGTCTGCAGGCCATCGGCCCCGATCTTGGCCACCCAGTCGCCCCCGCCCGCCTGCATCAGCGCCAGGTCGGTGCGCCCGGTGCCCGATACCAGGTCCGGATGGCGCGTCATCGCATGGAACAGCGCGCGCAGCGTGGGCGCGTCGTCGCTGGCGAGGCGGCAGTAGATCTGGGCGATGCGGTGCAGGGGCAGCGCGAAGTTGGGCGCGCTGCAGCCGTCGGTGCCGGCCACCAGCGACTGGCCGGAGGCGAACTCCTGCACCGTATTGCGTATGCGCACCTGCAGCGGCGCGTCCGGATCGAGGTAATCGGCCAGCCGGTGCCCGTGCAGGCGGCAATAGGCCAGGAAGCCGCTGTGCTTGCCCGAGCAGTTGTGGTGCAGGGCCGTGGCGTGCAGCGCTTCGGGACAGCGTGCACCGGTGGCGGCGTAGAAGCGCGGGGCGTGGGCGCCGCACTGCAGGTCGGCGGGGCGTGCCCCGATGCGATCGAGGATGCGGCGCACCAGCTCGGTGTGCATGGTCTCGCCGTTGTGGCTCGAGCACAGCAGCGCCAGTTCGTGCGATCCGAAGCCGTAGCGCCCCATGCCGCCGTCCTCGACGAAAGGCAGTGCCTGGAGCGGCTTGAGCGTCGAACGCGTGAAGTTGATCCCGCCGGTGTCGCCGGCGCCGGCGAGCACCCCGCCGGCGCGGTCGACGACGACGACCGAACCGTAATGGATGCACTCCGGCGTGCCGCCGCCCAGTGCGCCGCGGCGCGTGGCCAGCAGCGGCACGTGGGCCGGAACGCTAGGAGACGCGCCGGTCGCGTTCAATCAGGGCGTACGCCGAGTGGTTGTGGATGGCCTCGAAGTTCTCCGACGACACCCGGAAGGCGCGCACGCGCTCGTCGCGCTGAAGCACGAGCGCGATGTCGCGCACGGTGTCCTCGACGAATTTCGGGTTGTCGTAGGCCCGCTCGGTCACGAACTTCTCGTCGCTGCGCTTGAGCACGGACCAGAGTTCGCTCGATGCGGCGTCCTCGGCGATGCGGACCTGGGCCTCGATGCTCATCGGGGCGCCCAGTTCCAGGTCGATCGTCACGTGGGAGCGCTGGTTGTGCGCGCCGTAGTCGGCGACCTCCTTGCTGCACGGACACAGGCTGGTCACCGGCACCACCACTTTCTGGCGCAGGTCGAACGCACCGCCCTGCAGCGCGGCGCTGAGCGTCACCTCGTAGTCCATCAGGCTCTGCACGCCGGAAACCGGCGCCGCTTTGTTGATGAAGAAGGGGAAGCGGATCTCGATCGACCCCTCGGCGGCACCCAGGTGGGCCAGCATGCGCGTCAGCAGCGCACGCAGGTTCGCCAGGCCGATAGGATCGCGCGGCTCCTGCAGCACCTCGATGAAGCGCGACATGTGCGTGCCCTTGTGCTCGCCGGGCAGCGCCACGTACATGTCGATCGAGGCCACGGTGCTGGCTGCCCCGCCGTCGGCGGCGACCAGCAGCGGATAGCGCAGGCCCTTGATGCCGACGCGCGAGATGGCGATATTGCGTGCATCCGCCGTCGATTGGACGTCGGGCAGGGACAGGGGTTCAGGTGCGTTCATGGACTGCTTCCTGCGGTGTCGGTGGGTCTTAACCCGACTATTCTAGTCGGAAATTAACCCTCGGCCGAGTGTGCCCGGAGTCGCCGCGGGGCGCAAACGCCAAGCCGCGGCTTGGCTGGGAGCTTGCGGGCGCGCCAATTACAATCGACCGGGCACAATTGCGCCGCCGGCATCCGCCCCGCTCACCCGCCGCCTTGCGCCGGGCCAATTACGGTCGGCCGAGCCCGGATCGATCACGAAAGGAAGTCCCTGGTGGATGGCGCAGCCCAGAGGGTGAGCATAGCGGCGGTAGAGCGCGACACCGGGCTGTCGAAGGACACGCTGCGCGTATGGGAGCGGCGCTACGGATTTCCCGCGCCCCATCGCGATGCCCACGGCCAGCGTTTCTATACGGGCGACGATGTCGCCAAGCTGCGCCTGGCCAAGCGGCTGCTCGACTACGGATACCGCCCCGGCAAGATCCTCACGCTCAGCGCCGAGCGGCTGCTGCAGATGGTCGACTCGGCTGCCGCGCCCAAGGCCACGCGCGATGAGGCGGCGCACCCGGACGCCGACGTCGACGCTTTCCTGCACCTGATCCAGACCCAGCGCGTCGACGAGCTGCGCCGCAAGCTCTCCGGGGCCCTGCTCCACCTGGGCCTGGCGCACTTCGTCGCCGACCTCGTGGCCCCGCTCAACGAACGCGTCGGCGAGGCCTGGGCGCGCGGCAAGCTCGAGATCTACGAGGAGCACCTGTACGCGGAGATGATCCAGGGCATCCTGCGCAACGCCATCACCAGCATTCCCCGGCCGGGTGCCGGTACGCCGGTACACGTGATGCTCACCACGTTTCCGGGCGAGCCGCACGGCATCGGGCTGCTGATGGCGGAGGCATTCTTCGCGCTCGAGGGTTGCCGCTGCGTATCGCTGGGCGTGCAGACGCCGGTGCCGGATATCGTCCGCGCCGCGACGCTGCACAAGGTGGACATCGTCGCGCTGTCGTTCAGCAACACGATGAACGCCAACCATGCGCTGGGCGGTATCGTGGAGCTGCGCGATCGGCTGCCGCAGCCGGTAGGCCTGTGGGTGGGAGGCAACTGCCCGGTCCTCGAGCGCCGGCTGCTCGATGGCATCGAGCGCCTGCGCCTGCTGACGCAGATCGGCCCCGCGCTGCTGCGCTGGCGCAAGCAGCACGCGCCTTGATCCCGCGCGTGCCGGCCCATGCCGGGCGCGGCCCGGGCTGCGGATGCCGTGTCTGCCTCGACCTCGGCCTCGCGTCGCCCGCTGCCTCAGCTGCGGTCGGTCCCGCCACTGCGGGTCTTGCCGCTGGCAGGCTTGCGGGGAGCACCGGCTGCCGGTGGCGCCGCCGGCGCGGTTCCTGGCGCGGTAGCCGCGCTTGGCGCCGCTGTTGGCGCCGCTGTGCCGGCGGTCGAGGCGGCGGCCTGCCCGGGCGCGGGATCGCCTCCGGGCGGCGTGGCATTCCCGGCTGCCGCGCTCGCTGCCAACTGCGTGAACTGCTGCTGCAGGGCGGCCCACCACAGCGCCGGCTGGAAAGCGGCCGCCTCGGCCACGCCGGCGCTGGCGCCCACCGCAGACTCCGGCGCGGCGCCCGCCGGGCTCGCAGACTCGGGCGGGTTTGCGGAACTGGCGGCATCGGCCGCGCTCGCGCCTGCGGGCGCCATCCGGGCCGCGGCCGCACCCAGGTCCTGCCACGCGGCCAGTCCGCTGCGCTGCATCTCCAGCGCCTGGATCGTCGTCTGCAGCAGGCCGTGGTTGAGCTGCAGCCATTGTTCGACGCTGCGCAGGTCGGCGATCCGCTTGTCGAGTTCCTTGATGTCGAGGGTCGGCAGCATCATCGAGGGCATGACGCCCGCCGCCGTCCGGCCGGGATCGAGGCCGGCGGACCACATCTGGTTGAACCAGCGCACGGCGTCCTGGAAGTTCCCCGCCATCGCATCGGGCAGGGGCATTCCCCCTGTGGGTTTCGCGTCAGCCATGACACCCCCGATCGATGAGCTGTGCCAGACTATTCCATTCCCCCCACCGTTGCAAGCCGATGGCCATCGTCCCCGCTCGTCTCATCGCCGCCTGCCGCATCGCCTCCCGCTCCGCCCGGCGTGTCGCCCGCCGCCGCCCGCGTGGCCGGATCGCGTCCGCATCCCGGTGCGCACGCGGCCTGGCCGCGGGCCTGATCGCGGCGGCTCTCGTCGCCCTGCCGCCGGTCATCGCACCGGCGCGCGCCGACGATGCGCCGCCGGCGCCCGCCCCGGCGGCGCCCGATGGGGCCGTGCTCCGGGCCGAGCTCGTCTACCGCACCTCGGGAACCTTCATGCTCGGCGGCCTGCCGATGACGCTGCATGCGCGCACCACCACCAGCTGGCACGTGGCCGACGGGCATTACGAGACGCACTTGCACATGGACACGGTCGATTTCGATGAGCTGTCGAACGGACGCGTCGGCCCCGACGGCGAGCTGGCGCCCGATCGTTTCACCGAGAAGCGCCCGTTCCATGCCGCCGAGGCCGTGATCATCGACTGGCCGAAGGCGACCATTCAGTTCGGGCCGGCGGCACCGGTGCCGGCCCCGGCCGCCGGCGCCCAGGACCGGCTCAGCCTCCAGTTCGAACTGGCGCGCCTGCGCGCACGCCACCCGGAGAGCTACGGCACCGGCACGACGCACGCGGTCACGATGATCGGCACCCGTAGCCTCGACCCGTGGACCTTCACGGTGGGTCCGGAGGAGACGATCGAGACCGGCATGGGCAGCACGCGTGCGGTGCGCATCTGGGCCCGGCGCCCGGTGCGCGATGTCGAGGAGACGATCGAGGTCTGGCTCGGCGTCGACCTGCGCTGGATGCCGGTGCGCATCCGCATGGTCGATCGCAACCGCTCGGTCATCGATTCGGTGCTGCAGTCGGCCCAATTCCCCTGAGCGCGGACTATCGGCCCCGGGCGAAGGCCCGGCCCGTCGTGCTGGCCTTCGCCGGCGCGAGCGGGCATGATGACCCGATCCACCCGATCAACGGTCCCGCGCCGTGCCTTCGCGTCGCCCTTCGACTTTCGCGCCGTTCGGCGCGCTGCTGCTGGCCATGCTCTGCTTCCAGTGCGGCTCGGCGCTGGCCAAGCACCTCTTTCCGCTGGTCGGGGCGCAGGGCGCGACCGCGCTGCGCCTGGGACTCGGAGCGCTGATCCTCTGGAGTGTCCGGCGGCCGTGGCGGCGCCTCGGCGCCCGTGCGGGCTGGGCCTGGCTCTGGGGCTACGGGCTGACCCTGGGGCTGATGAACCTGTGCTTCTACATGGCGCTGCGCACGATCCCGCTGGGCATCGCCGTCTCGCTGGAGTTCGTCGGCCCGCTGGCGATCGCCGTCGCCGGCTCCCGGCGCGCCTGGGATTTCCTGTGGGTGGGATTGGTCCTGGTCGGGCTCGCCTTGCTGCTGCCCTGGCAGCCGCAGGCCCATCCGCTCGATCCCGTCGGCACGCTCTATGCGCTGGGCGCGGCCGCCGGCTGGGCCGCCTACATCCACCTGGGCCGCCGCGCCGGTGCGATCTTCGGCGCCGACACGGTGGCATTGGGTTCGGCCATCGGCGCGCTGGTGGCAGTACCGGTGGGCCTGGCCTGCGCGGGCGAGGCGTTGCTGTCGCTCTCCGCGCTGCCGTACGCGCTGGGCGTGGCGATACTGAGCTCGGCCGTGCCCTATTCGCTCGAGATGTACGCGCTGACGCGGCTGCCGGCGCGCACGGTGGGCGTCCTGGTGAGCGCCGAGCCGGCGCTGGGTGCCTTGCTCGGGCTGGCCGTGCTCGGCGAGCACCTGAGCGCGCTGCAGTGGCTGGCGATCACGGCGATCATCGCCGCCTCCGTCGGCACGGTGCTGGGAGCGCGCAACGCGCCGGTTCCCGGAGATCGTGGTACCGCTCCCTTTCCCGAAGCCCGGCCCGGGGCCCGAGAACTATCCTGACTGCCTCGCGGACGCGGTGATTTCGGGAATGCGTGATCCGTCCTGCTCCCGAGGACGCCGCTCGGCGCCGGCCCATTGCCGGCGCCATTGCGCCAGCAGCGGCAGCACGCGGTCCACGCTCTTCTGCTTGACGTGGCCGAAGCCGCGGATCTCGTCCGGGAAGGCTGCCATGCGCAGCGCCAGGGCCGCGTTGTCCGGCGTCAGGCGCGGCAGGATCTCCTCTATCAGCGCCTCGTAGTCGCGTACCAGCGCCCGCTCCATTCGCCGCTCGGCCGTGTAGCCGAACGGATCGAGCGGGCTGCCGCGCAGGAACCGCAGCGGCGCCAGCACCGCGAACACGCCGCCCAGCCAGGGCCCGAAGCGGCGCTTGCGCAGATGGCCGGTGCGCGGATCGCGCCGCGACAGCAGCGGCGGCGCGAGGTGGTAGTGCACGCGGTAGGAGCCGCTGAAGGTCGCGGCCACGCGCGCCCGGAACGCCGGATCGCGGTGCAGGCGGGCCACCTCGTATTCATCCTTGACCGCCAGCAGCTTGAAGTAATTGCGCGCCACCGCCATCGCCAGGCTGGCGCCGGCTGGCGCTTCGTGCCCGCGTGCGGCGCGCTCGGCTGCGTCGACCCGCTCGACCAGCGCGCGGTAGCGTGCCGCCAGCCCCTTGCCCTGGTAGCCGTCCAGGAAACGCGCGCGCAGCGCGACGACGTCCACCAGCGCCGTCGCCGGCGCCAGCTCCGGCGGTGCGTCGCGCGTGCGCGCCGCCGCCTGGGCCACGCCCGCGGCGTCGCACGCGGCGGCCCGGCCCCAGTCGAACGCGCGCCGGTTGGCGTCGATCGAGACGCCGTTGAGTTCGATCGCGCGCAACAGGCTGTCCAGTTGCAGCGGAATCCAGCCCCGCTGCCAGGCCGCGCCCAGGATCAGCGGGTTGGCGTAGATCGCGTCCCCGAGCAGATCGTTGGCCAGGGCCTGGGCGTCGAGCAGCAGGCAATCGGCGTCGGTGGCGACCGCCTCGCGCACCTGTTGCGCCAGGCTCGCTGCCGGAAAGCGCCAATCGCGGTCGCGCACGAATGCCGCGGTCGGCGACTCGCTCGTGTTGAGCAGGGCGCGCGTGCGGCCGGGCTGGAACTTGCCCAGCACCTCGGCGCCCGCGCTGACGATCAGGTCGCAGCCCAGCAGCAGGTCCGCCTCGCCGGTGGCGATGCGCGTCGCGAACAGCTGCTCGGGCGAGGCGCCGATCCGGACATGCGAGTGCACGGCGCCGCCCTTTTGCGCCAGGCCCGCCATGTCGAGCACGGAGATCCCGCGGCCCTCCAGGTGCGCGGCCATGCCCAGCAATTGGCCTATGGTCACCACGCCGGTGCCGCCGACGCCGGCGACGATGATCGCGTACGACTTGCCCGCGGGCAGGGCGGGGATCTGCGGCGCGGGTGCCGCCGGTGGCGCGGCCGTTCCCAGGGCCGGGCGGCGCAGCTCGCCGCCTTCGATGGTCACGAAGCTCGGGCAAAAACCCTCGACGCAGGAGAAGTCCTTGTTGCAGCTCGACTGGTTGATGCGCCGCTTGCGCCCGAATTCGGTCTCGACCGGTTCCACCGACAGGCAATTCGATGCGACGCTGCAGTCGCCGCAGCCCTCGCAGATGGCCTCGTTGATGAGCACGCGGCGCTTCGGATCCGGGATCGAGCCGCGCTTGCGTCGCCGCCGCAGCTCCGCGGCGCAGGTCTGGTCGAAGATCAGCGCCGAGACGCCCGGGAAGCCACGCAGTTCCTCCTGCACGGCGTCGAAACGGCTGCGCGGCTCCAGCGCCACGCCCGGCGCGAACGCGTCCCCGGCGGCGTAGCGATCGGTCTGCTCGGTGACGACGACGATGCGCTGCACGCCCTCGGCCGCGAGCTGGCGCGTGATCTGCGGCACGGTCAGCGTCCCGTCGACGGGCTGTCCGCCGGTCATCGCCACCGCGTCGTTGAACAGGATCTTGTAGGTGATCGCCACCCCGGCCGCCACCGCGGCGCGCACCGCGAGGATCCCCGAATGGAAGTAGGTGCCGTCGCCGAGGTTGGCAAAGACGTGCTTCTCGTCGGTGAACGGCGCCTGGCCGATCCACGGCACGCCCTCGCCGCCCATCTGGCTGAAAGTGGCCGTGCTGCGGTCCATCCACGTGACCATGTAGTGGCAGCCGATGCCGGCGATGGCGCGCGCGCCCTCGGGCACCCGCGTCGACGTGTTGTGCGGACAGCCGGAGCAGAAATGCGGCACCCGCTCGGTGACCACGCGCGGGCGCGCCAGCGCCTGCTCGCGCGCCTCGATCAGGGCCACGCGCTGTTCGATGCGCGCGCGCACGTCGGCCGGCAGTTCGAGCTTGCGCAGGCGTGCCGCGATCGCCTTGGCCACGATCGCCGGCGAGAACTCGTAGTGCGCCGGCAGTATCCAGTTGCCCTGCGGCACGGCCCATTCGCCGCCGTCCTTCTCGTCGAACTTGCCGGTGACGCGCGGGATGCGCTTGCCGCTGCCCAGCCACTGGAACAGTTCCTCCTTGAGCTGGTACTCGATGACCTGGCGCTTCTCCTCGATCACCAGGATCTCCGTCAGGCCTTCGGCGAACGCGCTGATCGTCTGGGCCTCGAGCGGCCAGACCATCGCGCACTTGAACAGCCGGATGCCGACCTGGCGGCAGGCATCGTCGTCCAGGCCCAGGTCGAGCAGTGCCTGGCGCGTATCGAGGTAGGCCTTGCCGCTGGCGACGATGCCGAAGCGCGCGCCGGGCGAATCGATCACCGTGGCATTGAGGCGGTTGACGCGGCAATAGGCGAGCGCGGCATAGAGCTTGTAGTCGAGCAGGCGCGCCTCCTGCTCCAGCGGCGTATCGGGCCAGCGGATGTTGAGGCCGCCCGGCGGCATGCGGAAATCGTCCGGGAGCCGGATCTGCACGCGCTCCGGATCGATGACCACCGATGAGGCCGCCTCGACGACTTCGGTGACGCACTTGAAGCCGACCCAGACGCCGGCATAGCGGCTCATCGCATAGGCGTGCAGTCCGAGGTCGAGGTACTCCTGGATCGATGCGGGAAAGAGCATCGGGATCATGCAGGCCTTGAGCAGGTGATCCGACTGGTGCGGCAGGGTCGAGCTCTTGGCGCCGTGGTCGTCGCCGCAGGCGACCAGCACGCCGCCCAGCGGGCTGGTGCCGGCCGCGTTGGCGTGCTTGAAGACATCGCCGCAGCGGTCGGCGCCGGGCCCCTTGCCGTACCACATGCTGAACACGCCGTCATAGCGCGCGCCGGGGAACAGGTTGACCTGCTGCGTGCCCCAGACCGCCGTGGCCGCCAGATCCTCGTTTACCCCCGGCTGGAAGCGCACGTGGCTCTTCTGCAGGAAGCGGCGCGCCTTCACCGCGGTCTGGTCGACGCTGCCCAGCGGCGAGCCGCGATACCCGGTCAGGTAGCCGCCCGTGTTGCGGCCGTTGAGCACATCGCGCTGGCGCTGCAGCATCAGCAGGCGCACCAGCGCCTGGGTCCCGTTGAGGTAGATGCGGCCGCGATCGGCGGTCCAGCGGTCGTCCAGCGACGCGTCGGCCAGCGGCAGGCGCCCCGCGGGTGGAAGGGGAGCATTCATCGTCTGGGTCCTTGCACCAAAAATCGTGTTTTTGGGAGCGTGCCCGGCGGGTCGGCCGGGGTGCCGGTGGCAATGATGGCGTCACCGGTGCCTTGTGGGCGTGGAGGACCCCGATCCATGCGCAGCTGAGAATACTCCGCCGGCGTCCGCGCCCGCCGAGCGTGCACCAAGAAGCCGCTCGCATCTTCGTCTATTGCATCATAAATCATC
>Ga0116231_10001298_pt1 | contig 50578 bp, 39 predicted proteins | sample S1TSphgellanicum_2_FD_89695 | JGI IMG/M metagenome (GOLD analysis project Ga0116231, IMG submission 89695) | Host-associated microbial communities from peat moss isolated from Minnesota, USA - S1T2_Fd - Sphagnum magellanicum MG | ecosystem: Host-associated > Plants > Peat moss > Unclassified...
GCCCTCGGGGGTGGGTCTTCTTGGGGAAAATCGCGACCCAAATTAACAAAAAACAAGGGGGGGGGAGGAGGGGAGGGGGGGCCCCCCCCCCCCCCATCTTCTGGGCCGTTGCAGCTTTGCGACTTGCGGAGGAAGAAACGCGAAAAGCAGAACAAAACAAAACTGTCCTCGCAAATCTATCGACAAATGTAATATCGGTAGCAAGCCAGCAAGCAGTTTTTACAGAGTCTATATAAGAAGCGAGAAGACGGAGAGAGGAGGAGAGACGAACACAACACAAACACAACAGAAAGCAAGAAAGAAAAAGAAAGAAAGAAAGCAAGAAAGCAAGCAAGCAAGGAAGAGCAACAAGTGGAGGTGTTATTTGGAATTTGTAATTGTTGTACCTGGTATCCCCAGTCTAGTAGCACCTCTGTTTTGTGAGTCCTTGCTCCACCAGTGCAATAATAATTTCTTTCTTGTTTTGATTCCAAGAAGAAAGCTCACGGAGCGACGATTGCAGGCAGAATAGAGAAAGAGAGAGTTAGATAAACAAAAGACGTGTTGAATCTTGTTTGAAACAAGAAGATCTTTGATTCTTGTTTTTTGTCTGTGGAGGAAGTATAGATAGGAAACATTTTGTGAGCGCACGAAAGAGAGAGACACACACCAACACACACACACATACAGAGACAGACAGAGCGATATGGAAGCAATGAGGGCGGCGACAAGTTTAGTGTCTGCGTCCAAGATGGATGCAGTCAGCTTCTCTTCTCCTACACAGATGTCAAGCGAAGTGGGGATCAAGCCTTGCTTCTGTGCGGCGGGATGTGTGAAGTGCGCACCTGTTTCATTGGCGATGAGGTCGAACGGCTCTTCTTCTTCCTCAGGTGTGAGGTCTGAATGCTCGTCCTCTTCTTCCTCTTTGTTCTCCAGCTCCAGCAGATTGGCAGCAGGGACGATGAAGAGAGCCAAAGAAGGTCGTAGCAGTAGCAGCAGCAGCAGCAGCGCGGCGGTTGTCGTCAAGAGTCTCTTGATGGAAGAGAAGGGAGCAAGCACACACAGATTTGCAGACACAAGGTTGTTGGAGACTCTGAGAGATTTCGTACCGCTTTTGGAATCTAACAATAGAGGAGGAACAGGAACAGGAACAGAGATGTATGTGCCAGATTTTACCGTTGTAGACGACGAGATCGACATGAGCTCCTCCCTGGAGGTACAACTTCCGGCCGCCCTGGAAGAAGATAAACTTTGGCAGAGGATGCGGCAAGAAGCAAGGTGGGATGCAGTGAAGGAACCACTGCTAGCAAGCTACTTGTATTCAACCATTCTCTCACACAGATCTCTAGAGAGAGCTCTGGCTTTCCATCTCGGCAACAAATTGGCCAGCAGCACGCTGCTCAGCACACAGCTCTGCAACCTCATCAATGACACATTCATGGAGGATGCAAGCATCCGTAGTGCAATGAGAGAGGATATCAAAGCAGTCAAGGAGCGGGATCCGGCATTTGTCTCCTATTCTCATTGCATGCTCAATTTCAAAGGCTATCTTGCATGCCAGGCTTACAGAGTTGCACATCATCTCTGGAACCAAGGACGCACTTCTCTTGCTCTTGCTTTCCAGAGCCGAATTTCTGAGGTGTTCCAAGTTGATATCCATCCTGCTGCAGAGATAGGATCAGGAATTATGTTAGACCATGCCACAGGGATAGTAGTGGGTGAGACAGCGAGAATCGGCAACAATGTGTCCATCTTGCATCAGGTGACATTGGGAGGAACAGGAGCTGTAGAGAGCGACAGACATCCCAAAATTGGTGATGGCGTGTTGATTGGTGCCGGTGCAATCATTCTTGGCAACATCAAGATTGGTGATGGAGCAAAGATTGGAGCTGGCTCTATAGTACTCCATGATGTGCCTCCTTGCACCACAGCTGTTGGCAATCCCGCACGGTTGCTCGGTGGCAAGCAATCTCCAACAAAGCTCAAGGAGATTCCAAGTGAAACCATGGACCACACCTCCTTCATCAAAGGTTGGTCTGATTATATAATATAGTGGTAGTGAACCTGTCCATTCTTTCTTTCTTCTTCTTCTTCTTCTTCTTCACACCCCCATTATCCCTAATCTCCACAACCCATATTGTGGAAACAAAGTCACATATCTCATGTGACAAGTAGCAATTTCATTCACGTTAAACAAAGTCACATCCCTCGTGTGACATGTAGGATTTGTTTTCCCCAAATGAGTAAGAGCACCTATGAAGCTGTCCATTCTTTCTTTTCTTCTTCTTCTTCTTCTTCTTCTTCTTCACACCCCCCTCATCCCTAATCTCCACAACCCATTTTGTGGAAACAAAGTCACATATCTCATGTGACATGTAGCAATTTCATTCATGTTAAACAAAGTCACATCCCTGTGACATGTGACATGTAGGATTTGTTTTCCCCAAATTAATATGAGCACCTATGAAGCTGTCCATTCTTTCTTTTTTTCTTCTTCTTCTTCTTCTTCTTCACACCCCCCTTATCCCTAATCTCCACAACCCATATTGTGGAAACAAAGTCACATATCTCATGTGACATGTAGCAATTTCATTCACGTTAAACAAAGTCACATCCCTCGTGTGACATGTAGCATTTTGTTTTTCCCCAAATGAGTATAAGAGCACCTTTTGTGTTGGTGGCTGAGATCATCACTGCCATGATTTTACTCATGATTTTCCTATTGCTGGAACTCAAAACTTGCAATTGTAAGTTACATCAATGTTGCCATTGTTTGTGTTCATGTGGTATGATGTGCAATGCAACATCTATATGCTTTGTGCACCTTTGGAACTCTAGGTTGTGTAGACATCAAAATACAAGATCAATTGTTCCTATAGTCGAGACTTGTAGTAGCTTCACATTTTATATTTCTAAATGGTGAACCATTCACCATTAAATCTTTCAACATTGCTTAGTTTGTCAACAAGATCCATGTGATTGACTACTTTTTTTAAGCTTTTGACATTTTACAATATTGGCAGTAACAAATCAAAAAAAAAAGAAAAAAGGGCTTTTCTTCTAAAAGGAAGAACTAGCTTTGGATCTATGAACAAAAATGGTTTTTTTTTTTCTATTCAAATTAAGAGGGAAGACTATGAACTATTACTCTTCATATTTTCTTGTGATGTAAATATTGACAAGAGCAAAGATTGAACAACAACATCTAATTGTGGGCCCATGACCTTTTGGAAATGTTTAATTGAGAAGGTTCAAAAGATTCATATAATACAAGATCAAAAACTTTGAATCAAGATTATATTGATAATTTAACAAATGGTTGTTTACATTGTTAAAATAGTCCAACATTTGGATTTTATTAATAGATATTACTATTTCATGTAATCAACTAATGAACAATCTACTATAGATTTAATATACACATGCAAAAATATTTCACGGTTCCGTGCAAAGAAACTAATGCGATATCGTAACAAGCTTTAACCCTAAGATAAGGCAAGAAAAGCCAAATATTTATAGGTTTAAAAATTAGCGTTGGGCAATTTATTTTTTTAAGGAACCTTTAAGGTCAATTCCCTCCTATTAAATAGTTTTCTTGAAACCTTTGGGTAAGGTTTTGATTTTTTTATAAAAATACCAAAACTTCAATTAAGGTTAATGTTCCTTTCCCCAAACATAGTGGGTTCTTAGGTATTAAGGTTTAAGTTGTGAAAACAAAATAAATAGGTCATTGCAACTACAACTTAGTACATGTTTTCAAAAAATTACATACGGTTCAATTTGAAAACAATGGAGTGTATCAATGTGAAAGTCTAATTTGCAACAATTACATGCCTACTCACTTCTCGCATATGTAGCATGCTTCCTCAAAAGTGGGCTTTTGGGCACATTTGCCATTGAGAGACTTGAAGGGACTAACCTCTTACAAAACCCCCAAGAAAACAATACATCAAACAAGCAAACCAAAATTGACTTAATCTTTCAACATCTCTCAAAAGTCATTCCAATTGTCAACAATCACCTCATGCAAAGAAATTGTTAAACCAAACTTGACTTCAATATTACACATGAAAAATGACAACAAACCTCAATAATGGGCATGACTAGTGATGATGTTCATTCTATCTTAATTCGAAATCCTACAGTGCTAAGGACTTAAGGAACCAAGAAAAGAACATGGGGAAATTGCATTGCATGATTTGCTCACCACAACAATGGGTTTTTAGTCTTTACTAGTTGCACAAACAATTGTTAAAATAATTGCAAATCATTTTTCAAGGTGGACATGATTACATCATCACTTGATACAACTTGACCAAAAAAACAAGTCATCATCTTCAATTGTCACTAACTCTATTGTTGCCCTAATGAGGTTCAAATGAAAAAACACTTCTAACAAAAGATGACACACAATATTAGTGTCATATTTTATAACAATTTGAATGACAAATGCATTGCCCACAAAATGCCATATGGGAATGAAGGTCAAGCATGATGACCAACAGATTGTGAACCTTGACCTAACCATAAGTCACAATTAGGTCAAGGCTCTTGTCCTCCTTTTTCTTACCTTTAGAAAGAAGATGCCAAGATTCAAGCTCTAAATCAACCATCCATTCTTGATGACTTTGATTTAGAAGTGTAAAAGTTCAAGTTGAGGATGATGAGACAAGTCATCAACATTTTGAAACTTTTCTTGCCATTTGGTGAATTCCTCTTATGGATGATCACCAATGTGGTCAGATCACGAAATTTAAAATTAAAAATTAAAAACCTGAAATGATATGGAGGAAATGAAATTACATGGATATGAACTTTGGCAACGTGGATCAAATTGAACTTCAAAATTGGAATAGATGACAATGGTGACATATGTGATGTGTTATGAATGACACAAATGGACCATATAACATGGATAATGTTTATGCAATCTACCATAGAGCTGTACACAAATTGATGAATACAAATTTCGTGAATGAAAATCACAATATTGACAAAAGTTGACAACATGGATGAGAAAAAAGTATCACATGGATCAAATTCAACGACATGGATAAAATTTTCATGTCATGGATGAAAATAACTATCGTCCATAAGTGTTGGTGTAAAGCATATAGATTTGACCTCTCCTCTCTTTTCAAACCTCCTTCCCTTCTATAAACTTACATCCTTGTCCCCAACCCTTCAACCCTTTCTTGCTATATTTTACACACATTATGTAATACACCTCATAATGACCCAAAAATAGGAATATATGGAAAGATGATAATTATTTCTCAATGTTACCCATGAACCTATCGCTAACCAAAAAAATAGAAAAATCCCATTTGCCCAAATGGAATGAGGAATAGTATCGTTTTTCCCCTTTTCATTTTTAACAAACTTGTCACCATGACAAGAGAACATTAATATTACCAATTGCAACAACATCCATGGAAAACCACAAGCATCCCAACTAACTTAGTGGAGCCAACCAGTCAGTCTGCTGATGGAGTTGGAAAACGAGAAATTTGGATGTGATGGGAAGTCAAGGGAGAAGAGGAGATTTGGACTTTGGGAAGCTCAAGAAGGGACATAGTTGTTGTTGTTGTTGTTGTTGCGGAGAAGAGGATGATGAAGATACTAACTAACTATAGAGGATACAACAGAGATTCATGACAAGGAGATCAATGGAGATGTTGGGTATGGCAACAAAAAGACCAGGAGTTGGAATTCTTCTTTGAGGGTGAGGGAAGAAGAAGACCCACTGAGCTTTTTTCCTTTTTTTTTCTTCCCCCTAATTCTGGAAGCTGTGTTTTGTGACACTATATGATGTATGCATACCACCAGCACCAGTACCACCAGCATCAGTTTTGCTTTTCTGGCAAGATCCGAACTGAAGTGTAACTGGAGTCTCAGTTCTGGATCCTGATCCAAGAGTGTGCCAGGAAGGTTGGAGGAACTAGGAGAAGCTAAGGAATATGAGCTACTCTTCTGCCACATCATACTGGAAGAAAGCAATCAGTGCACATCATGTAATATCTGCAGAACACTTGGTCCTTCAGCTGCATGTGGAGGGCCACATTCAATCAGAGAAAAAACCAGTTGTGCTGAGGTAAGTCATCTTCAGCTGAAGGTCACCATGTAGAGATAGGCAGGTACTCTTTCCTCCCTTTCTTCCCAACAAACACACAAGTTTTTTCCTTTTTTTTTCCATCATGGTTCTTGCCTCCCAGAAACATCAAACCATTTCACACAAATTTATCACCTTGGAGATTATTGGAGTGGGCATTTTGAAGCCGTGATCAAAGGAGAAATTGAGGAAATCTGCAGTCTCCCCTTGTGTGTGCTGTCTCAAGATTCAGAGCCTTAAAAAAAAGCAAAGGTTGCTTGTATTATGAATTTGTGTTTCTGTTGCGGTTAGGAGCTTTGGTTGAAACAACTGGTCAAGACAAGATCAGTGTCTTTCTGCAGTTTGGGAATTTGGAGCTTTGAAGAAGTAAGGTAAGGAGAAGTTGAAAAAAATTAGCAGTTTGCAGTTGAAGCCCTTCCTTGAAAGAAAGCTTTGAGAAAAAAATCGTGCATAATAATAGTGGTGTCTTTTGTTTGGGGAAGTTTGCATTTCCAAAGTCTTGGAGCAGAGGATCCAAAAAGTTTCTTCTGTTTTTGTGTCTGGTTTGAGACCTTGAAGCAAGGGGCTCAAAGATTTCGTTAATGTGTTGCTTTGTAGTCTCTTGTGTTTTTTCTAAACCTTCAAGCTAAGGTTTTTAAGAGATTTGTTTCTGTTTTGCAGCCTTGATCTGAAACCTTGAAGCACAGGATTTTGGATATGGCAGCTGCGATGGAGGATGTCTCACCCTCAATGGAGGAGGCAGAGAGAGCCAGGGAGCAAGCAGTAGAGAAGGCCACAAGGGGTACAGAGGCTGCAAAGGAAGCTGCTTTTGAGTTGAGGGAGGCTGAAAAGAACCAAGGGACATCTGCCTTGAAAGTGATGCAGGATCAGTCTCAGGCAGCCAAAGGACATAGCTCTTTGACAGAGGAGGCAGCTGATGCTACTGCAGCTGCAAAGGATCAGACAGTCAAGTATGCTGTTGAAACCAAGGATGTAGCTGCAGTAATCCAAATGTAAATGAAAAAAATCCCCACCTTCTTTCTCGAGAAAACTCTTTTCAACAGCAAAAGCTTCTGCAACTTTGGGAAAGAAATTGTGAAGCTCTTACATTCCATAAAAAGATGTTGATCACAGCAGAGATGTCATGGATGTTTGCAGGTATGATGCAGCCAAAGATACCACATCTGAGTACACAGGTAAGGCAACAGATATGATGCAAGAAGGCACAACCAGGTCTACTGAGCAAGCTGCAGCAGAGACAAAGGATGATAACATTGGGCAGAAAACAAGGGAGATAGTGGAAGGTACCAAGCAGACTGTGTCAGAGTCTGCTGAAGCTGCATCAAAGAAAGCTGCAGAAACATGGGCTGCAACCAAGGACAAGGCAAGTGAAGCAAAGGACACTGCTGCTCACAAGGTGTCTGCGACAGCTCAAGCTACCAAAGAGAAAGCCAGTGAAGTAAAGGATCATGCCTCCTCAACCTTGGGAGCATTGGACAAGAAGCCAGACAAAGATGACAAAGCTGCAAAAGATGAACCTCAGAATGATGATGCTCCTAGAGCTGCAAAAGATGAAGCTCATGATGATGATGCACCCAGAGCTGCTCAAGTGCAATATGATGACTCTGGTGCCGGCTCAATTTTGGAACAACTGAAGCAGAAGGCTGCTGAATTCTTTGGAACTGTGCAGCAGCAAAAGACTGGTGAGACTACTGAAGAAATTGCTCAAGAGAGTGTTGCTTCAACTGTAGATGAGACAAAACAGAAGGCATCTGAGACTGCAGGAGTGGCCAAGGAGAAGGTAGGATCTACTTTGGAGACAACCGAGCATAAGGCATATGAGACGGCAGGATCTGCAAAAGAAAAGGCCTCTGAAACTGCAGGAGCTGCCAAGGAAAAGCTTGGGTCTACACTGCAAACAACCAAGGATAAGGCATATGAGACTGCAGAATCTGGGAAAGAGAAGGCCTCTGAGACTGCAGCAGCTGCCAAGGAAAAGCTTGGATCTGGCATTTTGGAAAACACTACCAAGGATGATAAGACATATGAGACAGCAGAATCTGCAAAAGAAAAGGTGGCTGCTTCTGAGACTGCAGATGCAGCAAAAGAAAAAGTTGGGTCTGAGTCCACAGAGACAGCAGCCTCCATCTTAGATGAATTGAAGCAAAAGGTGTCGGAGCTTTTGGGAACTGCAAGCAAAGCCAGTAGTAGTGCAGCTGATCAGGATGCAGCAGCTGCTGATGCATCCCAGGAGAATAATGCAGCTGCTTCCACCCTGGATGTCATGAAGGAAAAAGCTAATTCTGAGAGACTTAGCAGAGATTCAGCTGAAGAAGCAAGAGCAGCAGCTGCGGCTTCAGGAATCCAAGGAGCAAACAAGGAGGATGGTTTGGGGCAAACTGGAGTAGGCAGTAGTAGATTGGGAGACTTTGAAGCTGAAAGCTTCTGAGCTGTTGAGCAGTCTTCACATGATTTCCAATCAAACTGCGACTTCAGCAACAAACAAAGCTGATGAAAGGAAGCACAATGTTCAACCAGGTCTCACTTGGGACAATGTGAGGTTGAAATATGCAGAAGCAGCTGCTGCTGCTGCAGCATCAATTGCACCCCACAAAAGCAACAACAACACATCCACCGTTGCTCCTGCAAGTTCTGCAACAGGAATAATTCCTCCGGATTATGAGTCTGAGACTAGGAAAGCTACAGCAGATCAAGTTGCAGATTATGCAAATGTCAGAGACTGCTAGGGAGTTATGATCCTCATCATCATCATCAAGGAAAGGAGACATGGACAAAAGTAGCAAGCAAGTAAAGTCAGTATGGAAAACACCATCCCAGTCCACCACAATTGCAAATGATTTCAAGGATCACATATGAAACCAAGTTGCAAAAATCCATGAAAAACCTTCTCCTTGAAATTCATGCAGTCACAAAACAAGGGCTTTTGATCAGAGATTCAGAGCCAAGGTATTTGATTTGATCACTGACTCAGTCTGCCCATGACCCATGAAACCTTTTTGCTAAATCTGGGTCTCTAGATAGATACTTTGGAAAAACTCCTCTCCTTTTTGAAGTCCATTTTGTGAGGCTTCTTCAGAGTTGGATTAAAGCAGCAACAAAACACTGAAATGGGTTTGGATTGGAGTTTCACACAGGAAGTCTGGGGAAAAAAAAAAATCCAAAAGGTTTACGAGGGACTTGGACAAACCAGAGATGAAGGGAGCTGGGATTTCAAGGATGACTGAATTTTGATGACATACATATATGATGCATACCATCAAAGTATGTACATAGAAGTAGATGATTGCTGTGAATTCTCAAAAATGCACAAAGCAGTTGTAGTAGTAGTGGTGGTAGTAGTAGTAGTAGAAAAAGAAGTAGAATACTTTGTAGAGTATTTTAGTAGAATACTTAGTAGAGTACTTCAGTAGAGTAACTTAGCATGGTTAGGGAGGAGATAGAGTGGAGGAGATGGTTGGGAAGTTCAGATTAATTATGGTCATGTCACTCTAAGGATTCATAATCCCTTCAATTTTGTGATCCCAACTGTTACAGTGAAAACAAAGAAAGATGGAGAGATTGTCACCAAACATTTCCTTTCTTGAAAAGGATGAACATAATGAATTTTTCATCCATTGAAAAGAGAGTTACACAACTTTTCATCCATCATCAGGAGGGTTACATCAACACTCTAAAACCTCGAAAGCCCCCCCCAAAACTTCCCATGTTCCCAAAGTTCCCAATAATAGCCCCCCCCAAGTCAGCTTAGGAATTTGAACCCCCCCCCCCCCCAAGTCAGTGTAGGAATTTGACACCCCCAAATGGGATACAAATTTATTCTGGCCTTTTCCATATAGAACAAGCTTTGCCTTTAAGGCACAAAAGTTTCAACCCTTCCATCATTTAACACATGATCAGACCAACTGAAATCTAATGCTTCTTGGGGAACCCCATGAACAATGAAACAAAAAATCATATTACTATATGAGCAATGCAATGAGTTATTTTTGAAAACTTTCATTGAAAAACAATTTTTTTAAAGATTTCAAATGAAACAAACTTTGATGCACTCACTCACAAGTGTCTTTAAAATTCATACCCAAGTGTCTTTGATTTCATACCCAAATTTCAAAACATTGCCCAGAATCATCCATCTCAATATCTCAAAACACGGATTCAAAATGCTCAAATGTTTTATGATTCAAAATGCAACCAAATTCTGCATTCATGAGGAGCCCAAATTCTGAAAACCCTCTCTCTCTCTCTCTCTCTCTCTCTCTCACTCATCATCAAGAAGAGAGAAAAAATCAAAAGCCCCACTAAACCCCCACCCCAAAAAGCCCATGATTAAGAAAGAAAGTGAGGTTTATGATCATATTATACACATTACATCCGTTATAACATACCCTCGATCCCAGGGGTTTAATTCAGAGAAGTGGTCCCAGAGGGTTTTTATTTGAGGGGACTTATAGTTCAAAAAATTATGCACAGAAGTACCCAAAGCTTTCTATCATGCTGGGCACTTCACAAAATTCTGCACAGAAGTACCCAAAGCTTTCTATCATGCTGGGCACTTCACAAAATTCTGCACAGAACTACCCAAAGCTTTCTATCATGCTGGGCACTTCACAAAATTCTGCACAGAACTACCCAAAGATTTCTATCATGCTGGGCACTTCACAAAATTCTGCACAGAACTACCCAAAGCTTTCTATCATGCTGGGCACTTCACAAAATTCTTATACCAGGCAACCAGAGACAAGAAACTCTCATTGCAAGGGCAATGGGCATTATCCGAGCTGAGCAGGAAACGTGCAGTGGCCAGGAAGGAAGAAGGATGCTGCTTCAAAAGGGGATTGATAGATTCTTCCAGGGATCAAAGAATTTTGAGATTCACAAGGCAATGTGGAGGATGTGTGTTGCTTTGATTTGTGTTTCTTTGTCGTTGTGAAACCTGGCAGTTGTGGTTGTTGCTGCATTGTTGTTTCTTGCACAACCCAGTGATTGAAGAAATCATGCAATCACGTTTTGCAACTAAAGCTCCCAGGACGGCTTTTTTGTTTTTTTTTTTAAGGCCCTGCTCACTCGAGATCTGGAGTGCTCAATGAGCAGGAGCTGATGATGATGCTGGGAGTTTTGGCTGCTCTCAAACCCAAGTGAAAAAACTGTGATTCCGCAGCAGCAGCAGCAGCAGCAGCTTGTGTGTACGGGAGTTCTTGTTTGAAAGTTTTGATGATAGGGGCCAACAAAAGAAGACAGCTTTGTTGCAACCAAGCAAGAAGAAGAGGGCTTTTTGGCTGGTCCTTCTCTGTGTTGAAATTCCAGCTTTTCGAGTCTGGTATGTCTCTCAACTCTCAGAGGTCCATGCTCTCTTGATTCTTCCTACTTCCGCAACTTGAGTTCTTTTGATTCTGACGATTTCACACAAAATCCAGGCGAGGTGGATATATATGGCTTTGTCTTCTTTATATGGAATTTTGTAATGTTTTGTGGGTTGGTGTCTTTTTGGGAGAAGGGAAGACCTTTGCAATCTGTGGGGTTCTTTGGAGTTCTTGGGTGGTTTGTCCAAAATTCGCCTGGGGTTTTATAATCCTGATCCAGTTGCTGTGGTGCAGCTGCATTTGCATATTGTCTGATATATCTGTTTGCAAGAGGACAATTGCTCTGTTTGGTCACAAACCTGGAGCTCTGTTTTTTGTTCCTTTCTTTGTGTCTGTCTAATAAGTCAAGGCCAATTGTCGGAGTTTGTGGATTACAGCTTGAGAATGAATTTGAGGCAGATGGGAAGTGAGACCTCTTTTGCCCTGAGTCATTCCACAAAGAATGCAGAGAGTTGGTTAGCTCATTATCACACCTCTTGATGATACCTCTTGGTGATGGTGATGCATTATCAAGAAGTTCTAACTGTGAACATGATGAATTAGTAAGGAGCTATGTCTCTTGACTACGAGAAAACCTCATGATTGAGTCTTCCGATCACTTCCAGAAATGTGACAGAAACTCAGGACACAGATTTTCATATAATGGTTTTTTGTTTGCCCAGCTTTTGGGTGGATTTATTACATAGTTATGCACACCCACCATTGGGAGCTGATGAAGTCAGTGGGGCAGGGAGTCATGGCAGCTCATCACTGCTATTGCTGATGAGGAAGGTGATTGGATAGTCTGATACTTTGTGAGTAACTCTCATAAGGTCATAACTCCACTCAAATGCTATGTTACCTTCAAATTGTTGTTGTGGAGATTTCTCTGCAATTTCATAGACATGCATAGACAGGAGATAATTCAGAGTTTTGTTTTCTGCAATGCAATCCAAAATCACAGTACTTTTGGCATACAAAAGAGGCTCTTGCCACACTAGCTTTTGGCAAGCATCTAAGTTTCTGTTCTTCTTTTTTTGGGGCGGGGAGGGGGAGGCAAGGGGTGGATTTTGGATCTGTTGCTATATCAGTACATCAGTATGGTAGCATGCATGTGTATTCTTGGCTTTCATCATGGGGTCAAAAGGTTTTGCAGGATTTGGAGAAGGTGATTCACCATGATGGTAGCAAGCTTCAACCTGGAGGGCTCCTCCTCCTCAGCAGGCCAGGTGGTGGTAGTCACGACAGCTGATGAAGTAGTCACCAACAAGCAAGTGCCAACTGCTGAAGTTGAAGCATCTCCAGAACGTGTCGCCTTGCTCAGTGGCTGGCGTCGACACAATGACATTGCATCACTAGCAGAAGTGAATTCTTCGGTCAGTGTTCCTAACTTGGATGGGAAATGGTACCAGAAGTTTTGGGCATTTGCAGGCTTGGGTTTCCTCATCAGTGTTGCATACATGGATCCTGGAAACTGGGCAACTGATCTTTCAGGAGGTGCAGCTTTTGGTTACACGTTGCTGAGCATCGTCTTGATCTCAAATTTCACAGCAATTTTCCTCCAATCTTTGTCTCTCAAACTTGGAATAGTAGCTAATCGGGATCTGGCTCAAGCATGTCGGGATGCATATCCTGTATGGTTGGTGTACTGCCTCTGGATCATGATGGAAATTGCCATAGCAGCTACAGATCTTGCTGAGGTTATTGGTTCAGCTGTTGCACTGAACCTCTTGTTTGGTATTCCAGTGTGGTCTGGAGTTCTCATCACTGCAGTTGACACTCTATTTATCCTTGTTTTTGGTACCAAGAGTTTCCGATCTCTTGAGGTGATTGTTTTTCTGCTCTGTGCCCTCATTGCGGGTGTCTTTGCTTACGAGTTAGCTGTAGTGAAGCCTGAGTGGGTTAAAGTCGCAGCTGGTCTTATCCCAAATCCAGAAATCATCACAAATCCAGATACTTTGTTCAATGCAATTGGCATATTGGGGGCAACAGTCATGCCACACAGCCTGTTTCTTCACTCAAGCATCATTCAGACACGAGCTTATCCTCGAACTAAGGAAGGGCAGAAGATGGCACTGAAATATGGAAGATGGGATTCAGGCCTTTCATTGATGCTTGCATTTTTTGTCAATGCAGCAATTTTGATCCTTGCAGCAGCAGCATTTCATTATGGCCCAAATAAGAATGTAAGTGTGGCAAACATTACTCAAGCTTACGAACTCCTTGCACCAGCATTGGGTAGCCGTACTGCTAAAATTCTCTTTGGTGTTGGTCTACTTGCCAGCGGCCAAAACTCAACCATCATTGGAACACTAGCAGGTCAAGTGGTGATGGAGGGTTTTCTTCAAATCCGGATCAGGCCCTGGCTTCGAAGATTGATAACACGTTCAATAGCGATTATTCCAGCTGCAATTGTTGCTGGAGTGGGAGGAAATTCAGGTGCAGGAAGATTACTAGTACTCAGTCAAGTCATTCTTTCCTTCACTCTCATTTTTGCAGTTGTACCATTGGTTCACTTCACCAGTAGTCGAGCCAAGATGGGCAGTTTTGTGAATAGCTGGTTCACTCGAATTGCTGCAATTGTGATTGCAATTTTGATTGCTGGCTTGAATGCTTACTTGATAGTTCAAAGCATTCGGTTGAAAACATTTGGGTCTGCTGGTAATGCTTAAAAAAATCACCCTTTTGACATTACAAATTGCAGCTCAAAAAGAGAGCTCACACTTCGTTGTATACTTACCCCTTCTTTGGCAATTTCTTGATACTCATAAGGGTCGTCTATTTTATGGTGTCTTTGGCAACTTCTTCACATTAGCAACAATTGTTTAATCATGGACAAATAGCGCACAAAGATGCATTCATTTGTTGGAAAATGAATGAACAAACTTTGCACAATAGTTTACATACTGCCTCACTGATGAAATTTTTACAAGATTCCCATCACAGTATTATGTATCTCTTGATTTGAGGAGGTTGTGTGCATAAGGTTCACAAATGGGTACCTTATTGGTTTGTCCAGTAGTCCCTCAGAGATTTTGTTTTGCAACAGATCCTCCTTGCAATTGATTTTCTTTGAAACTCCATTTTTAGTTGCAATGGATCCCTGCAATTGAGTTTCTTTGCAACTCCATTTGCTGAAGTATTTATTTGTGAAAGAGGACAAAACTGCTTTCATCAAATGGCATCTTCAATGTCACTGAAGCATCAACCAATTGGAGTGTTGAGTACATGAGCAAGAAGTTCTGTAAACCAAATGTAGCATGCATTGAACACGAAAGGATCTGTTCAAATCAACACACAATGACAATCTCACTTATCACATCACATCCTCACATTGTAAATTTGTTGAGCAACATCGCAACATTTGTGGAGCAATGATGCTTCATCCAAAATGTCCTTGACAATGGGCATGTTTTAAATAGTATTGTGAAAGCTAAGAAGTTGTGGTCATCAAATATCTTTATTGAGAAAAATTGGAGTTAGTAATGAGTAATCTCTCCCCCCTCACCCCCCAACCAAAAGCAAACAAAATCATCGTTCTTTTGGGTTAGCAAAGGCTGGGCAGCCACACCCCAACATTGACCTTCCATATAGGTGGCAGGGGGTTTTACTTTGAGTGAGAATGACCTCATTACCACTGAGCTAGTTGTGGCATTACTCTAAATTGTTGCAATCCTAGCCTCTGTGGATGTAAGTAATTTAGCAAATTGTAGATGTTGCCATGATCCAATTCCATAACTTGTGGCTGAAAACTAACTGAAGTTTATATGAATGTATTACGACTTTGTCACAAATCAAAGAAGTTTCTCTGCATTTGTACTATGTTTGACACAAATTGGATAAGTTTCTTTGAATGCGCTCCAATGTACACTGTAAGCTCACCTGATGATATACCATTTGATTCCAAACCTGTCAGGGCTTTACAACCTTGGATCCCAGTTCTTGAGGCCAGATGCAAAAGCTCTTGGCAGCAGAACGGTGCCTAGTTTTCAACAAGTTCTGGTTCAATCCACCTGCCATTTTCCTTGATCAACTCGATGAGCGCATCAGTAGCTTTCGCCATAGCAATACCTCTCTTCACCACTTGCTGCACAAACAAGTAAAATACTTTTCAATGAAGTTGGTGGCCCACAATGATGTACAGTCAAGACACTCAAATGAGGATGAGCACAGCAGGAGATTGCACAGTGTGGGAGGCAGCTTGCATTGCAATCAGTGTGAAACCCATGTGAGTTCACAAGCAAGAGAAAGACAAACCTTGCCAACATAGAGATCAATTTTGCCCGGAGCACCACCGACATACCCAAAGTCAGCATCCGCCATCTCTCCAGGACCATTCACAATGCAACCCATAATTGCAATCTGCAGTTTCAGAAACTCCATGAGCTAAATGATTTTTGAAAGAAAAGGTGATCTATGGACTAGCTTAGAGTGTGCACTGAGCTTGGAGCTACTGATGAATGATGAAAAGATGAGAGCATACATTGAGGAATGACCTCCAGAGCCATTTGTGTAGTATGTACACTATCATATGAGAGGAAAAAAATGCCCATAATACTTCTGAAGAATCAGAAAGGAGAAGGCAAACATACCGCAACACCAGGTAAGTGAGCTGTTTTCTCACGGATCTGTGCACTGATTTCTTGGAGGTCAAAGAGAGTGCGCCCGCAAGAAGGGCAAGATACATACTCCTGCACACATCAAAAAATCATGACTAATGCAACTGTCTTTACTTTCTGCATAAAAACCTCAATGTTTTATGTGGAGAAGGCTCTAAAGATGACAATGAAAATACCATTTCAAGACAAAGAAATGCAACTACTATTCTTAACATGAATAGCAAATAAGATGTCACCCTTGCTGCAGCAAAATTAGAAGCTCAAATGAGAGGACATATGGCTGTACCCATAAAACAACAGGAATGGGCTAACATATTGTAAACACTTCACAATATGCTAGGCCTCTCATACCCACTTGGATGGTCAATTTAATTGACATTGAACAGACAGAAAGGCTGGAAGTCAGCTTGTCATAGTTCCAGTGTACAGTTGTGAACATGACTTTTCACATTAGAACATGAGTCTCTAAACAGAGTGCAAAGCAAGCTGCGAGATCCCACCGTTTTTGTGTTACGCATGCGGCAACCCTGAAGCATGCCAAAGGAAGTTGTTCTCAAGAACTCAAATTCTTGATCTTCTGCCTCCAACAAAATTCCATCTCCTAAACCATCAACCAATAAAGCACCAGCTTCACTACCTGCCTTGATCACCAAATCATCCCTGCAAAGAGAAAAAAAGAGAAAACTTAGCAGGAGGAGAGCATCACCACTTGCATTATTATCCATGACCCAAACATTCAACTAAAAAGCCACAACAATTTAGTTCCAGAGTATGGCTTTCCTCAGGTTTTTGGCAAGGAATGCATATCACTGTCCAGCCCAATGACAGTCGATTGGATTACCTTTCAGTCTTGGAAGGGAACTTGAGGTGATGAATAACAGGGAAATTTAGATTATTTGATTCCAAATATTCAAACAACCTGCATGATGCCAACCCAGGGATCAGCATTGACATTCCATTGGCAATTCAAGATTCCAGTGCATAGGGGAAAAGTGCTCTCCTCTCTTCTATCCTGATCATGACAAAGACATAACAGATGAGACAACTGTAAACCTACCTGCGGGAGGCCTGCACACGGCTTGACTTCTTCTCATCCTCAGGTAAGTATGCAAGCAACATTATGGCATCCACAGTTTTCAGCAAGTCCAGCTGTTCTTGTGGTTCATCACCACGTAGTGTTACTGCAACACGTGTACCTGAAGGAAAAAAGGACTTCAGATTCCAAACAAGCCAAACTCAAAAGAGCCCATGAATAGGACCCCAAAGCTAAGAAATACTTTCTTCAGCATTCAGAGGAGAAGAATAGGATGTGACCTGCAGGTAGTTTCTTGTGAGAACTAGAGGCCACATCATCCAATGTAAGAAGAGCAATAGCATGAGGAAATGGCTTTGCCAGCTGCTCTGCTACTGGAGTCAGCACTCCCATACCAATGTCTGTCAACCTCTTTACTGCCAGCCTCTGCACCACAAATCAAGAAACAACACATCACAGCTAACATCTTACAAAATATAAGTCACATGCAACTAAAGGTGACACAATCACTTAGTGTTCGAGGTCAAACTCCAGTTCATTGCAATCTTCAGTACATGATAGCAAGAAACATGGATCTCTAGCTACAAGCACTGACCGCCTCCTTATCTTCGACAGCTGGAAGCTCATTCAAAAGAATCGTGTCCACTGTTGCCAGATCCTGCATATACCCCAATAGAGTGATGAATCAGGTATCATTCACAAATATCTATCCACTACCTTGGACTACAAGAGAAAGACAACAGACTCAACTGAGAACTAATTAAAGCAATTGGCAATACAGTACAGAAGAAAAGGAACTACCTTGTAAGGCATGCCAATAATAAGCTTGGTTGCCAATGCTCTGTATAGAGTTTCTGGTGCCTGCTGTCATGTGAGAAAACAATTAATGGCACAACTTGAGAAAACCACAGGGTGCTCTCATGAATACAAGCACATTCACTGTCATCAATCACTAAGCACTCAACCACAACCCTGGATTGACCAAAATGGAGACTGTATGACATATGAGCTTGAGTGTGGAGCAGTTTGATCTGAGTTGTTAACAATGTCACAGATTTATGGGCATAAGTCAATAGCTGCACAATGTTGTAGGCCATCACCTTCAGTTGATCAAGGGACACAGACATCAGAACAGAGCCATCTCGATGGAGTACACCTCTGTAGTCAATCTCATCCCCCTGTCCAACATCCAGAAACTGAGAACTGTGAATATGCCAAAAGAAATCATAAGATCACAAGCCTAAGCCCAAAGTCTCACACAATTCTAATAACTCCTTTAAACTGGATGCAAGTTTCCTTCTCTGTACACTCCAACAAATATTTGATTCCATTAAATTGTGGATCTTAAAATCAAGTGTTTTGGCTCACATCCTAAGACTGTTAATCTTGACATTAAGTACAAATGTTGAGTTCAAACTGAGATCATGGGGCCACTAACAAGCTCAACCAGCTCTCCAAAATTGTTGACTTATCACTTGGAGATATGATCAACTTCTTTTCAGACCATGAATTTTTCTTGTAATTGTATCGATGTTTGAATTTCAAACCTTCAGGCTGGGGATTACATAATGTTGATGGATGGAAGAAAGATAAACCCTAAGCTCAAAACATAAAGTGTCAACAGACCATAAAATAAAGATTCAGAATTTTGGTGCTAACACACTAGACCTTTGAACATGTTTCCAGCCTGTGGCCTTGGAAGTCCCGAGCTACCTTAAGCACTAGACTGAAGAATTGACACTGGTCTTGGGGGGAGATCTCTGCCTTGGATAACTGAAGAGGGTTGTCAAAGCCTAAATTCTCAAAGCTAGGGCTGACACTCAAGTTTGGCTGGGAGGACAGGGAAATCACATGCAGTTGCTTGACAAATATACATTTTTTTCCACAAAATTCTGGAGGAAATCCTACAAATTGCGCAACCAAGTACCTACCTCCTTCTGTAAAGGTAGCTGGCCAGTTCGGCGCTGAAAGTCAAAGTACCGACGGTGCTTTTCTTGGAATTCCGGCTGTCCCCATATCATCCAGAGGCCCACACATTAGAGACTGCTACTAAAGTCTTTATGAAGTATCAACTACTTAAGCAGGGCTTAGATTGGTCCATTAGCACTTTAAAATGTTGACTTTGCCACTATGACTGCTCATTCTAGAACATAGCACATATAAACCTCATACAGTGCCATCTGGTCAGGAAGTCCAATGAGACAATAATGCTGATAAATAAAGGTGGGACTCACCACTCCCTTCTGCTCCTTGGTAATTTTCATCCCTAGGTTGGCAAGTTTCATGCAAGGATTAATCTCCTGCTCTGGTTCTTCTGTGAGTGACACACGTATCGTGTCACCCAAACCATCCTGTAGACCAAAAAGATCAATGTGGATGGATTGCACCAAAACAATCACATGATATATTCTTCAGCTACATGGAAGAAAACAAGACACATAAAATAAGCATGGTGCATATTAAAACCATAGAGCAAGAGACAGGGAGCCCTTAGAAGCCAACTAAGTCACAGATTTGTATCTGACCTTGGGTGCTTTTAGCACAAGAAAAAACCACCTTTCCACTAATGAAAACAGACAAAGCAAACCTGCAATAGTGCACCAATGCCAATGGCAGACTTCATGCGGCCATCTTCACCCTCCCCAGCCTCAGTGACACCCAAATGAAGGGGATAGTCCCAACCCTTCAGGTACATCTCTGAAAGCAGCAGCCGGTAAGCTTGTACCATCACCACAGGATTGCTGGCTTTCATGGAGAACACAAAGTTGTGGAAATCCAGTTTGCGGCATATGTTCGCAAATTCAAATGCTGACTCTACCTGCAATCCAGCCACTTATTAAGTTTCCAGAACATGGATAAAATACTCACTTTTGCCCAGTAATGACTCTATATGAGAAGATTCTGACCAGGAAGGTGGTATGTATGATACTGTGTGTTAAGGTTTAACAGATCCAGGTGCCTGACTTGCAGCAGGTGAATGCTGTTCAGCTCCACCAATCTTCCCTTGATGACAATCCTTGCAGAATACTGTTAATCGCAAACAAAAGCAGAACAAAATAATAGCACTTACCATGCCCCTAGGTGAATCACCATAGTAGCTCATGATGCGGTCAGACAAACTTCCATGATTGGTACCAATTCGAATAGCCCGTCCATACTTCTTGCACTTCTCAACCAATGGTGCAAACACCTGACAGCACAAAGAGGGCCCATGTGACTCCAGTGCCAACCTATTGCCTGGCAAGAAAACTTGCCAAATAGCTATCAAGGTTGGAACAGGAATCCACGCATACCTGTTCAATGTGTTCAAGTTCTTCCTGATAATCCAACTCTGTGTACTCCAACTTCTCAAACTGGGCACGTCGGTCAGCTACACACTCAGAAAACATCCACTCATCACCTACTCTGTTGATTGCATCCAAGAGAAACACACAACTGGATAACTGAAACTAACACAAGAAACTTGCAGGATCCAAGCTGCAAAAAGTAGCTCAACTCTGCTCTAGAGCTCCAAACACTCTAGCTGGGTGACCAACCAACAACAATGATGACACCTATTTGTAAGCATGCACTTCAAGACACTGACAGGGTCAAAGGTATCCTGGCAAACCATGCATGAGCACACACTCACCAAAGTTGCCTGGATTGATGCGGATCTTGTCAAAGCATTCTGCTACTTTCATTGCAATTGGAGGTGCAAAATGAATATCTGCAACTAAAGGAGTTGTATACCTGCAAAATACAAACAACTTACAAGCTCCTCAAGAATATCATCAACAAACAGTTCCTAGCACATTTCATTGATATTGACAGCTCCTTGTATGGTTCTAGACTTGAGAAACAGAAACCTAATATATATCATAGCACTGCCCATCGATGCAGAGAAAATCAGGGCTAACCAAGAGAACACACTTGAAAGAATTGCAACAGAAGGCTCTTAGAGTGAAAGAAGTGAAAAGGACAGTGTAAGCAGTGACTGCATGAGCTCACCCCTTTTGCACAAGAGTATTCTTAATTTCATAGCAAGCATCTGCTTCTCTCTTTCCCTGCACTGTAATCCGCACAATGTCACACCCCTTGTCTGCTACTCTCATCACCTGCAAACAACCCATGAAGAAACCAAATCCATCAGAGATCCAATCTCTTCTCTTTGAGTTTACCCAATATCATGCCCACTGATTGACCATGCCGAAGCCAATACAACTAAACCAAAAAAACGAAACTGTGAATTCAGCAGGTGATTTGATTGAGCAGATTTATAGACCTGCTCCACAGTGGCTTTAACATCTTTGGTATCAGTCGTGGTCATTGTCTGCACTCGAATTGGATGTTCACTGCCCACGCACACATCACCAATATGCACCGTCCTGGTTTTGCGCCGCACAGGCATGTAAACAGACTCACAGTACTTCTGCCGCGGCACTGATTTCACACACGCACACATTTATCGATCATCACTACGAACTGTTCAGACATCTCTCTACACATTCAACACATGTACAAGAAACAATGAAGCCCTAATGGAGCAAAAGCAGGAGCCACAACAAGTCATAGATGATGCTGCAGCAGCAACTATAGAAAACTACGATTCTTATACCAAACAAAAAAAAAAAAGGCTCACCTAGCAGTTGGCTTCCTTCGGACGCCGGCTCCATCTCTACCAGTTCAGATGCGGCATTGCGCACACATGGAAAGCGACGCAATTTTTGCCGCAATCGTAGTGGCACTCGAATTACCATCCGACTCTCAACACCCGCGCCAACAAACGACGAGTGGGGCAGACATCCGGGCAACGCGTCGACATTCTTCTTCAGATTGCCAAAGCAAGCGGGAGCATTCATCATCACCGCTTGTCCCATAGTAACACTTGCCGCCATAACGTCCAAACTCCAAACCTCTCTCTCTTTCTCTCTGTTTATCTCTGTCTCTGTCTCTCAGAGAAGCACAAAACAAAACAAAAAAAATTACCTATGGAACACAAACCTTCAGAAGAATTCTCTTTAAAAAAAAACCCACAAAATCGAGATATGTATAAGAGAACAGAAACGAATTCTCGAACGATCTCGAGCAAGCGCTGGTACAAACAAGCGCAAATCTCTCGAGCGAGCGAGCGTCGCTAGCGTTTGTACAAACAAGCGCAAATGCGTCTCTCTCTCGAGCGCACGGACACACAAGGCGACAACACGCGAAGCAAAATAAGGATGAGGGAAAAAAAACAATTAAAAAAAAAACTTGGGACCAAATCAGGCAGTACGTACTCTATAAGGGAAAAAAATTCAAAACGTGACGTGATTGGCGCCAAGCTTCTACTACGTGACGTGATTGGTTGATTTTTGCTCGCGATGGCCTGACGTGATATCCAAGGGCGAGTGCGTTATTTTTTTTTTTTTTTTAAATTAGAGTCAATTTGGTGTTCGGACGAGGCGTCATGAGTCGTAAAGTTGGAATTTTTTTATTATTATTTTATTTTTCGTTCCATGAAAATATGTACAAACAAAAGAAAGGGCCGGTTGGTAGGTAGGTAAGTAGGTAAGTACTCAGGTACAAAAGTCCACAGTCAGCCCTGGCGTGCCCCTTTTTTTTTCTTTTTTTTTTTTTTTCAACTAGTGTGAACCCTGTGCATTATGCAGAGATGTGTTATTTCAACAATGTTTGGTTGATGTTTTTTATTTTTTTTTAAAACTTTTTTTTTCAAACAACTGTCCGTGGCCACTGTCCATCCGGAGTCACTGTCACAGACAGACCAAGTGAATTAATATATATGATTTTTTAATGTAGCTGAAGTGACTACTGACGACCACCATCAGTAAGTAAGCGAGCAAAAGCGAGCATCTCCGCCCCCCAAAACTTGTACAAATTTTTTTTATTTTTAAATAGAATAGTGTTTAATGATCATTGTCCTCACATACAAAGGTCATAAAAGTCCCTTTAAACACTCAAAGACCATTTATGTCTTTACATCTGGACGAGTAATAGTCACACTGTCCAAATCCATAGTAGAAAAATGATTTTAAAGCAGTTAAAATGACCACTGCAAAATGGGCATGGACGAGTAATAGTCACACTGTCCAAATCCATTGTAGAAAAATGATTTAAAAGCGGTTAAAATGACCACTGCAAAATGGACATGGATGAGTAATAGTCACTGTCCAAATCCATAGTAGAAAAATGATCTTAAAGCGGTTAAAATGACCACTGCAAAATGGGCATGGATGAGTAATAGTCCCTGTCCAAATCCATAGTAGAAAAATGATTTTAAAGCGGTTAAAATGACCACTGCAAAATGGACATGGATGAGTAATAGTCACTGTCCAAATCCATAGTAGAAAAATGATTTTAAAGCGGTTAAAATGACCACTGCAAAATGGACATGGATGAGTAATAGTCACTGTCCAAATCCATAGGAGAAAAATGATTTTAAAGCGGTTAAAATGACCACTGCAAGATTTAATGAAAAGGGGTGTTTGCAGGTGTGGGGGTGGAGGTGCTCTACGAAGCTTATTACCCTGCTTATTACCTCAAGGGTCAGCTTTAGCCATAAAAGAATTGTTTGGGTAAGTTGCGTAATAATTTGGTGGTTTTGGCAAGAAAAACAAATGCATTGTTTTTTGAAATTCTTGAAAAAGTTATGAGCACACCCATGACCTAGTTAATATACATAATATTTATTAGGTAGGTAATTGAGAGAGAGAGAGGAGCCGGTTTATCAAATGTAGTTGAGGCATGAATGTGTCGAGACTATTTTGATAATCCGGCTCCTCTTGCCGGTTGGTTACCCTATTTATTACTTATTACCTCTAGTGTCAGCTTTAGCCATAAAATAATTGTTTTTGGTAAAAGTTGCATAATAATTTTGTGATTTTGGCAAAAAAAAACAAATGCCTAATTTTTGGAACAATTTGTAAAAAGTTATGAGCACACCCATGACCCAATTAAATATGTATTAAGTAATCGATGAAAGGAGCCGGATTATCGAATATAGTTAAGACGTGAATGCATTGAGAGACTATTTTGATAATTCGGCTCCTCTTGCCGGTTGGTTACTGAGCATAACCGATTTCCGGATCAATGAGAAAGGGACTAAAAACTAGAGGAGAGAACCGAAAAAATTATGTGCTACAACCCCCCTCCTCCGGACCAATGAGCAAGTGACACATTGGACAATGCGGTCCGGTTTTAGGAATTGGTTTTTTGCTTTTTCATGACTAGTGGGTGGGGAGGGGGGTTTTGCGCAAGCCCCAAATATGATGTGAAATATTATTCAAGCTTATGTAAACAAAGGAAAGTTAAATATTGTCACGTTGGCAGCTTCAGCACAAATTATATTATTTGTAAAAAAATGCTGAGATTTTTTATTTTTTTCAAAAAAATGTGAGGAAAATGAGAAGAAAATCTTTTGGAATGTTCTATTATTTTCTAAGTGAAATCTTCAAAATTCATTAATTATTCAAATAGACATGTGCCGAAGTTGCCCTTGTTTTATGGTACTTACACAAAAGCTAAGAAAAGTTCTTCCCCGAACACCCTTCCTTTCTTCCTTCGTTCGTTCGTACCTTGCCTGAAGCCCAAAAAATTAAATAAAAAGGTCGCCATTGAAAATAAGATGAACATAAAAAAAAAAACATTCAAGCTAAGTTCCCAAACATGCCCAATGGGAAAAGACAAAACAAGATTTTTTTTTTTAAAAAAAAATAAAGTTGTGGAGGGACCGACCCCCCGATAAAAACTTTAGATCACATGTCAAAATTAATTGCACATGTTTATTGTATTTTGAGGTAGTGGTATGCCAAACTTTGCCCTTAGGTACGGTAAAAAAAAAAAAAAAAAATTTTAAATCTGGGTACCAACCAAAAATAAATGAATGAATGAATGAAAGGAAAACAATATTAATAGTCCTTCCTTCTATATTATTTGGCCCTCTCGTAACGGAAAAAAAATGACAATAGGATGATGACATCCACTCGTATCTTATGTGATTAAAAAACATTCAGCGCCATGTCTTTTGACTCTTGTGCAAGCTTTGGATGCAACTCATTAGTTTGTGCGGCATGTGACGTCTTCGCAAAATTGACCCCAAAATTTATTCTCGCTTTTTTTCTACACCGTAGTAGTAGTAGTACCCTTGGCAACTTCCACACTTTTTAAATTATTTGTGAAGAAAATGTGAAAATTTTCAAAACATGTTTTTTTAAAAATTATTTGTAAAAAAATTTAAAATTTTCAAAACATGTTTTTTTTCAATTATTTGTAAAAAATTTAAATTTTCAAAAAAAAATTCATGAAAAGAAAAAATTGTAAAGGAAAATAAGGAATCTATTGAAAATATTCTTGGAATTTTTTTTAAATAAAAAATACAAAGTAGCTTCAAATTTAATTCATTATTTGAGGAACATGTGTTGTTGAAGTTGTTGTCCTTTGTATTATGGTAGTATTTGTTTGATTTATGGATTATTTATTTATTTTTATTATTACCTATTTATTTGTTGGCCTTGCTTCTATGCTACGTGTCATGCATACAACTATCAAGAGTTGGGGAAGTGTGAACAACATGGGGAAAGAAAATTTTAAAATCCAATAAGCGTGGTCATCGTGTGACTTGGGAAAATGGCATGAGTTTTTGCAAAATGTGAACGGGGTTTTGAAATTAGATCTATCTAGCTTTCAATACTTTGAACATGATCATCATCACTATGTATGGATGACATCGTTATGACTTTTGTGGGCTTGTGTGGACAACAACACATTAGAAACGACTTGGCTTTGTATTTATAATAAATTAATTGCATCTTTGTTGTGTTGTGTTTTATGTTGAATTGTTGTTGCAAGTAAAGAAAGTTAATAATGGTTGTTTGTTTTGATGAGAATGTTGTTTTTTGAACTATCTATTGTTTATGTGCAAATTAACGATGACGTTGTGGAGTTGTGGTGCAAGCTTTTCCAAAAGAAGAATGATAGAATAAAAGGAGGTGTGTAGAAGAGTCATAAGAGGAGATAAGTTTTGGAGTGCAATATGTTGTGTGTGTGGTGCATGTTGTTATGAATAAATTGTGAGCAAGACAATTGTTTTTGCAATAGTCTAATGATCATGTTACCAATTTAGTTTAAGTCACCAGTTTTGATTCTTTCACATAGATGAAAGCACTTCAGCATTTTTTGCATTCGAGATTAAAAAAGAAATGACAACTAGATGTATGGTAAAGAATAGAACCAACATTATGTTCATACTTTAAATTAACATACCTTTGAACCCTAATAATACACATATAAGAAAGTGGATTTTGGGTTTTGTTTAAGATTTCGTTTGAATTATAATAGTTGTTGCAAGCTTGGAGCAAAATTTATATTGTCGTTAGTGTTGGAAACCTATTATTTGTATTGTATGGTAAACTTGTGCAAAAGCAAAATCTTTTGCTAATGGTTGTTGGAATAATTCAATATTTTCTTTAATTGGCTCAATGGGGAGACTTGTGATTTATTTCATCAAGATGGAGGGACAAAATAAACTAGCTGAAAGACTAGCAAAATTATAATCAACAATGTGAGGAGTTTGATGAGTCAAATCAAAGTTCTGAATTCTCAAGCTATCATTACTTTATTAAAAGCGAATTTTAAAAGTTATCATCATGTGTTATTTGTTACATTCATACTTTTATTGAGATTAACTAACCATTTGTTTATTACTTTTATTAAAATTTAATTATTGTGTACATTAATAATAAAATCAATTTTATTCTTGTTTTGACAAATTATACCTTGTGAACAAAAGGGAATTCAATGATAACATGTTTGTTTAGGTGGACGTGCATGAATTAGTGTAACCCATCAAAGGCAAGTTGATTGGGGAGTCTAATTCAACTACATTGGAAAAGGGAAGATGTAATGAATGATTTTAAAACTCATCTTTTTCAACAAGTGAAATCACCAAGTTTTTGCAACCTAGTTATTTAGTTTATGAAATTGAACATGGATGTGATCAATTTGATGGTTCTGATGTGTGATGGTTTTTAAATGTTGTAACAATATATGTTGTGTTGTTTAAGGCATCATACTCTTCATGGATGTAGAAATTATGATCTTGTGTCTCACTTAATACCACCTACACTAGTTCAACTATTAATTATGAATCATATCTTAATCTTAGCACATGATGACATATGAATCAATGACATGTTATGATGTGCCATCATACTCACAACTTTTTTCTAGCTCCTTAATGATAATGTGTTATGATCATGCATTAATGGGTGTTGTGTGGAAAAACATGGTTCTAATAATGTAATAGATGATTTTTTTGTGAATTATTTGAGTTTTGGGTTTTTGTTTGAACAATCAATTTGGAAATGGGAAAAGAATAAATGCATGGTATGGTGTGAAAATTTTGAATTAAAAGTAGAAATACATATAATATCAAAAGCAGTAACACATAAAATTTCATTCATTTTGAATTCTTCTAAAAATTACATATAGTTAGTTGGGGCTTTAAAAATAAAACAAGTTAATTAAACCAATAATATACAATTGATTCATAATTATGTCTTTATGTATGTCAGGAATTTTTGAAAGGTTGTTTAAAACACTTTATTTGGCAGTAATATACCTTTTTCATTAATTTTAAAATTCCATCTTATTTTTGTAAAATGGTAAAAACAACATTGAACATGGAAATACATGTTTAGTAAAATCATATTATACACCCCAAAAACATCAATATCAATTAATTAAAATTCCACAACTTCAAAATAAATTGAATGCTTTAATGAAAAATATTGTTCTTTATGGTTCTTTTTTTGTATGTGCAATTTTTTATGGAAAAACTCACATTAAAACTAATATTTCTTAATTAATCATTCACCATTGTAGCATTGCTACAACATTGTTGCAAACTAAAAATGTACTACAATTATTGATTGAATTGTTCATATGGCAGATTAAGATGCAAATCACCATTAATTGCACATCTTCATAACAAATTTTTTTACTTAAACTTACATTTAATTACATCAATTTAAGCTATAACAAAAACAACCATTGTGTCAACACACAAATTATCTATGTACCATAATTGCAATGACTCCAAAATGTGAGGTTAAAAACTAATTAATCCATGTATGTTTTTGTTGACTAATTGATTACTTAGATGTTTTGATAGGAAAAACATTTGCAAAAAAAATTTGGTTTTTCAAGTTGTTTAAGTTGACTAATTGGTCTTTTTTTATAAGTGAAATGTTCATTGTGATTAGAGGTTCATTGTAATTTTTAACTAGTCAATTTGACTATTGTTGAACCATTTGATTACTCGTCAAATGAGACATCTAATCAAATCGAACAAAAAAATGATATATCCTTGGTCAAGTTGATGAATGCATTTTGATCAAATGGGATATCTTGTCAAATAGGACAAACAAAAAAAACATCCTTGGTCAAGATGGCCATTAGGTTTTTGCAAAATCTAATCAAATTGGATAAGCAAAAATAACTTCCTACCCATGTACCTAGACGCCATTGTAGTTATTTGCCTATAATATATTTAATAGGTAGGTAGGTAGGCAAGACCTACCTAGGTACCACAATAAGTTGAGTTGGTAGGTGGTTTGATGGTCAATGCACCTTTTAAATATTAAGTTATGTACTTAATTATTTTTAATTATATTATCTATTTACATAAATTTACAACATACAATCTTGTAAGATGTCAAAAAAAAATTTTTGACAAAAGTTAACAATTTATGAAGTTGTCCATTGCTGAAGACTTGATCTATCGTGATGGAGATGAGAGGTGAATAATTCTTAACACTTACAACCTTTGTTCATGTTTAGGGGGCTATATATGTAAGTACATTAAGTTGGGTAGTTAAACTATCACAAATACTTAGTTACCTACATATTTTGACCTACCTACACTTATCTAATACCTACCTACCACTATAATTTTTATTTAAAAAATAAATTATTTTAATTTGACCAATCAAATGATACATTGTTTTGCAAATCAAAATGACTACCTAGTCACAATAAACATGTTAAAATCGTCTTGTTCAAAACAATGAAGGGCTTTTTGCACACTTGTCTAAACGGGGTGTTTTTTTTACTAAAATTTCCAACCAAATAAACTTATTTTTCTATTATTGAGACATCAACATTCCTAACATTAGCTTCAAACCAACATTGTTACTTGGCTAGAAGGTTGTTAAAAACAAAATCAAAGATGCAAGGAATGATAAATAAAAGTTAAAAAATAAAATAGGAGGAAAAAAAAAGGAAATTGCTAAGAAAGATATTATGAAAAAGAAATCTCCAAATAAATTGTTATATGTGTTTCCTTTGGAGGTATCAACTATTAGAATTGTTTTATTGATTCTTTTGACAAGTTTTTGTTTTTTGATGATTAAAAATTTCATGTTATTTCACTTTATTCATCTTTTTAAAACTTTGTTAACCTTCCAACATAAATTATGAATGATGGTATATTACAATGTCCATTTATTTTGTGTCAAGAGGCAAAATTTACAAACTCCTAAGTTATTAAATGATCCCAAATTTCAATTAGTAATTAAACATGTTAAGTTATTAATATCAATGATATATATTGTTTTAAGATTTTGTTTTTCAAACCACATGTATGAACCTTTAAAGGTTGAGGGTGGACTTTCAAACATGTGCAACATCCTTGGTGATAGTCGATTCTTTTGACCCAAAATTTGTAAATGGATTCAAAATACTTGAAATATTCAACCATTTATGTTTAAAGTATTTTTTTATAAATTGTATGATTGAAATCAAAATCAGAAGTTTTATTGAGAATGTCATTACAAGTGTGAATATCCATTCTTGTAATTTTTGGGAAGTCATAATTGTTAAGATTTTATTAAATTATATTCAACATCTAAAAATCAAATTTGATTGAAGTGCTTTCATTAAAATGTTGTATAAGGCATTAAAAATGGTGGGCAAAATATAATTCTTAGAAATGGTTTTTTAAAAGAAGGTAATCTAATGGTTTTATAGTGTTTTTGACCATAGTTTTAAACTCAAAAATGGACTCCTCATGTGCCATTTTCGAGTCATCTTAATGTGCCTAAACCCTTGTATTCAATGACATGGGTTGTGTAGTAAAGGAATGCATCTTTCACAACACAACATGCATCGTTTCATCAATGAAAGTATGGGTGGCTTATGATATACTTATAAACCCCCACTATTTGGAGTTGATGAAATCAATGGATAGTCATGGTAGTTCATCACTAGTATTCATGATGGTGGTGATGGTTAGACATTTTGTGCGTGACTTTCATTATGTTACAATCACATTGATTATCATACCTCCAAATTGTTGTTGTGAAAAGTAACATAATATGCAATTTCATAGATATAGATTGTTTTTAAAACTTTGGTTCTTGATAAAGTTAAAAGTGGGCTTGATTTGGTAAATGGAGAATGTGAATCCATTATGTTCGGGTAGTAGCCAAGGCCTATTCAACTCTATCCATTATTCTCATATCCCATATTATGAATGGACATCATGTTTTTGATGGCTTTCAAGAGGCTTATGATTGGTTTAGCCACAATGTCAATGAGAATGATAAGGTTATTGAATGTTCAAAAACATTTCATTTTGTCATTGAAATCATTTAATCTATGGTATGAATATGATGCTTGTTTATTGACAAACTTTAGAATGATATAAATTGTGAGTTGAGAATGACATTGTCAAACGTGTTATTAAAGTGCTTATAGTAAACTTAAAGTAACATTGTAGTGAGATTATGATTACCAAATAGAAACAATGGCAAATCAAAAATTGATAATGTATAGCAACAAATTAAATAACACACACATAAGAGTAAGAGTACAACCACGTTTCTATGAACCAATGTAATCTTTTTGTAAAAAAAAAATCATAGAAAGGAATTTTTGAATGAAATATTTTGTATCTTATTATTAAAAATATTTATTGTTGCTTCCATATATCACATGTTTTGTATTAATCATTTAAAAATAAATATGAATTTTTAAAAGTGTACAAATTTTGTTAAGTTTGTGTGTTTCATTTTGAAAATTATCACAACTTCAAATCATACTAAAACATGTTAACTATTTTGAGGTTTAGTTTTTTGTATTACAAGCTACAATTTTCTTCTAGACACCATATACATTGCATCATGTTGTAAATGATTCATAAGTTTTAAATAGACTTTAATTTTTTTTAAAAACATCAATTTACAATTTTTTAATTTTGAATGTTTTTAAGGGACGTCTAATAGTCCTTTATTATACAAAAACATTAGGTTTCAAAGAGTTTGTATTATGATAATTAAATGACCTTTTGTGAAAATAATCATGTTTGATATAACACATGTTCAACTTTAAAGGTCATTTGATCAAATCAAAACTTGAAATTGAAAAATTTAATGATTTAATCTAAATTTACCAACATCCATATTAATCATAAGGCACAACTTGATTAACATGCCATTAAAATGGTACCACTTATGCATATGTAACAAATAATACAATTTTGATTATGATTTGACTTGGTTTTTGGCTTGTGAATACATAGTTTTGCCCATAGCTATGGTCACAATGCCAAAACATGTTTTTTACAACTTGTCCCATTCAAGTACAATGGGAGAAATGATTAGAAAATGACATAAACAACTTTTTAAATGATTGGAAAAATGATTATAGTGGAATAAGACCAGTTGTAAAAGACATGTTTTAACATTGTGGGTGGGCAAGGCCATGTCATTTTCAAGGAAATAGGTTTGGGCAATCTACCTTGAAGCTTGAATATTAAATATGTGCTCATTATTTTTGGGAGTTTAATAAGATCCTCAAGTGATCATATCAACAAGTTGTTTTAGATGGTTCCAATTGGAGGTGATATGTTTTCACATATCAAATAACATAATGGTCCGAAAGCTTCAATAATCAAAATGAATAATTGCATTAATGTTGCATGTTATGTGATGAATTTTTGTGTTATGGGTTAGTTGGAAGCAAAAGTGCACACCTTATACAAAAAAAATTTGAATTTATTTTTGTTTGTTTTGGGTTAATTCAATATCCTACATTTAATGTGAAGATGAGAATCTTGTTTGTACAAAGATGGCAATATTACATAGATGATTAGGCCACCCCAATGATGTTAAGTTATTTAATTATTGGTAAGAACTAACCATTCATTATTGCTTCTTCCTTGGGGGATATGGGTTTAGAGCATAGTAGATTGAATCAATCAAGGAAGCAAATTATTTGTTCAAGAAATGTTAGATCTATGTCTTTAACATTTCAATGTAAAATTCTTGAAGGTTTATGAAAGGTATGATGGACAACAAAGCTTATGATTGAGCTTGAAGGACTTAGATTGGAGAAAAACAATTGAAGCTCATCCATTTTGAAGAGGTATTGTGAACTATTACTACTATCAAATTGTCTTCAATTGTTGTTGTATTGTACAGACATGAATATTGATATCTAGTAGACAAGATTTGGTTTCCTTGATGCAATTGATTAACTTGTCATTTTCCTAGTTATAATGTGGATAATTAAAGAGGAGGGTGTTTGATTGTATCTCATGTGTTCACAATGCTTACTAGATGGTGCAAATTAACAAGTTGAAGTCTCCTAAGAATTACTTATGGGGGAAAGCTCAAATGCAAAGGAAACTTTGCAAGTGATTTATTTTCTCTAACAACATAAAACCGCCAAACAAATTTAACATCTTTGAGCTTGTCTATGAGAGAGAGGGGGAAAAAGAGTTTGCACAAAGATTGTTGGTGCATGTTACTTGGTTCTTGAAGATGTCAAAGAAAGTAATTTTTGCAAATTTGTTTGAAAAAATACCATTCTTATAAGTTTTCAACTCCACAATTTTATCCAGCAAATGACCGCAAATGTTAAACACTCAAATCATCATCATCATCATCATGGATTTGATTTTGTATTTTGTTCGAAAACATGAAGAAAGTGAAGCTGAGTTTGTTCACCAACCAAGCACATGACAACAAAAAGGAGCTCTTGAAACTAGCACACACATGCATGCACTCTTTGTTTTTCCCTTACTCCACAATGCAGATTCAGACTTGCTAATGTTCCAAAGAATTCGCTGGATTTTGCTATTCCTTTTGCAAATTGGAACCTTTTTGGGTGTGGCACATCTACATACTACCTGCCAAAGAATCAACAACGATGCTGCAATTTAATTTTTCCTTTGTAAAAATTTGCAGCAATTCTAGAGTTCTACAGATTTCTCAAGAACAAATTCTCTCAAGACAACATTCTTTCTCTAACTCTTGAGTTTTGTTGAAGGCAAAAAGATCATTTCATTGAGCAGAATATAGCACAATTTGTTGTTGGGTTTTTTCTTGAAACTTTCAACCTCCATTTTCCACAAGCACACTTCAATTTGTGCAGATTCTTTTGAACGAAAGTGATGAAAATTTGTGGATTCAGGAAGTGTGCAAAAAATGTTGCAAAAGTTTTACAGAGGATGATTGCATGCAAATGTTCTTGAAGGAAGAAACCCCCTGTCGAGCAGTTTGTTAGAAACAGGAATAGACCCCTGACGGATATCAGGATGGTTCTTAGGATTCGTACCCATGATTCTCAAGAATCGAAGAATGGGTGCTTGTATGTAAAACACGGTTCTCAAAAAATTTGATAAAAGCAAGCAACTAACTGCCCCAAAAACTGCTGATTATAAACTGGGTTTTCCATGAAAACCACCGGTTCTTTAAGGGTTTAAAATTCTTTCATCGAAAAATGAAAGAACCGCCCAAGAACCCATGGTTCTTTTCTGGGTCTTTCATGAAGACCTCAGGTTCTATGAAATTTCCAAACGACCAGAACTGGAAATCCTTTGAAATCTGGATGTTTTCCTCCTGGAAAAAGGAACCGTCGGTTCTTTGGGGGATCAGAGTCTCTGAGAGAAGGAACCGGGGGTTATTATCCAAATCAAATACCCGCTTAACACAGGAGGAAACGTGAAACAAATGGCTCCGCCGAGATTCGAACTCGCGGGTCTCTTGGGCTGGAAGCACCCGTGTTTTCGGGGGGTTTTGTGTACCGTTACCCGTCTCTTTGTAGGGTTGGCGCTTTTACCGCCTCCGGGACAAGCGAGGAGGTGATGCCCGTGGAGCAGCCGCTGTGGCGGCGTCGTTGTTAGCGGCGCCCGTGGTTGCTGAGGCAAAAGATGGACTGTTTTGCGGCTGATTTGATGCTCGCGATTCCTTGAGGAGGATGTCCGGCATTACGAGTGGTATGTTCTTCTCTTAGAAATTTGAAATTTTTAAAGCTATTTTTTGTGAATTTGGAGCCGGTTTGAGTGATTTCTCGATGGTCGTCTGAGAGGAAAGGCTTAGCCTCGAAACGGCGTAGGCGTATTGAAGTTTCGGCTGTCGGTGCTTGTCCGATCTTTCATCGTTCTGTAGGGATCCTATTTTTGGCTAGAGACGAGAAATTTCTGAAAGAAGAAGAAGAAGAAGAATGAGAAGAGATTTATCGAGTGACTTTTTGCTTCTGTTTGTAGAACGTCCTTTGTCGAGACGGTCATGTTGTAGAAGAGGAGAGGAAGAAGAAAAGGATCGGGAGACTGATTCATCGTTCTGTGTTAAGGTCGTCTTCTATGGAGAGACGAGCAGGTCATGAAGAGGGAGAAAGGATGGAAGCGCGCGAAATATTGTAGAATGTCGTTTGGAGTTTGGAGATAGTTTTTTTGTCATAGAGGCTAATTATATCCGTTGGCAAGAAAAAAGCCGGCGGTCGTACAAACTCAATGCTGAGCATCCTGTCTCAGGAGGAGACATTTGAACAAGAGTTGCTTGATGAGTTGCAGTCTTGGAGAGTGCTTATTTTCCTTTTTTGTGTGCAGAAAGATGTCCACCATAGAGAGAGAGAGGAGCAGGTTATGGCGAGGGAGAAGGACGGAAGCGCGCGAAGCACCGGACATTTGGAGGTCCTTTGCTGTTATAGAGCGCAATAGAGAATCCGTCTGGAAGAAAAAGCCAGCGGCAATACGGAGTCAGCGAAGTTTTGGCACGGGTATTCCCAAAATGAGCATCTGCTCTCAAGAGAACAAGAGTTGCGTGATGTGTTGCAGTCTTGGAGCGTGCTTCTGTTGCATCTTTGTGTAAAAGAAAAATGTCTACGTGAGATTGAATCCTCCCGGAACTGCAGAATAGAGGCATCGGGACGACTGACTTGATAGAAAACTGAAGAGGGGAGAGGAATATAGAACGGGATTTTCTTCAGACAAAGAGAAACGCGTCCAATAAGACCTACAGATCGAGAGACAAGAGATGGACAGGAAGCGGTTCGCCGTGACTGTCATGGACGCTCAGTTTGTGCAGGGAGGATTGGCGTCCATGATAGCTGGATACGCCACGCATCCTCTAGATCTCATCAAAGTTCGCATGCAACTGCAGGGGGAAGTTGCTGCTGTCACCTCCCTTGCGTACGCATTGGAAGGCAAGCCGGTGCGGATCGCAATGCCTCGCATAGGGCCTGTAGGAATGTGCATGAACGTGGTGCAAGCAGAAGGTATTCGAGCACTCTACTCGGGAGTGTCCGCATCCGTCCTTCGGCAATTTCTCTACTCCTCGACGCGCATTGGACTTTACGAGCATTTGAAGATGCAATGGCGAGATCCCAGACAACAACAACAACAAGGCACTGGATTACCGCTCGTCAAGAAAGTCACAGCCGCGCTTCTTGCAGGAGCTGCAGGTGCGGCTGTTGGCAACCCCGCAGATCTGGCGATGGTGAGAATGCAGGCGGATGGAAGGCTTCCTTCTCATCTGAGACGGAACTATAAGAGTGTCACGGACGCGTTGGTGCGCATGGTGAGACAGGATGGGTTGAAGTCTCTGTGGAGGGGTTCGGCGACAACGGTCACGCGAGCGATGCTTGTGACGGCTGCCCAGCTTGCTACTTACGACCAGATTACTGAAGCCATCACCTTACACAAGCTCGTGCCACAAGGTCTCGCAACACAGGTGGTTGCAAGCTGTTCTGCAGGCGTTTTGGCATCCATGGCAGCCACTCCTGTGGATGTTGTGAAGACCAGGGTGATGAACCAGAGAATTAGGGCCGGTGAGCCTCCTCCCTACACAGGTGCTCTTGATTGTGCATTCAAGACTGTGCGATCTGAAGGTCCAATGGCTCTTTACAAGGGCTTCATCCCAACTGTTACTCGTCAGGGCCCCTTTGCCATTGTTATGTTTCTCTCTTTGGAACAGATGAGAAAAATGCTCCAAAATTTCTGAAGGCTTCCTAATGCAGAAGGATTGTGCAGAAGTTGCTTGTTTGGGTGAGTGGCTTCCTAATGGAGAAGGATTGTGCAGAAGTTTGCCTGTTTGGGTGAGTTCCAATGAGACATATCTAAAACTACTATCCTGGAGGTCCATGGAGAGCTTCTTCAGACTTGGAGCTTTTGGATCAAAACTCTTGGCTTGAGAGCTGCAGAGTTTTCATCCTAACATTTTTGTAAGAATGTAGGAAGATCTGACTTGTGTATGGTCTGGAGAGTTGGTCAACATTTGTTACTCAACAATTCAGAGTGATGGGTAGTAGCTTAGAGGAGGAATTTTATGCTGCAATGTAGGAACATCTGACCTTTGTTCATGGTCCATAGAGTTGGTCCGCATACTTTATTCCTCCATTCAGAGTGATGGTTAGTAGCTTAGAGGAGAATTTTTATGCAACTGATCAAGCTGATCAGAAGCCCATGGTAGGATTTTTGATGATGAGTATTTTCATGTATCACAGTTGCAAAGCTACGCTGCTGCATTCTTGATAATTCCACTTGAGTAAACCGTGGAAGAACCAATTTGTAGTCCACCCTGTTGCATGGTGTTCCTGATACCAAACTCGTCTATTTGCAAATCCCAGATATTTCCAACTCTTGGGGCTCTGTGAGAAATTAAGTTACCTACTTTTGTCACCAGTCTTTACTTAAAATGCATTGTTCTAACATACAGTTTCTCGTGCTTTCCAGATAGTTTGTGAGTTATTTCTTTTCTTCACATCTAACTGAGGATTTCACATTCCAAGCAGCCACATGATCAAGCCACATTTGGTTTCTGGTGACTTGATGACACTAGTGATTGGGCCCATATGGGCCAAGCTCTCATAGATACTATCTTCCTATATGCCTCTAATATCAGCTATGGAAGCATGGAGTAGGGTTTTAGAGCAGAGGGTCTATAAGAATATATGTCCATGTCTTCAATAGGACAGAGATGTTACAGGGAAAAGCAATATTCAGGATGTTAGCAATTGGCAGTGATGATCTCTGTGCTTGAAGACATGGACCTCTGTGCAATGGTAGTAACCCCTCTAGCACAGATGTCCATGTCTTCAAGCACCAATGGTAGTAATTAGCACTTCTTTTCCATGTTGTACTAGGAACTAACAATGTGAAGAATCTGCTGTGTCATTGCAGTATTGGAAACGGTATCACTTGAAGTCTCTACGCATGCACTGGTGGTGGTTTCAAGCTTTCAACTTTCCTGTCTTCTGTACAATAACAGCACCTCTGTCCTGAGGAGAGGTGGTGACTAAAGCTCGTGATGCATGTGTAGGGACATTGAAGCCTATTGTTCTATGGTGCACCATTATCAACAACTGGCTGGAATGTAGAATGTATCTCTGCAGGTTTCAGAGTGAAAGAGACAAAGTCATCATCAGTAACATGATGACAATCAACTGGTTAAGCATTGGTAGGTTTGACTGGACAGCAAGGGCAGCCAGTGGTCTATAAATTTCTAAGCTCCCTGAGATAATAAGGTTGATGTAGCTGGTAAAGATCTTGGAGCAACCATTTCCAGATTGGAGATTCTACACAGAAACTTATGGGAGGAGGACTTTCGAGCTGGCTGGTTCCAAAGAAAGGCTGGACAGCAGTGACTGGAAATTTCTCTGGTTGAAGATTTGCAATGGTAAGATTGCCAAGCCCTTCTGCTTTTTGAGTCCTTGAAATTGACATGTCACGACTGTCAGGTCGCTCCTCCCCATATGCAAAATTGGAACGCATTCATTGTAAATGAATAGTCCAGTGTGATCACTCTCTGGTCATCAACAAACTCCCAGTTCTAAGAAAAAGTCTTTAAATCTAAGTTTATGGTCTAAAATCTTTCTTTATTTTAAACAATAGTAATGCTAATTCCTATTGCCCATTATGTTAGCCCAAGTGGAGAACACACATCCTTGCTTGTTAGCTCTGTTTGTTGCACAGACCTTTTAGATATATGTTCTGAATTCTGAAGCATTTTGAACAATCTGCAACTTGTGCAGTAACCAGCTTTGCCATTCTCAGCAGGGAATCAATAGGACAAGCATGCCCTCTTCATTCTCAAGAGGTGATCGACATGATGAGTGCACTTTGTTCAGGGTTGGCGGTGTTGACTTCTGTTGAACTCATGTGCCTCTTCTTCCCCTGACCTCCTTGCCACCAAACTCATGAGGTATGTGAGACACAACCCAGGTATGGAGATAACCATTGATTCTCTTTGTTGAAAATGGAGGATTGTTCAATTTTGGGTTTGCCCACCTAGCTATGTCAAGACCTAAATAAGTCCAATGGAATTCATTCCTCTTGATTGTAAGGGTGTTGTTGACATGATGTTCTTGCCCAGGTTTAGGGTTTAGGGTTTAGTAGGCCACTCGATAAGAAGCCACAATCGATTATTGGAAGCCACAATCTTCTTCACACAATTATCATCCTCCTTCTCCTTTGGTTTGTTCTCCTCTGTATACTCTCCTTTGAAAAATGATTTAAAATTCAAATGTTTGCCCAATGATAATAATAATAGAGCCAACATTTGACTACTATGATTGATCAAAATAGAAAATGAGAAGTCCTATTCAATAAACTGAAAGGAAAATAAAGTATTAAATAATAAACTACAAGGAAAATTATAATTAACACCATGCCTCATTTGCACATTTCATCTATCATCTTGCTCATAATGGTGAAATTCAATGTTATGCAAAAAAACAAAAAAACATATTAACATGAAAAAATTAACAATTTAAACATTTATTCCAACGCGGATATTAAACCTTCAATTCTTTAAACTTTTACAATTGTTGGAGCAAATGGTTATAAATCCAGCACTTTTGCACAAAAAAATTAAAAATGATCATTAGAAAAAAATAAAATTTAAATGAAATGTTTAATAATTGTATTTATTTTCATGGTTTTTTTTATAAAAATATTTTCATTTTCATTTTCTTGTATGCTTGTTCTACTTGTTTTTTATAAAAAGTTTTAATTATTTTTCTATTTTTTTCCATATTTTCTGTATTCTTTTTTTTTTTCCCACCAAATTTTTTTAAAAAAAGTTCTCAATTACATGTTGTCTTCAATTTCATTCCAATTATATAATTATATAATTATATATTTTTTGAAAAATTCCATGTATATGACTAGACTTATCAAATAAGTCAAGTTGTCTATTGAAATTACAAATGTACATTGTTTATCATTGAGTAAGGTTTGCTTTCAAATTTAAATTTTTTTTTTTAAAATCCATTTAATTGTTATCAAAATATTGATTATGTGTTAACATCATGACACCTTGAGCATGTCACCTTGTGTCATTGCCCTTATTGTATGTCATGAATATGTGATAACATGATTATAACACAAATCAATTATTTAATTATTTAAATTGATCGTATTTACACATGGATGAAAGATAAGCAAATTATTTCAAATCAAACGAATGAAGTTTGTGATATCAATTGCAATGTCTTAATAATAAATTCATAATTTTTTCCACCCATAATGAAATATTCTTTTCCTTGCAATATAAATGTTTCTTGTTATAATTGTCACATTATGTGGCTAGAAGCCTTGTTCAAGACAACTAAAAAAGGAAACTCAAGTTTTTTTTTTTTGAAGGATTAAAGTTTTGTGAACAGAGGCAAACATTCAATAACAAGGTGTCATTTATGTGCTCCATTCATTCATTCTACCTCTTGGGTTGTGTTGTTGAAAGTGAATAATAAAAACAACAAAGTTCAATTGTTTGAAGTTGAAGCAAAACTTGCCTACGACGTGGAACATGGCACTTAGTGATGACTATTATTGTGAGTTATATCATAGAACTTTGCAACGAAATACAAATATTTCAAGAGCATAGGGTGGGAATGATTTACCAAGGTTTGTTGAAGGCATTGTTGTGAATGATGCAATAAGAGCTTTGTGACCCAAGGACATGCCAACATAAACTTCATTTATTGAATTCCAATTCAACTAAAATTGAACATTCATGAAATGAATTTCATCAATTCCAAATTGATTTTGTCATCATTCAATGGACTTCAATTAAGTAGATTTATCCATGTTTGATCTTAACCACTTGTTGATATTAAACAGGGATAATTTCACTTACATTGAAGTAGTTATGGATTTTATGGGCTTTCCTTAAAACCTAAATGGACAACATACATGACTATGATTGAAATATAATCAAGGCCTAAATAATAATAATAATAAAATTTACCTATTTAGCATATGCTCACCTACCAACTTTCTTATCTAAACCTAATTACCTAACTTGATAGGCACCCAATGTTAACAACATGTCAACTTTAAATTGGATGATCCATAATTAATTAACTAAATTTATATATATATGGCTTTTAAAAATTACCATGTGTCATCAAATAATTAACTTTCATAAATGGAAAAGGGTTTGAATTCCTTTCTCACATTATTGGATGAATAACATTAAATATTAAAATGTGGTTCAAATTCCACATGTCATCATATAATTGACTTTTAAAACTGGACATGGGTCATAAAAAGATGGGTTGCCATTTTAGTTGCACATAATAAGTTGCATCTTCAATTTCTTAATAATAATATGGATGAATGATAATTTATAATGATAATATACATACATGTCAAGTACATTATATATTTTGTTACAATGTTAGTTTGTTGTGTTAAATACATTATTTTTCATTGCTATAATGACATGATCACTTGTTCTATTGTTTTGTTGTAATTTATGGTTAATATAACTAATAAAATGAAAATATTTTCTCAAGAAACAATGGGCCTTTTTAATGTGCCAAACAACAACATGAAACAATGGAACCAAGTGCACCAAATCACCAAATATCATTGATACATTTGAAACAAAGAAAAATGGCTTTCTATGAATATGTCACATTCAAAAGATGTTATGCAATAATTAGAGGACAAGTTTCTAGTTGAAAAGATGTCCAATTAAAATATCAACCATACATACAAGTCCGAAAAAATTAGATGAGATTAACACCCCCTTTTGGCACATCTACATGGGTGATCTAGATTTGAGGGAAGTGCTACCACCTTTACCTTGGTTACATAATATTGAAGAGGCCAAAGAGGTTTTTAACATCTTCTTGCACTAATGGTTAAATCCATACAAGTGACACCTCTCACATTCTTATTCTTAATAACCATGTTATTACAACATTGCCCTACTAAGTTTGGGTTGACAAGATGTTCAAAATTATAGAATGATAGATCAAAACCTATGAATTTCTTTTAAAGGTGGCTAATTAAACTATTGCTATAGGTCGTACATTTTTTTCATACCAATGATGGATACAATTACACAAAGTTTTCAAACTTATGATCATGGACATTCAAACACATTGCCTTGCTTAATGTATAAATATTTGGACCATGTGCAAATGTAAACACTTGAAGACTTCATCTTATTTGAGCCTACGTGATTTACAAATTCATGGCAAATTACAAACATTAATCACAAGGATCACGATGATCACCTAGTCATGAGAGAAGATCTAAACATTAGTTGGGTTCTTGATATTAGAATCCACATTAGTAAACATTGTAACCTACACTTTATCTTCCTTTTCTTTTATTTTTTATTTTTTTACTTTTATTACTTTACTTACAAATGTTAAAATAACTTGATTCTTGTGTGGTATATCATGCAAGTTTACTTGATTGAGATGATGCAACTGTAACAAAATTACAATTGCATCATGGTCAAAAAACATTAGTGAAGGCAAAGGAAAGTCATATGGAAGGACATAAAGGATTAACAATGCATAAGCTAATACATAATGTAGTTGCAATGGCAAATGGCATAGTTATCAAAGGGTCCCAAACATGTATTGATCGGTAAGTTGAATCATTCACCATGTTGAAATGCTTGAAGGGTATTGAAACAATGTTCTTGAAGTGTATGTTAACAACTTGAATGTTGTAATTGATAAAATTAATAATTGTAACATTGCTAATCTATTTTTGTTTTGTTTCATTTCATGAAGGTTACATTGGTTAAATTCAATATGTTTCAATTAGCAAATGTTGATGTGTTCCTAGCAAAAGTTCAATTTAGAGGAAATACACAACACTACATGCTGGTAATCATTTTGTGGAACCGAAACATGGTTTTTAACAATCCAATTTTTGTACATATTCCATATGCACTACATAGTAAATCATTAATGACAAGAAGGATACTTGAACATGAGTAGAGTTTTATTCTTCCCTATGAGACCTATGAAATATTTTATTGTGCCTTATTCCATTGGAACACTCATTTTTGTTTTGAGTTCTGCATTTTTTACTTTATGATATATAAATTGCATGACAACCGCATGACAAAGATTACATGATTTTTAAGTTTGTGATATAAATGTATATCCATTGAAACTTTATCCATTGTTTTAACAATTTTAATTTGTCCATGGACACTATCATTGAATGTGTAGATTATTTTTGTCTAACATATATGTTTCACCAAAGGTAAAGGTAATGAATAAAAGTTGAATTATGTCAAACATGCTACAATATGTTAATATAGATATTCAATATGATATACAAAGATTTTCAAGCAATGTATGTTCCAAATATGTTACAATGTTACAATCTAGAAAAAGAAATCAATAAGAGAAATTAGAAGAAAAAATATATGTTTAAAAAAAAACCAAATATGATAATAATAATTTTGTTAAAAATTTCAAACATGTCATATATTCAATAGATATTCAACATGCCAAATGTATGCTCCAAAGAATATGTTCATAAATATAAACATCTTCCATTCTATTGCACATATTTGTAACATATGGTCTCACATACGATAATTCAAAACATTGGATTTAAAAAATGGAACTTGGGGGGGACACTTAGTGTAAAATTTGGGATTTATGTGCATCAAATAACCATTTTGGGGGGGTTGATATTAGATAATTGTCCAACCTATTTTTTTATTACCCTATTATTATTTAATTTTCTAATATATACATATTAAAGCCACTTTATATTACTTATAATTCATTATTACATATTATTACATACCCTCTATTATAATCAATTTGGTTATTTGAATAAAATGTACCCTATTTTAAAACTAACTAACTTATAACTTTTACCTATATATAACTTTTACCTAACAACCAATATATATTTTCACTCGTGTATTTTTTACTTTTTTTTTATTAGTGTCCCCCTCGAAAGATGGAACATGTATCCCATGTAACATACTAATAGCGTATGGTTCAAATGACAAAGATTCAAACTTTTTGTAATCATAATTACATATTTGATGGTTATGAAATGTTTGGCTTTAGATTAGATGGTGATTATAAGTATACCCACATGAATTAGGTTCACATACTATTAACAATTGTTGGTTATACCATTGTGACAAAGTTGACAAAATACAAAAACCATCCACAAAAAGTTACGTACACCAATATGTATGGAATGAATGTAACATTGCATTTCATCCATATAAAGGTTTGAAAATTGAAAACATGTATTGATAATTAGTTGGAACTTATGCAACCTAATGCAATAAGAATAGTGAACAATTCCAATGTACATAATTAATGACCAAACTATAAACTATATCTAATTTGCAAGGTGTAAGAAATATAAAATGAACAACTTTTTACCTTATCAAAACTATAGCAAATAGATTTTAAATAACAATTAACACCATCATAAATTTGTGAAACGTTTAATGTTTTTGTTTTAATGATAAAAGATAAGATGTTTTTATGCTATTGTGCATTAATTTTCAAATTCCAACTTGTAGAAATAGGTTTCAAGTAGGTTTTAAAAAATACAAATAGTTTTTGACATCTACTTTTGAACATGGGCTTTTTCTTTTAAGTAGGTGTCAAGTAGGGTTTAATAAATATAAAATATTAAAAAAATTGATGGCTTGCTAAAATAAATGATGATCTTCATATCAATAATTAGTATATATCTATTTGATTAAAAAATTTAATGAAAAAGTAGGTGTAAACATGTATAAATCAATCAATTTCAAATCTATTTTTCATCTACTTTTTAAGTTCATTTTTTTATAATGTTTTGGAAACTATATTAATATAAACTTAAAACAACAAATGGATGTTACTTGACATATGCTTTCACTTAATTTGATGTCATGTTTTTGTAGTTTTATGTGTGACACATGGTTTAAGTGGAAACGCCCCACATTTTCAATTCCCAAAATAAACCTTGTTTGCTTGGTGATTGGCACTCTTTCAGCTCGGGTTGGAAACAAATCATTAGAGTCATTTTTTATGTATACTTTATTTTTCTTTGACCCTACATATATTTGAAATTAAAAATTACTTGTATATGGATGCTTTGGTAATGTAAATGAATTGTTTAATGTCATCCAACTTCAATAAAATTTCAAAGACATTGTAGCTTAAAGCCATTGGCATCATCATTTTAATGGAAATGTAAGACATCAATAGGATGCAATGCCCTATTGCACATACATGAACTTTCAATGGATCATGTTTAACCTTAGCACATTTGAAATCTACAAGTAAATGTTCCATGAATAAATATGAATGACAAACCTCATCCATAAAAGATATTGCAAACCACCATATCTCATATTCCATTCGTGGTGGTTGAGGATTCCATTTCGTAATATGTTCATGTAATGTTTCATTAACATTGTATGGTTTTTTAGAAAAAAATAACATTTCTAAACCTCCTTGTTTTGTTCCTTTGTGTGACCCACAAAAACATGTAATAATGCCCTTGATTATATTTAGGTGAAGTAACATTAACATTTTGATTTGATGATTACATATATTAGCAATTTGAACATGTACACATTCACAACAAGCCCATTGTGATCCAAGATTATGTAATGCCTACACCTTATTTGACCTTATTCTAGACCTCAAAAGTGCAACACCTCCAATAATTGTTGATAATTTAAGATGATTGTTTGGTATTGTCCTTGCCTTCAATAACAAAGCTATGATAATTTGTTGTTGCTTCTTATTGGCAACAACACCATATGAATTTTGCAAAATTTGATACTAATCATGAATGATAACATCACTTGTAAACTAATTTATCAACCAATCAATATGATGCCCACACATTTGTCCTTTTAGAATAGCCTTCATGTTACCATGATAACTTTCAATCATAACATTAGTTCTTAAACTACATATGGAAGGTTATGTTTAGTCACAAACCACGTTATTACCTTGGGCAACCATTTTACTTGGAAGTCACACTAGAACAAATGCACTTGAGGATGTTTGATCATCAAGTTTTTGACTTTTTGTATTATCCAACCAATAGTTCCATCAGTTATGGGGCCTTTTCCATCAAACATTAGGCACCCTAATTCGTGCAAGATTGTGGCACAAAGGCTAGGATCATGAATCTTTTTGCATGTTTGTTTTACCATGCACAACACACATGCAATAAACATAAGAATATTTTGACATTAGGCCACACAACTCTATGCAAAGAAATCATAAATAATTGCAATGAGGGTTATGAAACTTGAACAATAAAGATATGAAAAAATTTGACAATATTTAAATATGTGAATATGTTACATCTACCTAATTATAACATGTTATATCAATAATATACTAAACACGGTGAACAATTAAATTTAATTATAAATGTTATGCAATTATTTTACATTAGATTATTAATCTTTACATCTGCAAAATCAACAATGAATGCACGGGAATGCCAATTTGGTTGTATTGATTACAATTTTTATTTAATGTTTTCATCCCAAGTGAAATATCTATTTTGGCACATTTTTCATCAATGTGAACCCATTCAACAATCATTCTATCATTTGTCAAAAACCATCATTGTATATAAAGGGAACTATAATTTATTTTGTCTTGTGTTAGAAAATGCATTGTAACCATGTTATGTAACATATAAAATGTAATATTGTAAAACACATGTATATAGGTACAAATGCATATGTACACAAAACTCCCTTATTGTCATTGGTTCCAAAGTGTTATCAATAGAAAATACTACTTTGATGACCATGTCAAAACATTTGTTCAATTTGCCAAGGGGTTTTGAACCTAATGTAAAAGGCAAATTCCACCCCATAAAATCTTCATGAACTTGAACACGTGTCTCTTGGTAAAAGAATATTGAGTCTACATTCTCTTGAACCCCATTTGCACATTTGTAGCTCATCATTATTTAATAATTGGAAAGTCTCCTTCATTAATTCATTGACAATGTTACACACATCTTTTTCACAAATGGACAGATCATGGCTTAATTATATTGGGTCATCCATGACATCCTTCACATAATGTAAATGTTTATTCATCACTTGTGAAATGGATAATCCCACCTCAAAATTAATCCAAAAACAAACTTTTACATGACATCAATTATGGGAGTAGAAAATGCAAACCTTGTTCCTAGCTTTAGATCTCTATGAACCTTCAAGCCCATTTTGTCAACATTCTTTGTGTTCATATAAATTATGCATGCAATGTTCAACATGAGATAAATTACACAAATATGGAATTCTACACTGTATCCTTTCCTTTGTGATTGTCCCCATATAGATTGGTTACCATGTTTCCTCGTATGACCTTTTCCCTTTGGCATAATCTTTTCCCATCTTTTGTGTTGGAACCACTTTTAGTGATATAGTTTTTTGACCCATATTGGCAACAGTAGTTGCATATATCAATGGTGAAGGTCAAAGTCCAAATTGTCAATTAAGGCTGATTTAATATTGATTCCAAAAAAATGGTGGTATCAGAAACATTTCAATAACAATTGTGAAAACCATGAGCTTTCCAACTAATTTTCTTTAATTTGTTCAAATATCCTCAGAAATCCAAAAAGTAAAGCAAGTTTTCAAATTTGTTCATGTGAATTTTGTCCTTTTATGACGCACCCCCAAGCTCCTTAATGGACTCAAATGTGAGTCCAAATTGAAAACAATAGAAGAGCAAGGAGTTGAGGCAAGCTCCTTGGCTCATAACACTTTGAAAGGGTAGAGGGGCGTGCTGGAGTTCCAGGATGGGACTAGGAAGAGTGACAAACATCAACTATTCACATGGACCTACACAAAACGAACACAAGGTGGTTAGTGCATAGTTAAGCACTTTTGGTGTTAGGACGAGCCACGAGCAACTCACACTCACAAGACTCACCACGGCCCGGACTTGGGGGAAGCCACCACCTTCCCCTTTATATTATACTCTGTGCCTCTCCACGAGGCCTACATCCAAATGACTTTTTGTCCTGGGACTCCCAAGTGGGAGTCCCGAAATTATTAAAGTTGGGACTTCCACGACTTTGGGGCCTCATAACTTTGTGTGAAAACCTCTAATTGAGATGAGGTTTGAAACAAAGTTATAGCCTTCATCAAGATCTTTCCAACGGTATGTTGCATGTCACCTGCACACAAGGAAATCGGGTCAATTCCTAACTTTTAGTGATCAGGAGTCAAATTGCCAATTTGATTCCCGACCCTTCTTTTGGCCAAACTTGTGTTTCAAATGTCCAAATGGGTGATGCGAGCCCATTTTAGACATTTATGTTTCAATATCTTTCCAATGTTATAAGGAATTCTTCAAGCCATTGGGTTTTGACCCTTGTAATCGCTCTTTGAACATTCAGAAGTCCACCGGGATTCCGACTCCCAAAGTGAAAGTTCCTTTGGGAATGTGAGGGTTCATTCCCTCACACTTTCCTTCACTCTCAAGCTTCCCTTTTGGCCTGCAACCTTGCAAGACCTTGCCTTGGTCGCAAGCCTAAGGCTAAGGTTGTAACACAAAGTGAAAGCTCCTTTGGAAGTGTGAAGGTTCATTCCTTCACACTTTCCTTCACTCCTGAGCTTCCCTTTTGGCCCACAACCTTGCAAGACTTTACCTTGGTCGCGAGCCCAAGGCTAGGGTTGCAACACAAAATGAAAGCTCCTTTGGGAGTGTGAGGGTTTATTCCCTCACACTTTCTTTCACTCTCGAGCTTCCCTTTTGGCCCGCAACCTTACAAGACCTTGCCTTGGTCGCGAGCCCAAAGCTAGGGTTGCGACATTCTACATAAGGTTTGCCATATTTTCTTTTTCTCTCTCACAATATGTTCATCATTTAATCACATTTATGTTGTATTTGTGATATTTTGATCTCATCATCTCATTGAACATGTGATTGTCACCCTCCCTTGTCATGTTTTATACTTGAACTTTGATATACAATAAGCTCAATTGAATTCTTCTTATGTTAAAACAATTTTGGCAAAAAAATTACATGAAATCATGAGGATGTTTGCATGTTGTGAAAGATATCACACTTCATTAGCAACCATGTCTACTTATATAATATCCCTGGGTGGTCATCCTTTCCATCCATCCGTCACGTCGTCCATCCTGTCATCCATCCGTCCTTCCATCCATCCAAGGCAAAGAACGGGAGGAGGACGAGGACTCATGGCGACGACAACACGTCCGCACACAAAGCTTGGCCAGCGTGATTTTCGCAAAATCTATCCAAATGTTTGGCGGAGAGATTGTTTCTATGGAGCAGTATACCCACCAGGACCCCCAACCTATGAACAAAACAAAGATGCACAACGTTTTGGAACATAACAAGCTGGAAGAAGACCAGATGTTAATCTTGCTGTTACTACTGCCGCCGCAACGACGACCCCCACAACAACACGTCGCAGCAACAGCTCTGCGACAAGCTTCCCATACCACTATGTCTCTAAACTGGCAATCTTCTCTTTCTTCTTCTTCGGTTCTTTTGCTACTACCGCTGTTGCTCTTGGTGTTATCGGCGACGGCTATTATCGCCCCCTGCTCTTCATTCGTTGATCCTGTGCATATCTGCTGCTCTAGGTTGGATCCAACGTATATGAACTTGCAACTAGGCAAAGTGCAGGTAGGCGGGGGCTGTGGCTTCTTCTTTAGCTTGGTTGAATTTGCGGTGAATGAGAGATGTTTCTTAAAAGGTTTTGCGTTTCTGCTGTTTCAGGTGCAGTCGGCTTCCTGTGTTGCAGCCGGCCGGACGTTGGTGGTGTTGTTGGTAGTAGGACTGGAGTTCATAACGGAGGGAGATTTTGTGGGCCGTGTTCCAGTGGCGCTGGCGGTAGTAAGAATCTGGAATTGATCGTTCACAACTACTCCAAGAGGCAGTTGTTTTACTAATCTGAATTGAGCCTTGAATAGAATAGCGGAGATTTTTGCTTGGAATACAGCTGCACATTACCGCTGTCAGGAGAGGAAGATTGTACTGGCCGTGGCCTTTGGCTGGTACGAACTCCACAGTGAAAGCACTGCGTCCGCCCAACACAATCTCAGTGTCGTCTGGCAACTGTTGGTTGGTTGCATACCATCTTCCCAGCTGCAGGGGTGCCGTCGTTTCCACCCAGTTACAGCTCCCTGATGAGGAACATGGAGAGAATGTCCGGATCTGCATATGCATTCAATTTGCAGCTGCAATTAAGATGAGTATCAACCATAGCTCACCAGCTCCTAGCTTTAGTCAGCTGAATTCCGAAGCTAAAAATTAAAGGGATCTGCACGATCGATGTTCATGAGATACTTCACCTTGTTGTTTCCATCTGCATCTCCTCCCATTTGGACTAGAGTTCCGTCCGCACGGAACTGACCCGAAGAGCACCAAGTATCGGTGAAGATGAAGAGAGGCATGATGTTGTTCGTTCCCGGGGTGTAGACAGCGGAATGAGCAGTGCAATCATGCGTCGAGACCTGCAGCTCATCAAACATGTGGAGGAATAAGTCTCCACAGATTAGTGCATCCCCATGATTCGTGCACAAACCATTGTCCGTCTAATTACCTCTCTGCTCTCTTTTTGACCGAAACCGAAGTGGTTTATAAGCCTTGATCCGAGCTTTTGCAAGAATTGACATTTGCCATAACTTTCGTTTTGCCATTCAGAGCAGTTTTGGTGGCTCCTTCTTTTTTTAAGCTTATAAGGAGACACAGTGGATATATATAGAGAGAGGTGGTCAGTTCATACAGGTTGCTTTCTGTTTCTTTTGTTTGCAGATTGATTGAATCTAGGAGTGGACCTGGCATGCCAAACCTGCCAAGACTAAGATGGCAAATAATTCAGTGCAAGATTTGGCACCACTTCCAAAGAAGAAGGCAGCATCAAATTCCTGGATGTTGCTTGATGTTAAGGGAGAGTCAATGCTGCTGGAAGTGGACAAGTATGCCA
>Ga0116231_10001299_pt1 | contig 50573 bp, 36 predicted proteins | sample S1TSphgellanicum_2_FD_89695 | JGI IMG/M metagenome (GOLD analysis project Ga0116231, IMG submission 89695) | Host-associated microbial communities from peat moss isolated from Minnesota, USA - S1T2_Fd - Sphagnum magellanicum MG | ecosystem: Host-associated > Plants > Peat moss > Unclassified...
CTTGAGACTTACTTCTCTTGATGGAATCAAAAGGGTGGCTTGCAAGTGTGTTGTTTTCCAATTGCATAGACAAGCATTGTAAAAGGAAGACATGCTTTACAATACAACAACTATTTGGTATGCATTTGTGAGTGTGATATGTGCACTTTAAGGTTAGAAGTTAAAGGTTAGAAATTCAAGTTATGTGTGATTGAAGGCATCATTGGAGTCCTTATAAACTCCACCGAAATCAATGTTTTAAAAACACTTACATGATTCAACATGGTGATACTACACTAGCCAATTGAACTTTTAATGACGAGAAAAAACCAACCTTACATAGACTACAAGTCAACAAATGATGTACCAAGAAATCTATATATGAGCATTGCCATCACATTCATGATGCATGGGCAATAAAACTTCCCGGAAGCAAAATTTGAAGTTTGAGAATGATGGCAAGATGGTGTGTATTAGATGCAAAGTATGTTCCAAGATAATTGTCCCCAAAATTAGATTCCTTGAGAAAGCATAGGCTATATGGTTGCTCAAATTGGGGAAAAGTTTGAGGAACTTTATTTGAGTAAAAACAATCATCATGGGAAAATGAAAGTTTGTAGTGAAATTGGTGGGAGGGATACCGTGGTTGATTATGTCATTGGTGGTGTGCACTAATTGAACGGTATAGAAATTAGCTTTTCAATTTGAGCAAGGGTAAATTTATAAAATAAGGAATGAAAATGTGATTTTAAAAATTCCTAAAAAATCCACAAAAAATGAATGGTGTCAAACTTTCCATTTATAGAAGGTAGGTTGGGAGATTTGTGAATGTGATGCTTCAAGATTTATTTGAATTGGTTGTAATGGAGTTACTAATTGTGACAACTAGTTGTCGCTAACATTTGTGCATATTTCATGTATACTAGAGTGGCCTGTGCCATTGGCCCAAGTGTTACCACATCCTCAACTGATTTTTCCTTCCAAAACCTGGTTTTTTGGAATTTATTTGAATTTTCAGCGGTAGAAATCACTTAAAAATCAATATCTCCCACACTCTGAATCCAAATATTACGAAATAAATTCCATTAAATCCTACTCATCAAGATCTTTCCAACGACACCAAAGGCACATTCCATTTCCTCCAAAAATTTCAGCTACAATTTAATTTAATTTAATTTTTAGTGAAGAAATCATTCAATATTCAAGAACTTTTGCACCACAAGTCCAAACGTCATGGAATCAAGCCCACCCCTCCTTGTCAAGAGCTTTCCCAAGACACTAAGAACACGATCTGAAGTATTATGTAGGCCAATAAGGTATCATGGTTGTCATCCATAACAACTATGTGAGGCTAGGAGTCATCAAAATTGAACTCTTGTGCTTTCTTCTTAAATGGTTAAATTTCATCCAAAGGATGAAAACATGCAAACCTAATCCAATCACTTTGCAAATTGACAATTGTTACTGGATGTTAAACTAGAAGGTTAGAAATTGATGATGCATGGGGTACCAATCTAAAACATCACTAGATTAAATCAAACTCAATAACTTGGATTTGGAATTAGGAAAAAGGTTTAAGTTATAATTAAAATAATTTGCAAATGATTTGATCCTATCCTTTGGTTGATTTTAGGGTCCAATTTTTACCAATATATGTTATTTGCACATACCCTTTGTGAGATCTTTAGCCAAAAAATACAAAAGAAACTTGGCAATCAATTCAATTCAATTCATTGGCCTTTGTAAAAAACATAAATTTATGTAACAAGTAGACATAAAAAAAACAGAAAGAACTATTACAAACATTTATAAAAAGAAAAGAATTCCAAAAAATCAATCAATGTATTAGGTGAGTTTATGAATGAAGTTTAATATTTAGAGGTAAAATTACAAAACGTATTTTGTGACCTAAAAAAGCCAACAAAAATTTGTTCGGTATATAAAGGGATCATTAGATACCAACAATGAGTGAATGCTCCTAACATTTTAAAGCTTTTGCATTTGGGGAGTGGAATTTTCCCATTTTATAGGAAGACACAAAAGAGGCTTAGACAACATATGACATCAAAACATTATCACTATGATTGAGCTTTGCTTTGCTTCACTCTATCATTACTTTGTGCATAATTAAGGAACTCAAATTCATAATGCGATCCATCCTCTACTATGATGCATCATGAAAATTCCCCCCAAAATGCCCTTTTTTGGCTTCCCTATTTAGGGGTTAACTTTTATATCATGAAAGCCCCCCTCCCCCCAAAACCCACTTCTATAGTAGAGATTGGGGGTTTTTATTTTTATTTTTTTAATATTAAAATTTTTTTGAGTTAGCAAATTTAGTCAAATTTACACTAGAATATGTATTTTTAAATTGCAAAAATTACCCAATATTTTTGTCCCAGAAAAAAAAAACCCCCCACCTAAGAGATATAGTAGAGACAGCAAAAATCAACCTGGTTTGGGCAGAGCTAAAAATAATAATTCTTTGGCTCTATTGCAAAAACTGAGCAACAATAATCTGAATGGTGAGAGAGAGAGATATAAAATTATTTAATTAATTAATTGACTATTTATTTATTTATTTAATCCACATTTATTCAATTTTCTCAGTTTTGTTTTGTCTACATGCTTTTATGGAGAAGAAGAAGAAGAAGAAGGGTACAAAACTGAGGCCCAACTGACACAGTGTTTTTGTTTGTCCCTCAAATCTTTGAAGATTCCAACACACTAGTGTTAGCCTAACATGAACCACTGACAGAGTGAATGTCTTGAGAGGAGGACATTGGAGGTTGTGCCTCTCTATGGGTTCAATGAAACTTGAGACTTGATGAAACCAAGTGTTGTCTGGTTCTAGCTTTTTGAAGGGGTGGAGGGGGGGTGGTGGGGAGGGAAAGAAGAACCTTGTGTCTTTCATTTTGGCTAATTTTTGGAATTTTGATGGAAGTTTTGAATTTTAATTCAATCATTTCTTTTGCTATTTTCTTAAAGGTCTAAGGTAGTTTTTTTTATTTTTACCCAAAAAAATTTTTTTAATGCAAAGTGGACTCATGAAAGTGGGACAAATTCCAGTTCTGGTTCTCGAACCAGTTCCGAAACTCAGACCTGGTTCTGGTTCAATGTTTATGAACTGGAACCAGAACTGATGGTTCTAACCAGTGTTGTGAGTATATCTGTTTTGTTTTTCAGTGTTAAAATGGGGGGTTCAGGTTCAGGTTTTTTTTTTTCGTGATCTGTAATGTACCCGAGCTCACATCTTTTTGTTGGAATCAGCACAAGAACTGGACATTGGAACTAGTCTTTTGCTAAATCCAGACCCAAAATTGAAAGTGAGGAGTTCACTTGAAAGTTGTAGTAGCTTCATAGGTTTCTGCCTCGGTGCAAAGAAAAAAGATGTGACCAATTGATTGTTCAAATTGGTCCCGTGAATTGTTTTGAAGAGTTGGGGCTTTGTAGACTAGTACTTGTTGAATGCTACATTTGGTTTGCATGTGACCGATGCAAAAGACATTCAGAGTGCAAAAGAGCTTTGAACAGGAATTTGGAGCTTCTAACACATGGCATGCTTCTCTGATTTTAATGAAGCATGTGTTTGTTGCACAGTTGATAATGTATACAGAATTGTTAGGCTTTCCCAGATCTGTGATGAAACTGTGACTGAAATATCTCTGTCACCATTTCTCCATAGACCCACAAGCTGAATCACATCATCCTCAGAACTGAAAGAACACAGATCAGGTGCCTACAACCCACCAATAGGGGGAAATTCAGTCATTGCATAAAGCAAATTCTCAGGTCATCTTAGACCAATATTGTCCAAGTAAACCAATAAACTTTTCTCCAAATTGGGTGGGGGGGGAAGAAAAAGTAATAGTACATGGAAAAGCGCACCTGGTTGAAATACAAGAAGAGCTTGTAAGAGTGAAAAATACCAGTGATAAGAGAGATATATAGACACCCATCAAGCTATATGCATCCAATTCTGTGATGGTGCAGTTACAATCCGTTATCAAAGTGTCCTCTGTAATGGGCAATTTGGGACAATATACTCCAGATGTTGAACTTCACCAATGTGGTGACAACCTAACAATTCCTTTGTGATGCAGCAAATCTGCACAACATCATCACCGTGTACTACGAGAATGCTAGAATCTAGTCAGAAGAAGCAAATCTACTGCCAATCTTACAGTAAAAAGGTCAGCTTCCATAGATGAACAGAGAGATCAAGTGTGGTCCAGAAACTGCTGATGAGGGACTCCCCCTATTGTCAAGGACCCTCCTTATTGAAAATACCTGACCTCTTCAAGCATAACCTGGAAGGCAAGAGTAAGAAGAATTTACATTTACAATGTAAACACCAGCAGTTGAAGCACTCCCTTATTCCATATTCTCAAAGTCTTCAACACCTTTCCTTGTAGATCAAGGTGAGAGCTGTGTTGTGGGCGACTACACTATAGTGAAGAAGAGCCCATGCATATCAGTTTTACCCTGATACACCTTTGAAGTAGAAAGAAAACAAGAAATCTGATGTGCATGGAGTGCCAATCACCCATCAAGCCATAAAGGTGGGGCCTTGTGTGCATGCCCCAGGCTGTTCACGAGAGCTCTCCGGGTACACACATGGAACATGTTTGGATGTAAGGTATTGAGGCGGGTGAGCACATATGGAAAGCTGAGTTGGTCACGTGCCGTAAAGCGCATCACTTCGTTGAACCATGCACACATAAATAGGTTGGTAAGTGTAGTATGCTCCCTCACAATCACTGAAGCCTCTGCAAGAGCTGAATTGGCACGAAAATAGTGCAAACTCAGTCAGCACATTTACTTAGTAATTGATGTTGGAGCAAGAGAGCTGAGGTTGAAGAGAGTACATTGAAACAGAAAATTGTTACCTGCATTACATGCTGTTATCCTCATAATTGCACAACATCACTATTGAAGTAAGAGGAGAGGTTGAAATGGAACTAGCTCAAATGTGGTTGCTCACCTTTGTGGCCGTCAAAGAGAGCGTTTTCTGGCATGCCTTCAGAGCGATAAGTATCAAGTTGGATTGCCACTTCCTCTGGTGTGGCCTTATTCTTCTTCACAATAGCATTACCTTCCTTGTAGACACAGCTGCGTCCCCCGTGCAGAGAGATGGCAAATGTTGCACCCGGTTTCCATAGCAAAGCCTCCAACACACCCATTGGATCTCTCCGAAACTGTGACTTTGAATCCACCCAGATGCTGTACTGAGCATTTGGGAACAGTCTGTGGCTCAACATCTGCCATTACTTCCCATGTCAGTTCTACATTGCAAATATGATGCCCCAATTCACAGCAGCCATGAACTGCAGCACATGAGCTCCAGAGTTTTCTCAAACAGTCTCCTTTGCCTTCTAATTGATTACAGGGAAACTATGCCTAGAAGGCCAGACAAACCTATCCCCCTCACTTAATCCTGGGCCTCCTGTTGCTGCTTGTACATAATAATCAAACCATGCCTTGGCCTTTCTTCTCAAGTAAAATGCAGACATAAAGAGTCCTGATTCTTACACAAGCAGACCTAAAACCCACCAAAGAGGGAAGAAGAAAGTACCTTGGGAATCTTGCCATTCCTGCGCTGGTCAGCAAAGGGCAGGTTGTAGACAAGCACAACGCGCCACAGCCCTATAGTGCGATCAGGGCCAAGCAGCTTCCCTGCTTTCTCCTGTGACTGTTGTGTAACCTCATCCCACATTGCTACAAAGCATACCTGGTTTCCAACCAATATGCTGTTAGATTCAGATGTAAAGTAGTACCCTGGAAACTTTGCAAGGATCCTGTACAGGTGCAGCAAACCCATGGAAAGGTGTGATGTCCACAAGGTGTGAGTTGCAGAGTGGACAGCCAACTCCAGTAAGAGAGAGAGAGCAAGCAATGTGATGTTGAACTGGCAGCAAACTGTTCTAAGCTTGCTGGACAGCTTTCAACAAAATCCAGACATTTGTTGTGCAAGAATACATTGCAGCAAAATACTTGTTGCTTCAAGAATGCACTTTTGTGGCTACAGGTTTAGGGTTTAGGGTATGGGCTATGATATGAACACCTGTGAACCACAGGTGCTGGAAAGATACACACAAAGGACACCAAATGGGCCTGGGAGGTCTGGGAGACATTCTACAATTTGAAGACAAAGTTAGGGTGAACATCAATAGAACAGTAGCAACATCAAGAGAAGGGGATGTGTACCTATGTGGCAAAATGATAGCACACTTACTTTTGCAGCAGTGGCATTGGTGTAACCAATAGGCTGATACAAATCATCACCGCCCCCAAATGTGCAGGTGAGAATGACCACTCTACAAGTCTCCATGAAAGCCTTGTCAACAGCATCGATGTCAAACCCACTGTTTTCACCAGAACACCAGCCACAGTGCACATTCATGATTTCTTGCACCTGTCACTAGACAAAAAATTGGGTCTCAGTTTGGTGACTTCCCTGCTGCCATCTGAGGGGGAACAACAATTTGACTTGTATTGTTCTTTGTGCAATCAAGCATTCATATACACTATGTGAAAACCAAACAATTCTGATGTATTGAAATGCTCAGCAAGTGCAAGGAAACAGAGCTCAGAGCCAAAAGCTTGTGACATTGCCAAGAAAGACCCCTATAATGAGAAGCACACAACAGCAAAACCTGGAAAGTGGTTGAGCGCTGTAACATTGTGGGTTCTCCAGCAAAACGTTGATGGTCAACCACATAGTGCAACTCCTTGATAGGTGACACTGTAGGTGCTGGTAATTGTAGCTGTTCTAACTCAGGCTCTGGAAGCAACTGCAGGCATGCTGGAGATGGGAGAATTCACATTATGAGCTCTACTCGGACTGGACTGGTTTGCACATCATCACTTTAACAAGATGACAGATGTATAGAAAAAGGAGACAATAAAACTGAACTTATAAATGCAGTAAAAAGGTTTCCTCAAGAAGTGGGGCAATGGAAATGGAAATGCAGTGCACACACCTTGGCGAACACCTGCTACCATGCGTGTTGGCATGTCAAGCCGATTAAGGGTGCTCTCCTTCTCCTCCACCATGGATCCTTCTTTGCCTGCTGTATGCTCCTGCTTGTCCTTAGTGCTGGGTAGTACTACTACTGCATCATCATCATCATCAGTATCCTCTGACATCATCAGTAAAACCAGTCATGACATGAACACAAAAAACTTTGTGGGGTTGTGAGATCTCTGTCTCTCTCCTAACATGGAGGAGACATATTATCCATGGCTTGCACAGCATTCAAACAGCCCTCCTATGAGCTTGGTGACAAACCATTCCATTCACTGAATCTGTGGATGGGTGCCTGCTGCCTTTTCTTTGCCTGGTGGAAGTGACACAGAGACAATGAACTTAAGGCGGGGAAAATGAGAAAGATTGGAAGAGATCTTACAGGAAGAAGAATTCCAGTGGCTTGGAGAGAGGATCATGGTCATCTCCATGATGACAAGCAGGCAGCCACAAACTGGCAGCAGCAGCAGCATGAGCCACCACCACCTTCTGCTGCTGCTGCTGCTGCTAGCAGATCTCCGTCGCATCCTGAAATCCATCCACGTTGATCTCATGCCATTTCCTCTACTCTTCTTCTTCTTCCTCTTACTACTTTTGCTGTTGTCATCTTCCCGCTGATCATCGACCTCCTGCAGCACAACAGCAACCGAACTACCATTCCTTAAGCCACTTTCTTGTGTGTTTCCATTCCCCAAGAAGCTGCTCTCTATGTGGGATCCATGCCGAGCTACAGAAGAAGTAGGGTACCCACTAAACATCTGCTAAAACCCTCCCTGTCTGTATGTTTGGGTCTTTGTCTTCTCTCTGTGTTCACTCTGCTCTCTCCACTCCCTTGCACTCATCTCTCTCCGCCAGCATCTCCTTCTACTTTTCAATATCCAAAACAAAGCTTGATCGGATACCACCAACAAGACCTGCAGAAAAATTCCTTCTTCAGAGCTCCACCACCCATCTTCTTCAGCAACAACAAAACTCTGCAACGACAACGACAACAACTTCTTTTTCAACCCTAATTGTGGAAGCAAGCAAGCTCAAGACCTTGAGATCTAGAATTCAATTGTTTTTCTGTAGGCAGTTGTGGGTGCAGTAGCGAGAAAAGGGTTGGGTTCTCCTCCTCCGTCTCATCTTCCACTGTGATTTTCATGGCTGATGACATTCATGTTTCTTCAATCTTTCTTCCCACTCTTTGTAACAAAGAGTGCATTGCAAAGCTAGCACTTGAAGATACCTAGCCTGCATCATCTGTCATCTGAAGTGGATCTCTCCTGTGCAGCACAGATGAGAGAAGTACAGGAGAGATCAGATCCGATCCATCATCATCATCATCAACAAAAGTGGTGGGTAGGTCTTTCCAAGAGTTCATGATCAAGGTGAGATGATGATGGCCCCTGTTGTAACAAACAAACCACACTGTGGCTGACTGTATGGAGGGCTGGCTGGCTGGCTGGCTGGCTGGCTTTGCTTGGGGTACTTGCAGAATTCATTGTAATGTGTGCAGATCATGGGAGTCTAGAATGTCTTGTTGTATAGGAGCCTGAAAATTTATGCATGTGGGTTATGTGCTGCTGCTATTTAACAAACATCTATTGCTGCTGCTGCTGCTGGCAATGGGCATCTATCTATCTCTGTGAGAATGTTGAATGGCAGCTGGAGAGGAAAAGAGGTGTGAAGAAACAGCAGTCTGGTTTGTGGCATCTTGATATTGAGGTGCATAGCAGTATACATATTTTGTACTAGATGATCAAGACCAGCCTGAGGTCAATTGAAATCTGTGCACAACTGAAAGGGATTGTCAGGGCACATGCATGATGATGCAAGGTATGTGCCATATACTGAATCTGTGCTGCATGCATGATGGCGAAGAAGAAAAGATGTAGAATTTGTGTCACCATAGCAAGATTCAACTGGGCTATGGCATTTGGGGTTCATCAAAACCACAGCTCCCTGGTACTGCACTGTGCAGTGTGGAAAAACAAAAACAAAATAAAATCTCCAAGCTTGTGAAAGATTGCCACACTTCCACACAAACTTCCGTTTCAAAAATTAGTTGGGGAGAGCAAATCATGCGTGAGGGATGCTGATCAATCACTTTCATCACTTTGATGATAGGATGTGTGTTTGTTCTTGCACAGACTATTGGTGATGATGCGCAGTATTCAATCTGTCTTGTCAATCAATCACTGTGTCAAGTTCATTTTGTTTTGTAGCATATGTAGTGGTGGTATTATTACACACCACCATAGTTGAACACCATCTCTGATGTGGTACCCATTGAAGAATGGCCAGGAAGCTAGCTTCCCTGTAGGTTTGATTTCCTGTCTCTACCATTTGTACCACAACAGACCAACCATCCAGTGCCTCTTTTTTTTCCACTCTTTTATGTACAAGGGTCTTCTGGAATTCTAACTGTGTGGAATTTGAGACCATAACATTCCAACCAAGCATTTCTTCTACATTAGAAAATTCTTCCATTTCTGCTTGCAATTATATGACTGACTTGGAGTTAGTCGAGAACTTGCTGTTGTTGCACTCAACTAGTGGGTCATTTGAGAAAACTCATTTGTGGATTCCCAAGCTGTACCTCTGTGAAGTTGGTGTTTTGCACTCACTGCTAGGTCCAACCAGCAGGAATGATATGGTAGGCAGTCAATACTATACCTGTTGCACTGTCAAAGTTCCTGAAAATGTGTTATGACTGTCACTGTGATCTGCTATGTATACAAAATTGTGGATTGCAGCTGCTGTTATATTGTGTGATTGGAACAATTAGCCATGTATCATGGTAGTTTCTTAAATGCAGAGTATGTGATCTGCTTGTTTTTCAGTTGGGAGGGCAGCTGGTGTTGACAGAATAATGACACAAAGAGCAGAAAGCAGCATCCAAGAAAAGCTTATTTGCTCTAAAATGGAGCTTGAAAAACAGGTGGAACCTGGGAATTTGAAATTCCTGAGAGAGAGGAGGTAATTGCCATGGAAAAAAGTACTTGATGAGCTCTTGTTATCCCTTGAGGTACGCTCTATTGGAAAAAAAATTCTATGTTGACTTGCTTAATTCAATATAAGGCCTCATTGGGTTTAAAAAATTTGCAATCTTTGTTAATATGTAATATGGACAGAGAGAAATCCAGGTATCCACAAGCAACTATTTTGTTGGCAACCCATTTGAAGATAATTCCAGGACTTGTGAACTTTATTGGTCTAATGGTTCATAAACTTGCAATGCTCTTGTTCCGAACTGCCAACTCCCCTGCTACATGTCAAAGCTTTCATCAAGGACTGCACTTATTCCTGTGTTCCACTAGGTGCAGGACTTCCAGCACAGGCAAGTGAGTGCACTGTAGTTAGCACAGCAGCTGATCCATCATGCTTGGTTGAATCTTGATATTACCTTCTCTGTATATGTCGAAGCTGTTTAATCACAGTGAACAAATTAGTACAACAATTGTTGTTCATCAAAGCACAAAGTCAGAAGAATAGAACATTGCACTACTATGTTGAGAGCCAGTTGCAGCAACATGTCCAGAAAATGAGAGTCATCACATTAGTACCTACACGATGCATGAAGACGGTGCAAGGGTCTAAAGATTATCCTCCTCTTCCATAAAATCACACACGCACACATATATGTATGTGTGTTTGTGTGAATGAAGAAAATAAGGAATTCCTTAGTGCAAGGGAAGAAATGGCACACCACCAAGCTAGACACCAAGGGACCTCTCCCAAGGGGACCCACAGCATGAATTAGTGGCTGCCTCATGCAGGTCCCTTAGGGTGACTTTAGATGAGGGTCCAAGGTCCAGGGACCAATGAATTCAAGCAATCTTATTGGTCGAAAGCTTTAAATTGGTCCCAAGGCCTTTAAACAAGGGTCCAAGACCAAAAAGTGGCAAATTGAGGCTAAACCTACATGGCACCCCCAGTTTACATTTGAGTAATTGGGTACTAACCCAGGTGAAATCTAAAGTCACTCATTGGTCCATAATGTCAAATGCTCTCACTTTGGGTTTTTACATCATACCATAGGCCCTGATTGGATTCAGCAACAAATTGTTGAATAATTAATTTAATTTTTAAAATTTTAAATTCAGCACTTGATTTCTTAATTCTGAAATTTTTGACAAGTAGTGATATTACATAAAATAATAAACACAATAATCCTTAAGTTTATGGGATATCTAGTGTCTCTAGACTATTTCACTCTTAGGGTGTTGAACTTTGATCATCTGCAGTTTCAAACCTTACAGTTGATTTCTTGCAGACTCTTAATTTTATAGAGATTTCAGCACAAATAATAAATAAAATTTCAAAAATCCAACAAAACACAAAATAATTTAATTTATGCCGAAATCTTACTTTTTTAATTTAAAGGCACCTCCACCAAAGTGGAAGGTGCTTTTGTCAATTGGGCCTCCCCCATGGGCCTCCCTATAATCTTTGGTGGGGATACAAGAACTTTGGTGGCTTCCCCTATACAAAATGCATTTAAATTTTAAAAATTCAATTTTACTCTAGTTCATTAAAGGCAACAAAACCATCATGGTTTAATCCACATTACACAAATGTGTGCCAAATTCCAATGTGCTCATGAGCAAATTTGTGGGTGTTTTTATCAATCCCTAACAAAGCTGAAATTGGCCACCAATGGCACTTTCAAACAACATTCCCACTTTTATTTTGATTGTATGAAGAAAGAGTTAAGGTTTTTGTTTTCCCTTAAACTAGCTTCGAATACTTGTGGATTTCATGAGGCCATAGATATTATTGGTTAATGGAGGTGAATGCTAAGACATTCGGTTGGCACAATAATGTCATTCATTCCAAGGGAACTATGTCATATGATATTTTGATAAACAACCCTAATCATTGCTTTGCATTAAATGGACCAAGTTGCTCAAATAGGTTTGAGTTTAAAAAATTCACAGCTTTCATATAAGTATTAACCTCTAAAAGCCTAAAAGGGTGTGTTTTTCACATTGACATATTGAAATTCTTAAAAATAAGATGAATCTTAAATTTGAAAAAAAAAGGCGTATAGATGTAATGTCATATTAGTCATGATGATGCTTTAAAAAATTAATTCCATTGGAGTAAATGGCTACACATCACTAATGGATCTATACCTCTAATAATTTGAACTCAAAGGTGCTCACATCACCCTCTACAATTTTTTTAGGAGTCAAATGTACACACCGAATACCTCCAATAATACATGACATCCAAATGTTATAGATTATCCAAGCCCTTGTGAGGCCAACACTTGGAAAAAACTTTCATCATCATTAGCCAATGATTTATTTTTCTAATTTTATGATGTTGCTCAAGTGTTGTCCTTAAGACCATATAGCCAAATTTGGTGATATTTAAAATATGAACTTAGAAAAATCTTGAGCACCTTTTATGTTGTAAACAATTGTAAAAAAGTCACAAATTATTTTTACATTTTTTTCCATTTTTTTCCACTTCTATTTCTGAAATGGGAATTTGCAATATAATATTCACTTTCCAAAATATTTTTCACAAAAAAGAATAATTTCCAAGGTTTTTTTGTGGCAAAATTTGGCTACAAATCTTAGATTCTATCTTTCTAAATTGAAGAGCAGCACCAAACTTGATGCAAAAGGTAGGGAGGAGTTGTGGATATAAATGGATTCTTTTGTCACGTTGTTTCACATGCTGCCATAGAACAAATGTTTTTTTTGGAAAAATCACCAAATGGCAAAATGTCTTTTTTTTCCAAAATGCAAAAATTTATAGTGTGTATTCTAGGGTGTTTAAGTCGCTAAATTTCCCCAAAAATCAAAATTTTAATAAAAAAATTGCCAAATCTTATAGTAGGTTTTGGTAGGTCGCCAAAAATATAAAAGGAGGTCACATTTTTTTATTTTCAGTTTATTTAATTGCCAAATTTGGTTAAATTGCCTTAAGGATGATCCTCACTTTAGTTAAATGAAAAAATGAAAAAAAACCCTATCACCCCCTTTGAAAAAAGTCGACATAACTCCCTCAATTAACCCTTCAAAATACTAATAGAATAGAATCTCCTTTATTGGGGCTACCCAAGAAAAGTAATAAATTCCCACCCCATACATGCCCTTAATCGACATGTGGGGTATGGGCAAAGAGAAGCAAATGTTTAATGTTTACATTTAATAATATTTCTTGAAAGGAAGGAGGAGATAAATTAGCATTTTAGATGGAGGGGTTCAAATTTTTTTCCCTCAAAAGTCTTTAGCGCATACCATGTGTTAATGGAAAAGACAAATGAAGGAGAAAATGTGCACGTCAATTGTGAATTCTCTTGCTATAAATAAATAAATCAATAGGAGATTTTGTCAAATGGGTTGGTCTGTGTGTGAATAAAAAAAAGTAAAAAATTGTTATCCCTTGAATGCAAAGTATTACTACAACATTTAAATGATCAAGATATGTAGGAACAAAGGAAGATATTTTGAAACTTTTTACTACCTTTTGAATTATAGCTAGATTGAGGGTCTTAAAGGATTAACACACTTTAACCTTATTTTTAGTGAGCTCAATCTTGATTTAGGCAATCCAACAATCCATAGACATCCACCCACAACTTCAATCATAGTTGTTAGGTTTGTGGTTAATCAACATTCCTTCCTTTTTAAAACAACAACACCTTCCCCTTTCCAACAACACCTCAAGGTGACATGCGATCTTCTACTGCCCTCAATTCACACATCTCTTCTTCATTTTGAACAACTCATCGAACAACAAATGGTTCAACTTCAAGATTACATCTCAAGACATATGCACCATCATACCCTTTACAACATGTTTTTCGACAAGATAAATGAAGCCCATCATGCTTGAATTTTATCACATTTTGGCCTTGGGGTAGGCATTTGGCTTACAATTTGACCGATTTTTTTAGCTTTTCAATTATTTTCCCCAATATTCTCCACAACGTTTCATATGCAACTTGGACTACCACGTTCTTCAATTGTAGGTATCTTTTTATGTGTGTGCACACATCCCATCAACCCTATGGGTATCCATTTTTATGTTATGTTCATGGCAATGAATGCACGGGGATCCATGATCCAATTTACAACACTTTTGTTGCCATTGCGTGAAATGTTGGCTTCCATGTGGGACAAAAACAACTATGTGTGCTTCCTTCAACCACATTCAACTCATTTCATCAATGAATCAACATTGTGCTCACCAAAGATGAAATTTGCACCTTAACTAACGTTAAGTCATTACTGACCTAACATGAGCAAATTTACTTTTTTGATCTTATGCAATTCAAGAATTCAAGTTGCCTTCAATGTGGCTCAAGCTAAATAAAAAAGCTATCACAACCAACACCCCACTAATCAATTCCTCCTTTTAACAATTGAAGTATTTGGATGTCTACACAAATAGGCTAATGTGTTCTTACACGATTATGCCAATGTCATTTGGAGATTGAAAAGGCCAGAGGGCCCTCCTTTTTTTTGTCTTGGTTACTTTTCTTTGTCAAAAAATTTCAATTACATTACAAAGGATGCAAACATCTTCCATTTTAAATCAAATGGTAATAGTAAGCCTAACTATTTCTCGACTTTCACCCATAAATAGGACACACCTGCCATCACCATGGGTCAACCTATTATAGGTGGTTAGTTGTTGACATGAAGAGATTTTGACATCTAATTTGAACTAACTTGAATGTCTTGTAAATTCTCATTTTTCTTTTTTACTTATTCCTTTGTACATTTTCCAAATCTACAATGTGTTTATAAATAAAATTTTACAGGGTTGCCAAATGTCCCACATATGTATCACCTTGAGAAAGCTGAACAAAGACATCACAAACCTAAACAAACTTTACCACTAACCATCTCATTTGTCCCCAACACAATAAATTGCAACATAGCCCACACAAGTTGAAATAGTTAACAATTAATCAATTTTTTTGATCTAGATGTACCATAAAGAAATCCTCATACCAACACAATTTTTAAATCCAATTTTCCCTTCAAAGCTACCACAATAGTGAATATTCTTTATCCTATAATCACATAATAAACATTTTCCCCAACAAATTCCCAAAACATCCTAGACCCATCACAAATTGAATTGTTTTGGACCGCTTTCAAAGTCCCTAAAATGTTTCATCATTTCTTTTAATCAAACCTTAGATAATATTGTTATTTCTACCTCTCCTTCCTTTAAAACATATGGCACATTGGAATGTCATATTTCTAGAGGTGAAACTTTTACCACATCAAGGCATTCATCCCACATTGTCTTATTCTTCTACTCTTCACAAGTTATTTCTATCACCAAAACACACAACATTATCTTATTTAAAAGGGAAAAAATCATTTAATTTCATTGCCATCCACAATTACCTTGGCCCAAGATATATTATGAATCTGCAAACTTTGTAATGCACATCCTCCAAAACTATAGTAGCAATAATTTGTACTCATCCAAAAAATCACACATCAAAAGCAACTAGACATTAAACCAATGTCAAGTGTGATTGAACATAACATATAAAAGAAAAAAACAAAGAAAAACTAGAACATGATGTTTACATAGCCTTTTTCCCTTTCACCATCAATTGTTGAACTCTTGTCACCTTTTCAATTTTGACAGTTGATGGTAATATATCATCTAATTAGGGTTCATCAACCTTAATTATATGCCACATGTAGTCCCCGCTTTATTTGTTAATGTTTTATGGTTAGTACTTGTTCATAAATGTGTTGGACTAATTTTGTTTTTGTTTCAACCAAAAAATTTTGAAAAAAATTTGGATTTATTTTTTCTAGTGCAAATTCATCTAATTTTTCTAACCTTTTGGAAATTTTCACCAAAATTTATGATATCATAAAATTGAAAAAAGAAACCATGGTTTACATAGTTCTATTGTTGGATATTGGGATGAAACAAAAGCTCCAACTCTTTCCTTCCCAACTCGTGGGCCATCAAAAATGCTAAAAATTTGAAAAAGTTGACATTGGGTGATGTTGGCACCTTGCTTACTTTAAAACATAAATTTTTGATCATGGAAAAATTTGCTAATAACAAAAAGCTAGGCCATTGATGGGCCCATTAACATGCTAAAATTGGCCATAGTTTGACTTTTAATCTTTTGGAGCATAAAAATAGATTTTTTTATAGATAGCCCACAAAAATTTGTATTGTAAACCAAAGCCATGTTATTCCCATGTGGGACAACAAAATGTCAATGGTTTTTCCTATATTTAAAACATTCAAAAAACATTTACATAGTGTATTTGGAGGGCACATTATGTCCATCAATTTCCCTCTTAGAAAATGGGAGGGATATTATGCCTACTCCTCAATGGTGGGGGCGAAATTTGCCTACTTATAGGTGTAAGGACCCTCCCATTGTTGAAGAGTAGCCATTATATACCTTTGACTCTAATGCTTGATGATCTACATAGCAATATTTTTAAAAACTTTTTTCTAGGTTGTTTAATTAGCTACACCTAGTTAGGCAAAGTGTATAATGTGGCTATCTGTAAATTTCTAGAGTGGAATAAATTGAATTTTTCTTTTGGGGTAGTGTGAATGGCTATTATGTTAAATAAAAAATGAGTGTTTGGTAACCAAACAAGATGTACATAACATAATTTGGCTATCTAAATTAATCAAGGGGAGAAATCATTTGGCAATAAACACACTACAATTGCATGCACTGTTAAGGGAGTTGAACCCCAGTTTCAAAAGATTTTGCCCCATTTGCGATAGTAGTGTGCATACACCCACCCACAACCCCACCCCAAGTTCCAACTTGTAATCCTAGCCATATTAAGTAAAAGACAAAAAATGCAAATAGTAAGTCCAAAGTTCAAAAGCATAAATGCATGTTGTAAAATGCGACTCTAGAGTATAAACTCCAAATTCCAAACTCCAAGCTCTCCAACATTCACATTACATAAAATAACTCCAAAAACACAAAATAAAAATCCCCAACCCTTTCCACAAACCTACATGACCTTTCAAAATATGTTTCAACTTACAACCCCATCCATATTAAACAAAAGAAAAAAATTGCAAACAATAAGTCCAACATTCAAAAACACAAGCGCATGATGCATAGTGCAACTATAGAATCTAGACTCCAAACTCCAAACTCTACAACATTCACATTACACAAAATAACTTTAGAAACACTAAGTAAAAATCTCCAAGCCTGCTCCCCAAACTTGCATGACCTTTCAAAATATGTTTCAAAGCTAAAAACCAACATATGTAATCATTTAACATGCGTGTTTCAACAAAATCAAAGAACAAATGCATACCTACAATTTTTTAATGTGCAAAACTTGGTATAAAAAGGAAAATGCCCCAATAGAAAGGGGACCCAGAAAAGAACTTTAAGCTACTTCAATATACAAACCACTTACCACTAAACATCAAAGCAATGTTAGGCATTTGTGTCCTTCCACTTGGTGATGGCATCTTCAAAAGGAAATTGCCACTTGTGTAGAATTGTTGTGCAAAAAATCAAGTGCATAAGTCCAAATGACAAGTGAGGCAATTTTTCAACTTATTCTTCATGAATGCCATTGCAAAAAAAATCATTCATCTTCCACATACCCAAGTACTTGAACACATGCAATCTTAACGAACTTCATAAATTTTGAAAGCTTGTGTTTGAGGATAAAAAAGAGCTAATCTTGGTCCAAAGTTTCACGACAGGATTCGCAAGAGACTTTTCCTTCATGATTTGCTAACTATTTGCAACCATAATCATTTTGAAATAAGAGCATTGCAAATCCAAAACATTGTCATTGAAGAAAGCTTTCACCAAGACCCCATCCTTTCCCACTTTGCGAGGCCCACAATAAACAACCTTGATGATTATCAAATGCTAGTGGAAAATATCTTCATCATTGGGGTTATTAACCTAGAAATTAAGGTTGACCACACCTAAGGCCAACATAAGCTCATGGTTTTAGAATCTACCTTCTAGCTCATGAACCAAAAACTTGGCAACCTCTTCACAACAACTTTTCACATGAGTCAACACCTTGGGGGAAATTTGGCCATAACATAGGTTTGACATCACTTGTCATAAAACAATGTCGGTTCACAAACTGTTTTGAACTAAAAAACTCAATGACGAGGCAATCGACTTCCTCACCATTTATGTTTATTGCCCAAGTCATTGGCAAATTCTTGTTGCTAAAAGTTTTAAGAGCACTTAACTCATCAAAAGCAGGGCCATCAAATTGGCAACACTATTGCACAGTGTATCATCATATATACATCTTTGCAATCAGAGTTCAGTTGCTCCATCACATGTTTCATTATAAATAACATGATGATCCATCTTGTCTTCACATTTCTTAGCAATTTGTTTCTTTTATTTGTGAACACATCAAACAACTTCTAGAATTCCCAAAAAATTATTTGGTGAGTGAGAAAAAAAACCATACAATGCCTAAAGTAAGGCCTCCAAACGAGCAACCAAACTAAGCTTTGCTAAAACCAACACAACTAGGTTAGTTCAATGAATGAAATAATGCACACTAATCATAAAAGGAGCCACATTGTCTTTCGTTTGTGTGGTCACACCGACTTAAACACCTTGAAACATGTTGTTGTCATCACATCCCATTGATGTGAACTTCACACCCAATTTTTCTCAATAGTGAGACCTCCAAATCTAAGTATGGCAACAAACATCAAACAAAACACATTTTGTGTTGTCTCTTGCACACTAACTTAATTACTATTTGGTGAGTGTGTGAGCGAGGGTGTGAGCTTGTGAATAAGAGTTGGAAGGCATATTCCAATTATATTCCATCCATGTTAGTTGGAATATTCCATGATAGATTTTGATGACATGTCAAAATATACCTTGACAAAAATATATTCTTGCCATGTCAGCAATAATTCACATGTCATCATTACCACATGGATTTTCCACATGGACACTTGAAAACAATGTGTTTGTTCAATTCACGTAAATACAAAACTCTACCAAGGTTCGTGCCCCATGTGTTGAAGCAAAAAAAATAAAATTAGGTGCCTTTATTAAGAATCATGCCCCTTAGTTTCAAACATGTCTTATGTGGCAAAATATTATTTATCAACAAAAGCATATTTTGCATTGCCACATCATTTGTGGCTGTTGTCATCTTGCCCGTTATAATATTTGAACCTCCTTTGTGATTTGGAATCGATTTTGGGTTTGCATGCCATTTTGCTTCTTTTGGATTGTGTGCATAACCTGATTAAGTTTGCCCAATTTCATGATGTGTTCATGTGTGACTTCATCAATGTAATGAAGATGTGCCAATTGGAATTTTACTAGCTCTACAATGATCTTTATAATTTGCATGTGTTGAAGCCTTTCATGACATCTGCTAGCTACAATAAAATTGAGATATTGTTGATGCCACTTTTGCTTGTCTACTAGTTGTGATGAAACTATTGTGAAACTGCAATACCAAATGCTTTACCTAATGCCTAGTGTTTGGCAAGTGTATCCACTATTGTTCAACTTATACATGCAAATGCATTTTTGTCACCTTCTCTTTCAAAGACACCAACATTTTACAATTTATCTAGTATAGATGTCAATTGTCCAAAAAAAAAATACTATTAGAAGAAACGCCTTACAATTATTTAAGTGATTAATACCATCTCTAGTTGTCATGATTTCTTCTCAACGCCATGTTAAGATTTCACTAGTAATCAATGTTCACTTTTTTTTAGGAAATTCACATCATGAAAGTCTTATATTCCAATCTATCTGTGTTAGGGCATCACTATTTTCTTTTGCAAATTCACTATTTTCTTTTGCAAATTCATGCAAATTCAATCAAAAGGAAGGAAACTACTACTCTTAACATTGTTAGAAAACAACTTTGAATATTGCATCATTATTTTACAATGTTAGATGAATGGAAAGTCAATAGGTATTATATTGGGTAGTTTTGGTTGGGTCTTGACCCACATTAGCTCTTGTTATGGCATTGCATGTATCGATGGGTTGGGGCTTCTCATGCAAAAAAGGGAGGATCAATATGCTTGAGCATAATTGTCAATGCATCCATGATCCATGGGCAAAAAAAGGAAATTTTGAGCTTATTCAAAATCTCGATTGTTTAATTGTATTAGTGCATCTAATGGAATTATTGTGCACTTATCGTTTAGGTCTTAACTTGGAGAGGAAATCAATGGAGACAAGGCTGAAAAATGGTCAAAACTTGATTTCATCTCCACATTATGATTCAACACCAAATGTTTACACTTAGGGATGGTTGGGGTCATATGCCTACACTTCACCTAGTGTGCAAAGTTTTCCTATGTTACCATTGTTGTTGGAGAAAGTTATACTTTGAAGGAGAATGTTAACAAGGAAATTGGGTTTGTAACTTTTAATACAATCCAACAACTTGAAAGGCAAGAGGATGATGCGATTGCACACCTAAACAATGTTGATCAATTGACAAGTGCAAACAAAAAAAACAAAAGAATTAGAAAGGAAAGAACATGATGGGTTGATGAAAAAGGCCATGAACTAGAGAGTGGGATAAGTGGGAACTTGGAAAGTTTTGTGGATGATGGCTTTTTCAAAAGACTAAATTATAAGGAAACTCAAAATCTATCTTTGGTAGGTGAAACATATTTAAGGTTCATGATTGAAATTTGCAATCCACATGCAACAATGTCCCCCATGAGGCTACAAGTCAAGGTTTAGTATGAGGAACTAGTATTGTTCCCATTTCATTTGTTGCATAATTGCTTGTGAAAACTTTTACATTTGCAAGTGGACCAAATGGATATGTTTGTGTTTCCATTGGGTTGAAGTCCTTTGTAACCCTAATTTAACCAACCTCAGCCTAAAAGTGTTTGAAAAAATAACTTGTTTGTGTAATGGTTTCATAATCAAGTCTATAATTTCTTAGCATGCGGCTAGCGTTGAATTAACAAAATTGGGAGTCTCTTCAAAGTTTAAATAACAATTGGTTTTGTTGTTGTTTGAAGCTTTTCCAAATTGATGAAATTGATCATGGCAAAATTACATATAAGCATTGGCATGCATGTCGAATGATGTCTATTGTCAAGAATTATTCTCCTTTAGAAATTTAAGGTTCTATCTTTGGGATACATGGATTTAACCTTTGAGGAAGTAGTTGAAGTATGATTTCAAGATTGTATACAAATTTGGTAGGTCACATTTAATGGTAGATGCATTGAGTAGGTTACCCAACTAGTATGAATTTGTTAGAATATTTGATCAAACCTATGATGCTCATTTGTTCACTTTGCAACCTAAGTGGTTACAAAGTGTGTACGAGTACCTATTAAAGGGAGTGATGCCAAAAAGGTTTACTACATAAAGACAATATTTAGCCCAAAAAGTTAAACCATTTATGCTTCAAGAGGGAGTACTATATAGATTTGGATAAAACAACATGTTTTGTCAAGTCTTACAACTAGAACATGTATCCACAATTTTGCGAGAATTGCATGGAGGAGTTATAGGAGGACATTTATCTTTTGACATCATTGTGAAGAAGATCTTGGATGTTGGTTATTGGTAACCAATGATGAATCAAGATGTTCATGAATATTGTCAAACTTGTGATTAATGTCAAAGAACAAGTAACCTATTGACACATAACTTGGCAAAATTGGTTACCCCACTTTACCTGAAGAACCATTTCAAGAATGGGGATTGGATTTTATTGGACCTATTAAACTTGCAAGTAGACTATTATGCAACTAGTACATTTTGGTGGCCCATAACTCGCAACCAAATGGATGGAAACACAAACACTCCACACCAACATTGTTGTAGAAACAACCAAGTTTTTACATGAACATATTTTTACAAGATTTGGATGTCCATTAACAATAGTGACCAATCAAGGTACCCACTTTATCAACGATGTTATTTATCAACGATGTTATCAGATACCTTACTAATCATTTAATTCTAAAACATATTAGTTTTGTTGTTTGTTATTTGCAAGGAAATGGACAGGCTAAGTCTACAACTACAATCCACAATGGTGTTTTTGAAGATGAAAACAGAATGTTTGTCACCGTGTGATGGAGTCAAGGAAATTATTTAGCTAAGATATTTACACTCAGAACTTCAATTCCTTACTAGAGAACCACAATGATATTTATAAACAACCAGAGTAGCATAAGGCCGGTGGAGAATCTGATATTTCATGCTCACACTAGAAACATAAAAATCCAGTACCATGACATCAGAGACAAATCACAATCCAAGGACAAATTAGTGTGGTTTACATCCCTGCAGCCTCCCAACAAGTGGATATTCTGACCAAACCATAAGGGAGAATTCAATTTGACTCACTGAAACCAGAAATCAAAATGGTAGATCTGCCCATGATTTTTGGACTTACAATGTCTGCAAAAGGGACCCTCTTCAAATTGTTGGGATTTATCAACTTATTGAACTTTACTTCCTGCTGTAAGTACATTATAGGTGTTTAGGGTTTAGGGTTACTCCACTCCAAATAATGTGGAGGCTCCTTGGCTCTTTCTTGCTCCCTTCTGCATCAACTGTCACCCTGTTGAAATGATGCAACTCTATTCCGGACAAAACTTGCAAATTAGGGCTGCAATATTGAGCAGGAAAGGAGCATGGTTGATTTATGGATCAAGTGTATGGTTTGCTTGGATCCCCTGTACCAGTTATTGTCACCAAAGACTTTCATTGGGGGTAATTAAACTTCTCCACCAACTGTGCATGGGGATGTAGGAGACATCCCATCTTAAAGTATTGGTTCCAAATGCTCCATACAGTGCAGTGCAGCTATGGTCTTAAGACAAAAGGTCCAACCAGCAAACTTAAGAAATATTCAACAAAGAAAACATCAGATAACATACAAACATCACCTAAAAGCATCATTACAACTTATTAGAGATACAATGATCAATTCCAAAAGACGGAGTCCCAAGACTAATATGTCCAACATTTGTTGGTTCACACTTAAAACTGGTCATCAATTTCAAGAGTCTAAATGTTCACTCAGTTTCCAAACTAACTCTGTCCATACATAAGAAGAAAGAGGGAGCAGACCTAAGTGGTCCAAGATGGCAGAGGCATGACACAGAAAATCCTGGGAGGGAGCTCCATGGCCACCTTTCCAGTGGTACCGAATCTACTAACAGTGTTGAACTTTGGTCATGTTAAAATACCACTAGACATGCTACCGTAAATAAAATGAACTTGATCTAGTGATTGGCAAGTGGGACTAGAGGTATCACCAATAGTCCATGCAAGAACAAACACCATCTTCAAAGTGATGAAAACGATTGGCATTCCCCACCATGATGGCTCTCCCAACTATTTTTGAAATGAACTTTGTTGAAGTATGGCAATCATTGCAAATGCGCAGATTTTTTCTTATTCGAAGAGGAGTACCAGGAGCTGTGTTGATGAGCCCGAATGCAATAGCCAGTTTCTCGCTATGGTGACACAAATGAAATACCTTTCCTTCCTCTTCAAAATCATCCAGAACAAATTCTGTACAAGGCACATACCCTGCATCATGCATGAGACATGTGAATCTCTGCAGTTCTGCATGAATTTCATTCATCTGCGGGTGGTCTTCATCCTCTACTACAAACATATGCACCTCATTATTCACTTCAATCCAGGTGCGACCTTGCTGTTTCTTTGCACCTTTTTCCTTTCTCTGCTGTTCAATGTTCTCACAGAGATGCCTGTTTCCAGCAGCAGCATAGATGTTTGACAGCAGTACATAACCAGCAGCATTTTCAGGATCTATTTCAAGAATTCGTTTTGCAATGCGTTCTGCCATCTCCAGATTACCATGAATTCTACAAGCGCCAAGCAAAGCCATCCAAGCAGCCACCTGTGGTTCACAGGGCATTGCCATGAGCGTATTCTCTGCCTCCTGTAGATGGCCAGCACGGCCAAGAAGGTCAACCATGCAGGTGTGATGTTCCAATTTTGCAGGAATCATGTAGTCTTTGGTCATTGAAGCATACAAGCGCATGCCTTCATCCACCAGACCTGCATGGCTACAAGCTGACAGAAGACAAACAAAAGTGACATCATCTGGCTGTATACCTTCTTCACACATCCGTTCAAAATGTTTTAAAGCTTCCTTACCATGCCCATGCATGGCACATGCTCCAAGTATAGCATTCCAACTGACCACATTTCGAGATGGCATCTTGTTGAACACACTCCAAGCATCCTCATTGCTCGCACACTTTGCATACATGTCCACCAAGCTAGTCCCCACAAAGAGATCAGACTCGAAACCACTTTGAATGATCTGCTGATGAACACACCTGCCCTCTTCAAGTGCAATCATGCTGGCACATGCATTCAGCACCCCCACAAAAGTAACAGAGTTTGGCTGCACACCTTCCTGTCGCATTTGTTGGAATAGTTCCAGTGCCTTCTGGCCATGCCCACATTTCACATGTCCCAATATCATGGTGGTCCAAGTGACCACATCTCGAGATGGCATCTTTTTGAACACTCTCCAAGCATCCTCAAGGCTCCCACATTTTGCATACATGTCAACCAAGCTACTCCCCACAAACACATCTGTATCCCATCCACTTTCAATGATCTGCTTGTGAACATGCTTCCCCTCTTCAAGTGCCTCTATGCTGGCACATGCATTGATCACCCCAACAAAAGTGATAGAGTTTGGCTGAACACCTTCCTGTTGCATTTGTTGAAATAGTTCCAGTGCCTTCTGGCCCTGGCCACATTTCACATGACCCAATATCATGGTGGTCCAAGTGACCACATCTCGAGATGGCATCTTGTGGAACACTCTCCAAGCATCGTCAATGCTCCCACACTTTGCATACATGTCAACCAAGCTATTCCCCACAAAGACATTCAACTCAAAACCACTTTGAATGATCTGTTGATGAACACACCTGCCCTCTTCAAGTGCCTCTATGCTGGCACATGCGTTGATCACCCCAACAAAAGTGATAGAGTTTGGCCGCACACCTTCCTGTTGCATTTGTCGAAATAATTCCAGTGCCTTCTGCCCTTGCCTGCATTGCACATGTCCCAATATCATGGTGGTCCAAGTGACAACATCTCGAGATGACATCTTGTTGAACACTCTCCAAGCATCCTCAATGCTGCCACATTTTGCGTACATGTTAACCAAGCTACTCCCGAGAAAGACATCAGACTCACAACCACTTTGAATGAGCTGTTCATGAACAAGCCTGCCATCTTCAAGTGATCCTAAACCAGCACATGCCTTGACTGCCTGAACAAAAGTGAATTTGTCAGGACTCATTCCTTCTTGTTGCATTTGTTGGAAAAGCTGCATTGCCTTCTCATGTTGCCCAGCCTGTACATATTTTGTAAGCTTCCGATTCCATGCAAAAGGGTGCAATTGCACAATGCCTGGTGCCATTGCAGCCATCTCTGCTGCCACCCATGGTGGGTTTTGTTGGCATTCAAGCCAGAGTGCTTCCCCTGTTATCTTATGTTTGAAATCTGGGTACCTTTCATTTTGCTACAACAAAGATCCAGGTCAAGCTGATCAGCCATGCATTCTCCACATCCCAGGCATAACTATTATCATTAGAACAAAAAAAGGCTGCTCTGACCTTCTTCATCAGCATGTTGCATCTGATTACCTTCTCAAGCTTACTACAACTATCCCACCAGTGCAAATGACGTGAAAGAACTTCTGCCAACATTCAGCCATGGCATGATAACAACCAAGAGAGAGCAACAAAATTGACATCAACAAGACATGTGAATTCTGACAGGATTGATGTCCAGTTACCTTCTCTGCTCTGTGATCCCACCATTGTGAAGGATCCAAAAAGAACTCCCGCCACCGTTTCTCTCTTGGACCTAAAGGTACTGCAGAAAAAGTTCCTTTCAAATCATATGGTTTGATCACATGGAAGCCATCTCTAGGTTCTGCGTCCCTGCACAGAAGGTGTCCAATTTTTCGATTCGCTTCTGACGGCTTTCAGGTCAAAATCTTTTGGCCAATAAACCAACCACACTTACTGTGAAAAGACGGCAGTAGACAGCGAGAGAGAGAGGAATAACGCAAGAAAGCTTACAACTACCTTTATCTCGGAGTGCCGCCTCTGTTTCTACCCCGTGCGCTCTGGGAAGAAGTGCTGTATACTGCAATCTATTTTGTGGGGTAAATTGGAATTGCGGGTGCACACAGAAGCGTAGCAGCAAGCTCCTCCTGGTCGACCTCCGTCTTCTCCATGTGGTGGTGGGCCAGCAATTGCTGCTGCTATCGTGGTCAAGCAAAGAGTCAGATCCTGCAAATGGGAATTGCACTTGCTGCACTGTTGATGAAGACATTGTTGCTTCGCAGAAATATTGGCAAACGCTCTATCTATCTATCTCTCTCGCTCGACGCAATCCAAGAGCATCAAAATCCACATACAATTCCCTCTGCAGAGTCCGAAGTCGACACAAATGCGATCTCTCTCCCATCGAGACAAAGAAACCGCAAACCCTAAATTTTTTTCGATTGAACCAGGTGGAGCAGCAGCAGGAAGCTGAGCCTGTGATGAAAAACTCTCCAGTTTCTAGCTCTGATCTCTCTCTCTTCCCATCTGTATCGAAGCTTGCCAGAGAAACACAATTGTGCTTCTTATTGCTACACTATTGTTGTGTTTCTTACAGTAGACGGTTTGAAAACAGTTGAAAACTTTGCAAAAACGTTCACCATCATCTATCAGTTATACCAGATGTGAGTGCTATACCATTTACTTATAACATTCCATCAGTTGCTTCATGTGCATCTCGTACTTTTGTGATGTTTCCCTATGTACTCACATCTATCTCCTGGTGCATTTGGACTAGTGAATAAACTGTTGCCCCTCAGGATGTGTCATGCTTTTGTTTTGTCTGCAATACACTTTCCAGTTGATTTTCAGATTCTGAAAAAATTGGATCTGATAGCTGTCTCTATTGGTACTCTGATTTTCTTACGTCTGAGGAGATTTGCCAATTTGGTAATGAAATGAGACACAGGCCAGGATGCAAAGTTTTGGGAGGCTGATGATGTTGAAGTTTGCAAGAGATATGGCAGAAATAAGAATGCAGACGACTTTCTCTCTTCACTATCTTGTTCATGCAAATGTGGTTCCAACTAGCTTTTGTTTCTTTATCATTGCAACAAGATCTCAAATGTTCTTGGCATAGAAACTTCAATCACAGGATTTCATGCTGGAGTTTCCTTAAGAATTATTCAATCGAGGAAGAATGCCCAATTGTGGTCTGGCACTAAACCAAGATTGCAGAAGTTGGTCTGTCCAATTTACCCTGAAATTGATTTCAATCAGCAACCCAAGCAGACATTTGTCTTTCAAAGATGATGTACTCAAAGATGAGGGGAGGGGTTTTTGAAGTTATTTGCCCACTGGGATCAGGTCCTTTATAATAGAGAACTGAAGTGAAGTGTCGAGAGAAGATGATGCAATTAGTGACCTGACCCTAATCAGCAAATATGTCTAGCAAAGGCTCTATTGTTGGCTGCCTTGACATTACTCAAGCAGAAATGCTCACTGAGTCTTTTGCTCATATCCAAAATAACTAATGCGCTATGCTTGTTCTCCCCCTTTTTCATGGGAAAAACTCTTCTCTGATGTTCTCCATCACTGGCAATGAGTAAATAGGAATGTATCCTTGTATAGTGAAAGAAAGAGCTATGCAGCTTCAAGTATTCCATGAACACTCTCTCAACTCCATACATTCATCCTTGCTATGGTGTAAACTTTGCATAAAGAATGTGAAAAGTTAAACAGCTTCTCAGTGATGGGAACTTGAAAATACTTTTGTGATGAATGTCAGAAGATGTGTAGTGATCCTAAGGAAAGTGGAGACATACCATTTGAACTTCACCAGCTTCAGCACCTGCTTGAGTGAGAAGGCATCCTGGATCTTCAAGGACACCCCATATTTTATGAGCATGCAATTCAAGGCTCCAATTCAAGAATTTGTTGAACAATGAATTCTCCCATCTCTCCATAAGAATGCATTCTGAAAGCACCTAGCAAAGCCCTCCATGCAGCCATGTGGTTTACAAATTGCATGTCCTTCACCATATTCTCTGCCTCGCGTAGGTTGCCAGTATTATAACAGGATGAACCATGATGAAGGGGTAATATGCTCTAATTTTGCACAAATCATATAAGCTGTAGATGCCAGCATCACCAACAAGGTCAACCGTGCATCATTAAAGCATAGCAATGTGTGCCTTCATCCACCAAACTTGCAAGCCTACAAGGTGACAAAAGAAAAACAGAAGTAATGTCATTGGCTCTACACCTTTGTCACACATTTGTCCAAAATGTTTAAAGCTTCCTTACTATACACATGCCTGTTGCAGCCTCCAAGTACGGCATTGCAAGGGACCACATGTATTTTCCAGATGGCATCTTGTCAAACATTATCCAAGCATCCTCCATGCTCCCACATTTTTGCAAACATGTCAACCATGTTATTCCCTACAAAGAGATCAGACTTGCAACCACTTCCCAACATCACAACAGTCCAAGTCACCAAAATTTCGAGATAATAGCATCTTGTTTAACATTCTCAAAGCATCTGCCATGCTCCCACCACATTTTGCATACATGTCAACAGGGCTATTCACCAGAAAGACATGAATTCCAACCACTTCCACTGATATGCTCATAAACACACCTGCCCTCTTCAAGTGTGATGATGATGCCAGTGCATGCATTAACCACCTGGGGCACAAAGTAACAGAGTTTGGTCACACACCTTCCAGTTGCATTCTTTGGAATATTTCTCGTAGGCACCTTCTGCCCTTGACCACAGCATGTTTTTTCAATCATGTGATAGAGTAATTTTGTATCACTATCGTTTTGCAACTCACAATTCTACCATCGTGTTTGTGGTTTCCTCAAATGTATTATTTTCAGGTTTTGGTTTTGGTTTGTTTTGTTTTGCTTTGAATAAAATTTTGATGGTATTGTGTTCCATCCTTTTGACTTGTGCTAGAACTTCTTAATTGGAGATCTTTATGCAACATGGGAAATTGGAGGGTTCAAGTCCTTGCAAGATCATAATCCTTGGTATGAATAGTTCCATTATATAGTTACAATCTTGGTTTTTTCATCTTGCATTGAAACATGAAGCAATGTTTTCTCAAACAAGGATAGATTGAAGTGTAGTAGAATGGTGAAACAATGAAGCCTTTTTTGAACAATGAGGAATTGGAGCCTAAAACAATGGAATTCTAAAAGCTTATTAAAAAAGTGAAATGTTGCCCGACTTTTGAAACCATGTTATTCAAAGTAACATATTCATGAGTTAGCCTTGTATTTGAAAGTGAAATGATTAAGCATTTTCAGGTATGGTAATTTTGGTAAAATTTTGTATTCATGTTCTTTCTTAAATAACATAAAATAATGAAGGTTTTGCTAATGTTTGTTCCATTGCAAGGATTAAATGTAAATGGTGTACAATGATCATAATGAAATAATCTATATATTTTTTGGTTAAAGCTAGCTATGGCAAAGTCCTTCAGATGTGGATTGATTTGTTTGTATTGTCATGATGTCATTTGTTTATGTCAATAGGTCACAAGCTCATTTTGTCCATGTTATACCTATAGTCCATCCCTCAAAATGGATGGCCATTCTTTATATGAATGGCAAACAAGGTCAAGCTCATTTATTCAAAGGCAATAATTAGGTTAGGTTTTTTCTAAAAAGGACTTTTTGTTCTTTGAATTTCATCATTTAGAATGAAAGGTTCATTTCTTTCAAGTTGAGCTTCTTGGGTTTAGACACACTCTTTCACACATCCTACCTAAATTCTCTTTTAATCATGATGTGTTGCATTGACTTGATTTAGATTTTTAAAAAAAGGTTGCATGTGGTATAAGCATTTGTTTTCTACTTTTAAAAAAAAGATTTAAAATAAATATCAAATAATAAATCATTAATCATGGGACTACTTATTTTTATATCCGTACTATATGGATTTAACCAATTGCACATGGGTTTGGTTGCATGGGTTTGGTCATGATTAGTTTCAACCCACTTAAAATGTATGATTAATTGTGTGGATATATGGAAAGGTTTAAGGCAATAATGATGTTATATGAATATAGGTCAAAGTGCAAGTTAGAACAATGAATGAAGTATTTTTTCTAATGTTCAAAATGGAGAGAGACAAGAAGGTGTTGTGAATGATAATGCTATTTTTTTAACATCATGCATCATGTTTGACACTACATTTAATTTATACATTTAATCAATGTGTTATTAATGTCATAGGACAAATTTGGAAAGTCTAAAAGAGGGGAGCATTATTGAAATTCTCATAACAAATTTGTTTGGGGAGGTCATTCTTTGTATATTTTAGGAAGCACTTGAAACAAAAAGATATTTTTTATATGTTATGAATTAATGGCACACTCTTAACATATTTTAAGTATATTTTAAATATATTTTCAAAATATTCTCAAACTGAATTAATAGCACCATATTTACATTTAAATTAACTATAAATTATAAATTATTTCAATAAATTGCACCTTATATTTTTTTTCATGCCTTTTGTAATAAAATGGAAGTGATCTCCCCAAGCAAATTTGTCAACTTTCCTTTGCATCATTTTATCAATTAAGGACCATACATCAAGGAAATTTGATGCAGATGTGAATATGATAAGCTTTACATGGTAAATGTTTCTTTAAATGGCCACAAGACATTAGGTCCATTTTTTTATTCAAAGAATCACATTGATGTTTTAAATTATTTCATAAAGTCATTTATAATTTTAATCCAATAGTCATAAATTGAGGAAGATTAATCACAATTGTAGTTTAAAAAAATAATTCTTATGTTGTGATGTCAAATCAAACGACCTTTTTTCTTAATCACATTTTCAAAATGTTATAATAATATTATAAAAATTCAAGTCACAAATAACCATTTTTTCATATTTTTTAATGCATTAATCCAAACATTAAAAAAATCACATGTTTAATCATACATTTGTTTGCTTTCATAAAAGGTTGCATGTTGAAATCCATTAACAAACAAATGAAAACCTTATCATGTCTTTTGCAAGCATGAACTTAATTAAAGATTATTATTAATATCTTGTCAATCAAATCTATTATTATGATCCCCAAAATTATTATTTTGGTCCCCAATTCTAATGAATTTCAAATTTATTATTAAACCTTCAACCCATCAAAAACATCAAAAGTGGTAGAATTGAAACAAAAAATTCATGTGAAACCATTGTCATGATGCCATGACTCAATAACAATAATTCATTAAAAAAATTGATTTGTAAGATAAGAATACAATGCACACAACCATTTAATCATAATTATATTGGACCACAAATTTAAGGTGTTTTTGAATTTTAATCAATTATAAATGTTGAATAGTAATTAATGATAAAGCACATTAAAAACCAATAAATAAATAAATAAAGTTAAAGGTGTAGAACATTAATAAAATTAAACCAAAAATCTTTGGTACCAAATTAAATCAAAAGCTTTTTGTCCATCAAACAAGGAAAATTTTAAACTAATCATAGTTAATTAATTTAAGATATAATATTTGAAAATTTGATAAATGAATCCGAAATTCATTGCTAGTTATAAGCCCACCATGTACATATGTGATAATTTTAGTTTTTATTTCTTCATATATATATATGTGAACCAAATGAAGAACTAAGCATATGCTTTAATGTGTTAGCATTGGGTCATGACCCAATTATATTATGTTACAATATCAATCACTTTATTTATTTTTTAAATTTAGAAAAAGTTTCATAAAAAGAAAAGATTTCCAATCACATTTAAATTGCAACTTGCACCAACAAAATATTAAATGATCATATACATTGGACTAGTACCAAACCCACAATTTAAAAAAATTTATGCAACACAAAATTATATTTTTTAATGAAAAATATTTGTGCATATTTTTAAAGGGTGCAACTAGGTATTAAAAATTAGTATATTGCATAAAAGACCTAAGACCTTGTGGCATGTCACTATTGTGATTTAAATATTCATCATTTTTTGTCAATACATTTCTACCACCTAAAAGCATTATATTATAATCCAATGTCAATCCAAATTCAACTATAAGTATAGATGATACTAATAAAAAAATTTCAAAGGTAAAATATTATGAAATGATACCAAGTCAAATGATAATTTATTTGACACCTAAATTACGAGAATTTGTTATCACAATCTTATGTGCAAATGACAAGAAAATTCAATAGGTACATTCCAAGTATGCCACCTAATTCATTATTGTATTAACTTATTTGAAAAACACACTTTTTAAATGCAAAATGAAATCTAGGACATGCATTTGTTCTCATAATAGAGATTTACTTTGTTAAGTGAAAATTTGAATTCAAGACTTCAAGGTCAAAAAGTTCATTTATCATTAAGTTATGCCTTCATTTGTGTAAAGGACTAGTGACAATTTTATTTAAAATTTGAATACGTCCAGGCCTTTAGTGTTAAAAATGTTGCCACATGTTTCATTTTTAAATTAAAAATACCATATGAAAGTGTAACCTAGTGATAAATACTAATGTTGGTCAAATTTCACCTTTTTTTTTTAACCAACTAGTTTTAGCCTAGTTCTTAAATAATTTTGGTTGGTGAGGACTAGCAAAAGTATTTTTTTTCTTATTCAACCATTTTTTAAACATGTGAATTTTCACAAATGAAATAACAATTGGTTTTCACATTTAGTTATCAAATTTTCATTCTTTAAAAAATATTTTTCTCAACACTTCAAGTTGAAAGGTAAAAAGACATTAGAAATTAATGAAAAAAATTACAAAAATGTTTTAAATCCCAAACTTATATTTCACAATTTCTTGTAATTATTTTTTAAAAAATTCATCAATCTTAATTAACTTTATTAAGAGGATTTACAACTAACTTTAAGGTCATTGGGTCAAATTTTCTTGACAAAATCAATTCATAAATGACATATTTCAAGCTATTTTAACTAAAACAAATCCTCCTATTTGTGATCAAACAATTTTCAAAATTCAATGAAAAAGGAATCCAATAGTAGGATCGTGCTTCCTCACAATTGAAAATAACACTTGATGTTTTAAAAATCTAATTGATAATATTTGAAAATCAAAGTTTGCTTGTGTTAATTATCATTTCAAATATCTATATATATAGTTGTAGTCCTAATCAATTCTTTGGTCAACAATGCCATTATTAAATTCAACATAGGAGTGCAAATAACGATAACATTTTGTAAATGTAAATTATAAGGAAGATTTATCATAATATTCAACCATAATATTTCTTAAGAGGATATCAGTATATTAAATGAAGATATTAAACAAAGATTTTTAAACCTAGGGTTCAACATCAAGGAGAACATATTGTGAATTTTTTTTCATATTTTTTTATAAGGAAATAAATAAGTCCAAAACCTCGCAAACCTTAATTTTGTGTTGGAAGTTAAACATGTTAATTCAAAAATAACATTTGCATCTTCTTCTATTAGATTATCAAAAGAAGTTGAATTCTCAATTTCAAATTCATTGATATGACAAAATGTAATGCATCACTTAACAACCAATGACCTCTAAATTGATTTAAAATGCAAACAAATACAAGGAAAAGGTGGTCAACAATAATCTTGTAAATACATCATGTTAAAATAGGTGGCACTTGTGCAATTATTTTCACAATTTACTTTGCTTATTATAATAAAAATTGATGGTTTCTTTGATTATAAAGTTTTTTGAAAAAGGATGGTTTTACTAGCAAATGTATAAAGGAAAAAAAATGTTGGAATATGTTTTTGCAAGAATTTCAAAAAATAAAAATGAATTCATTTTCAATTTTTAAAATTTTCAATATATATTTTTGACTAGGATATTTAGTTTTCTTGGGATAAGACCAAAATTAACACATGTTCTATTCAACTCTTGTTTTATTTTTCTTGATTTTTTGGGTTAAGTGATACACTTTTAAAAATTGCTTTGTATAGCTTGATAGATACATATTTCAAATCTTTGCAAACTTTTTAGTCATTGTAACATATTGACATGTTTTCAAAACTTCTTTCCAAACCTAATACTTTAAAACTTGCAATTAACTTTAATGTTGTAATCATAATATTTAAATCAAACCCTTTATCTTTCACACAAGTAAGAATTTTCTTCATCAAGTTATACTTCTCCAATAATTCAATCAAATTTCTAACCAAATTTATTTAGCAATATGTGTGGTTTCAAAAAATTTAAGGTTTATATGTTTTGGCTAGTAATTAACCATAAAAAAATTGATCGCTAACACAAAAATATCATGTTCACTTTTTGACATTCGTAAGTTAAAGGTTACAATTGTAGTGTTACATTTTGCCAAGGTTAACAAAACACACAATTTTTCAATTTTTCTATTAATTTGGTAGCATTTTTTGTGAATGTTTTCAAAATAATTATTTTTTGAATAAAAATGCATATAAAAAAAATTTGGCAATTAAAAGCCCCAAATCTTTGAAATTTTATTTTTGATTAAGATCATTTTTCTTGAAAAGTTTTTTGCAACAAAAAAATTGGAGATAAAACCTTATCAAATATAATAAGCCTTTTCTTTGCTTATTTTTCTTCACTTTTATTTTCAAAAGATTATTCAATTTTTCTTCAAAATTTTTTGCCATAATATAATATCTATAAACATATTATTTTCAATGCGGTTATTCCATTAATTATATTTTAGAGAATAAATTTTTTTTTTTGCTTTTGTTTTCGGGTTTGAAATTAACATTGGATTATTGTAACAAAAAAAAACACATGATTTTAAAAGATTTCGGATCAAACATCTTTGTTATCATTGATATAATAAAAAGCCTAACACAATGTATATATGAAAAAGTTTAATCCAAATCTTGCACTAGAAACAACTAACAAAAGGAATTTTAAGCTTTACAAACTACAAGCTTTAATGATTTTGAGGGGAAAAAAATAAAGCTCTATGAGTTTTTTTAAAAAAGTAATCAACTACAAGAAGAATAAAACAAGAAAAGGAAAAGAAAATTTACTTCAAAAAGAAGCTCAAGGTTGAACATGGATTAAAGCGTTGAACATTATAATACCTACATAGAGTAAGAAAGAGGAAATAACAAATCAATGTAAATAACAACACGGTGTAAGCAAACACAACCAAGGAATATGGGAAAAGGTGGGTACTTAAAAACAAAACATCACAATGAGGTTCACAATAAGATGACAAAAGCAACAATACGATGCAAACAAGAAGGGTAGAATGAAAAACATCAAAGTTCTTTTTGTTTGTGCTTGAACAACACAATGAGAAAGAGACTTGAAGCAACTTTGTATTATTTGGTGTTGTAAAGTGTGACCAATTCAATCAATCAAAAACAAGGCAAGCTATAAAGGCATATGATGTCATGTAATTTTAACACCATGTGGTGTTTAGGTCAATGTTACAACTTGTACCTTGTCAAGTGCGTTATTGCATCAAAAATCAATGTGAGACTTGTCCAATGGATGACAAACTATGAGTAGCAAGATCAATTTATAGACATTCTAGCTTACAACATGTGTGCAAAGTTGTGAGGAGTATGGGGATTGTCAAACAATCGTCATAGCTTGCAATGTGTATGAAAATCCACAGGGAAACATGTCTTTAAAACCATAGAATATTCTAATGATAATGTGTGATGGGAATTGTGTAATGAAATTTGTATTAAGGAGAAAGTGGACCATAGATTGTTTCTGATGTTCATTCCTAGTTTCATAAAATGTGGTAGCCTTTTAACATGTTAGTGATTATATTTAGTAGTCCAAATAATTGTATGAAATAATACTAATGATTTGGAATATAATGGCATTTGTCGCACATAAGTAGTCTTGCAACATGTGTTCCATTACTTCTTTTCAAACCATTTTTTGCAAATGATATCATGGACATTACTTGGCTAGTCCTTAGGGTTGCACCCTCTTCCAAGCATCATTATAGTGTTGTGTAATGTAAAAACAATGTTTTAAAATTTTGATTGTAGATATTGAGGTTCATTAAGTGGCTAATGTGTGGGTTGTTGAACATTTGAATTGGCCATAGAAATTAATGAAATTTATTAAGTGATGCCATGATTTTTTGGATTTTGGTGGATATGCCTCTTTGATGAAGTTGCTAGTGTATTTAGGATAAAAAGATAAATGTTTGAATGAAGGTTTTGAAGAATGAACAAGATGAAACAACTAAGTAACTTAAGCTAGACATTTCCTATGAAGGTAAGGGAAAAAATGTGTAGTATTTAATGTTTTTGAATTGGAGATTGCTTAAGGATTTTTGAGTTGGAATTTCCTATATTTTATGTAAAAAAAATTGTACCTCAATGGTGAAATACAAACCAAAATTTATTTTTTCCATTTTCGAGGTTGAATTCCATTGTGTGACGATTAGGTGTAATGAAGGTTTAATTATGCAACAAGGTTTGTGAGGTATGTTTGAAAATCTCTTGATAATTCTTTGGTTGTTTCGAGAATTGTAATGGAAATGAACATGATTGCACCGGGTTTGGGTGAATTGGTTGATCAATTTACATTTGTGTTCATAATTGAGTTTGTGACAGTTTATAAGGTCCAAGTTAGGTAATGTATACCATTCAAGACTTGAAGGACAAACTCTTTGATTCACTCTTATATTTTGGTTGCTTTCAATATTAATAATAAATTAAAAAGTGTCAAATATTTTAAAGTATGATAAATTAGACCACCATGTCTCTAGAACTATCAATATCATCCATTTGGTGTGCACATGTGTCATCCATTTAAGTTCATAAAAATATAAAATACTTAAATATCTAATGTAGTAGGTTCATTCACTAATTTTTTTCATTGTGTTTAGAAAACTTGAAATGCGTTAAAAAATGACATATAATCATGAACAGTAATTATCCACACCTTTACATATATAATGAGCCAATTTTTTGTCATGAATTTTTTTTACTACCTTAGAGGTCATGGAATTTTTAATCCATCTTGTCCTTTAATCCCAAATTCTCACATCACTTTGATAAGTGGTAGTAGGTGTGACACTTGTTCTTGTGTTTACATGTTGGTTACAATTTAAATACATATCATTTTCATTAATGCAATTGCCATGTATTTTGTTATATTGGGGGATTCCATAAAATTATTGTCCATTATTGTTTTAAAAATAATCCATGATATTTTGCTGCAAATTTGTCATGTTTTGTTTGCACATGGAACTTTTTGATTTTACAAGTAACACGACCCTACATTATGCACGAATATATGCTTCTTAAAGACATATGAAAAGGATATATACTACAAAATCTACAAGAAACTTTTATACCTGAGTTGACAAATTTATTGCACTGCGATATGTATTAACCAGGTTCATATTTTTCCAAACATATCGGTACTATGTGAAAACCCCATTATAGCAGAATAATCCATCTTAACATAACATAACATTTTAACACAACATAGCACTACCCAACCATGGGAAAAACCCCAAAACCCCGACAGTCTGCATATTCTGTGCTCAGGCTAACTTCCTCATGACAACACCTAAATGTAATGGAAGGGCAGCTAAAACCACAAAGATTATGAAAGACAACAATATACCACAAACCACAAAATGTGAAGGAGTGAGTTGATGGAGTTCTAGAATGTCACAAACACAAACAGGCAGTTTTCTCATTGGCCATCAGATCTACATAGCAATTTTATCATCCAAGATTGCACCATTTGCCCAAATTTCAGATGCAGTAAGAAAACTGTGCTGAGTGTGTGATGCCCTTACACTACTGTAATAGCCATGTTACCACATGGTAATATGCCAGAGGATGCACAATTCCATATGAAATTGGCTATGTAATATAACTGTGTCCCAATAATCCATATCAATGTGTGGAACATTCCATAACATCAAAATTAAATCTTTTCAATGGCAACTATTGTGCTAAAGAGTCTGTGTATATGCAACTATCACAAACTTGCAGGTTTTTAGGAGAACCAGTTGCCATCTTTGTTACTGAAACCAAAGAGAAGTTCTCCTTTACAAAAAGGCTAATGAGCATAAGCTGCTTCACAATATTGTCAGGCATATCTTTGGATCAAAAGAACAAGATGCTCAGCTTTACATTACTGTAGATCCCAGAATTATTGGCTGGGTCCAATGTACATCTATGGAAGCCCTTGTTCATCTCTACCAACATATTATCAGACTAAAGTTCCACATAAGGGGTTCCCAGCACTCACTGTAGTTCTGACAACTAGCAACACTACATGTACTGTGGTGGCGTGCCACCAGAAACCAGCAGACAGAGAGAGACACCAACACTCTGCAGAACTAAATATGTGCTAGACAAATGTCATCTCAACCGATTTCATGTTGAGATAGACATACCCATGCTTTCTTAGCGAGTCAAAGCACCACCTGCATCACGGTATTGCTTTCGCATCACCTTCTTGTACTCTGCAATGATGAATTCACACATGTGGGTAAGGGTGTTGCTTATTGTTTCCCTGCACATCTAGAAACTAGAAAAAGAAAAAGAAGCTATATTGTGTCAAAAGTGCCTACCTTCTTGATCACTCCAAAGGGCAGCTGCATAGCTGTTCAGGGGACTATCATTATTGGGTTCTGCCAACATCACCAGATCCCATAACAACAGAAACACAGGAGTACATCAGCAATCACAACATGCATATCCAGTTCTCTTTATGCAGAGTTATGTCTGTTTGTACTTACATAGAGTTTTTTTGGTCAACACATCTTAGAGTCATTGCAAAGGAAAAACCGAAGTCTGTCTGCTTTGTAACTGGGTGCTAAGCCAAAGACACTTGATCTATACATAAGAAGATCTACATTTAGGAAGGATTGTGTTACTCACCACCTAATAGACTTTGGATGGAGAGCAAGATCGTTCGAACATCATATGCAGATGACCATTTATCCTGACAAAAAGGAGCATATTCTGTCAACCAAATCTGTGCATATGTTGGCAAAGCAGTGGAGCATCAACTGAGCAAGCACCAGAGCATCAACTGGAAACTTGGAAAAACAAGATGGGGTGAAAAGTCTACCTGCAATATATCTAGGCAAATGTTGCCATATTGATCCACATTGGGATGGAAGCAGAGTGTGTCAAATTTGACAGTGGGTGGCTTGAAGGGATAGTCAGTAGGGAACTTTAGAGTCAGCTTGTATGACAGCCCCTCATACACAGTGGTAGTGCTACCCTTGATGGTACCAATCCAAGCAAATATGTTGTCGCCCTCTGGAAATGCAGAAATGCCCGGATCTCCACATGTCTGGAACGAATCACACAATCCACAACATCAACAGAAGAATCAGACCCATAACAGACATTTAATCACTTGTTAGTCACAGAGAAAACCTAACTCTAGATTATGAGTCCTGCAATGCCCATCCCATGGTGGTGGCATCATCTGCAACACATCAATGCTCATGGGTTGAGGTACATACCATGAGAGACATCAACTCAGATTGCAACCTGCACATAAAATCACAACGTCGACAACATCGGGTATTAGTTTGCAGTCTGATTCAGCAACATACAACACCAACCCAATGCGGTTCTCATCAACAAGGGCACAGAGGTACCCAAAAGAGATACTGTCTAACATCTGGGGAGCATGCAGAAAAGAGAAAAAAGGGAGTGAGAGAGATTCACCGACCTGCGAGAGACTGAGTGGCTATCAACCGGTTGTGAAGCAGGTCTCTGCTGTTTCCCGCTTGCCGGCTGCACAATACTTGCATTAGTCGTCTGCACATCTTGGGGCACGTTAGGGTTCATCGTCGCTTTCTTGTTATTTACTTCACCTTCGTCCCCAAGCTTCGGCTGTTTGAAAAATTGCGGTTCACTCAAACAGCGCGCAACAAAAACACGGAGCAGACAATCCGATCTCAAAACAGACACAGCATATCCCACACACGGAAGCAAAAGAACAAGGGCCCTTAATATCTATCAAAACATCAAACAAGAATCTCGATCCAATCCCCGAAAAGAACTCCAACCAAAACAAAACAAAAACAAAAACAAAAACAACACTCCCAAACCTACAGTAAGCTGTTCCTGTATTCTCACCTACTGGGAAGCCAAATATGCCAAACCCACAAACAACAACAACAACAACAACACAGGAGACTGCTCACTCACATAGGCTTGAGAAATTATGCGTTGGAAAAACCAGACCTTACAACAACAGACTACATACAATGGAGGGGGACTTGACTTGACAGAGTATTTGAAAATAGAGCGAGCTTCCGTATGCATGGGATGGGGATAGGGGTATTGAGAGAGAGAGAGAGAGAGAAAGAGAGAGGAGAGTGCGAGATGATGTTGGTGCAAGTGCGAGTCTGCCGCTGCAACGGGAGGCGTCTGGACTACGATCCGAATAAAAAATGACCGTTTGGGCACAACGGCTCCTTCCTTCCTTCCTTTCTTTCTTTCCTTCATTCCCTCCAAAGCGGCAACCAAACGGTGCCTGCTCAGGCCCTGTCAGTAGCTAGGTAGGTAGTTAAGTAGGCCAGTAGGTCAGTAGGTTAGGTAGGTAGGTTCGGTAGGTGGTAAGGTATGAAAGTGGATAGGTTACAAGGTACGTATGTAGATAGGAAAGGTAAATCAGGTATGTAGGTAATTAGTTAGTTATGTATGTAAATTACTAGTGGCTAGAGCACTAGTAGGTACCTAGGGAGGGAGGGAGGTATATTAGGAGGGCGGTAGGTAGGTAGGTAGGTAGGTAAGTTAGTTAGTAGTAGGTAGATTTGAAGGTAGGTAGGTAGAGAAATAAGTAAGTATGTAAGTAGGTAGGTTAGAAGGCAGGTATGTAGAGAGGTAAGGTACATTAGGTTTGTAGGTAGGTAGGTAGGTAGGTATGTATGTAAGTTAGTAGTAGGTATGTAGGGAGGGAGGTAGATTAGGAGGAAGGTAGTTGTTTGTCAGTAGGTGCTTCACTTTCTGGTTAGGTAGGTACCAGCGTCTGTCGGTTATTGAGTTTTGACCCGGTTATCAGACCGGTTATTAATAACTTAATTAGCCAGTTATTGATTTTTTGATAATCACTTGATATTTCAAATTTGAAAATCTACTAACTTACCGGATGACATGATTATTGTCTATGTAGATTTTCAATCTTTAAGCACTAATGCGAAAAAATAAAGATTGAAAAATAGAAAAATAATAACTGTTTAAAAAAAATTTAAAACATTATAACCGATGTTGAACCAACAGGTTAACCGACGGTTCTCAATCCAGTTTTTGATAACCTACTGGGCACTCAATATATTTATTCGATATTAATATTGATAACCTGCGTGGCAATGTTTTTAAACACGGAGTGGGGAGTTATTAAGTAACCGGTCCGCACTGGTGGGTACTTCCTGGCCAGAAACTTTCTTTTCGCTAACGGTAATTGTTACCCTAGAGGTGGGTTCACACCAGCGTTGAGCGGTTCTCTCTTTTTTCAGACAATGAACTGGCAGCGTAAGGGACGGGTATATAGGAACCTGACCGGCGGTTCTCGAAACTCAAAAGAATGATTTTAAAAACTAACTGGTCAAAGAACCTCACATAAATCAAAGAACCACAGAGATCAGTTTATACACTAAGAAATAGTTCATTGGTACTCAATAAGTTGGGCTTTCCCTGTGGGTTTACATTAGGGCTTCTTTGAGCTTTACCTTTGGGTTTACATTAGGGTAGGTTTTCTTTTAAAATTTTTTTTTTAAAATTATATTTTAAAATTTAAAATTTAAGAAATTAATTTTATTATTTAAATTTTTAATAAAAAATTTACATTAGTGTAGTTTGAGGTCACAACCCAAGTGTAAAGCACGGGTCCATTTTTTCCTTTGTATTTTTTGATCCCTCACCTACCCTAAGAAAACCTCTTTCATGCACAGTCTGAAGGAGAAACTTCCAACAGGTGGAAGTAACTCTCCAGGCTCTCATTTTAAAAATAATAATTAATAAACATTTTCAAAAAAAATTGGCTGTGCTTTATGTTGGGGAAGGGTCTAGGTTTAGAGGAACAGTCCATGGCAACCAAAAAATCAAATGCAGTAGAGTTAGGACGCGTAAAATCTCGCGATTAGTGGGCGAGAAACAGTCAGTTTGAGCATAATAAGGCGTCAAACGCGTAATTGGGAATGAAAATTTTACAAAGTGAAATAACTGGGAACCAAACTAGTTTTTTCACCAATTTTGGTGGTAAACTGAGTTTCCTGTTGTCTTTCTTTTTCCTGGGCGCCCTGCTCCCCCCCCCCCTGCCCCCCACTGCTGCTACATATATTTTCACTGCTCCTACCTGTGCAACTCGTATAATTACCATCGAACCTTGTGCATTAAATCCTGACTTTGAGTCTTTCATACTGAGATCGAATAAATTTACCTTACTTTGCGGATACCACTGAAAGAGGGAATAATGGGTGAAAGCAGGCCCAAAGACAGGGTGACTTTAAGGATAACTCTACTAGTTATTTAGATGCTTTCTTTTTTCTTTTTTTAAAGGTAAAGTTAGATGGATCCTGGAACAATGAATAATTCATACTAGTGTGGCCTGTGCTGTTGGCCCAAGTGTAGAACCCATTACAAAATAAGGAACTCAGCATGTGAACATTGTTTTGCAATGTATGTTTGATTTTTTGAACAGCTGAATATGAAAGGAAATCATGCTCGAATTGAATGGTAAGCCTTCAAGTGTTATCACTTACCATATTCTCAACTGATTTTTCCTTCCAAAACCTGGTTTTTAAGAATTTATTTGAATTTTCAGTGGCAGAAATTACTTTTAAATCAATATCTCCCGCATCCTGAATCCAAATTTTACCAAACAAATTCCATAAAACCTGGCTGATCAAGATCTTTCTGACAACATCAAAGGCACATTCCAATTCCTCTGAAATTTTCAGCTATGATTTAATTTAATTTAATTTATAGTGAAGAAATCATTCAATATTCAAGAACTTTTGCACTGCAAGTCCATGTCCAAACGTCATGGAACCAAGCCCATGCACCCCTCCTTGTCGAGAGCTTTCCAAAGACACCAAGAACACAATCTGAAAGCATCCCAGTTCGGTAATTCATATATCTGCTTGAAACAAATGCGTATCTATATTATTGTCCAATGTATTGGCACTTCTAATATATAGGCATGAAAGGATATCAAAGCACAGGAGAGGGGCTTCTTGAGAACATTATAGGAGTTGTTGAGGTACCTGTCCTGAAGCGGGTAGGGTAAGTGGAGGGTATGAAATTTTTTGGGAGGTTTGAAGTGTTTAGGGGACCTTTCCAATTTATGTTTAAATTAAATTTAAGCACCTGGTAAATTATGTTGTCATCCTGGCTGGGACCTTACAAAACATGTACTGTGTCCTCAATATACAGCAAGCAAAGTGAGTGTGCCGGAACTATTAGTCTAGTTGTAAGCTCCATATACCCTTAGGGTATATCCATTGGCAACATATTATGGGACATACAGATGAAATTCATGACATAATGAAACTAATTGTGTGGATGAGATATGCATGACCCTTTATGATGTGAAGTGAAATTGATCATGTAGATGGAAGTAGACCACAGGGATGCATCAAATATCGTTCAATTTCATTCAAATGGTTGAAAGTCGACAATATTATTGATGCAAATGCCAAAGGATGAACTTGAAGCACATGGATGAGACTTGACAATTTGGAATCGACGGCATACATGACATTAATAATGACATGGAGAAAATATGTTCATCTGAATGACACAAATTTGGGATATGCTGCTTTGTGTGCTCTATGCATGGTATTCTTTAGTAAAAGGTGAAAGAATAGTTGGCATTTTGCTGAATACGCTCTGAATGACACAAATGAAGCAGACCATATGGATGAAATTTGATGACATGGTGTTGATGGATGAAATCTTAGCAATGTGAATAAGGGTAATTTTCATCAATAAATTTTGTTTCATTTCGCAATACTTTATTTGTAATGGACAACTATATTAAAGTGGTCAACTTCATGCATGTCATAAAGTTTCATCCATGTGTTAGTTTTCATCATCCACGTCCTCATTTTCATCCATGGGTTCACTTAAAATCAATTGCAATTTCATAAAGTCCACAGTTATCTCGCACAAATATGGAGGTGTGATGTGTTAACAGGCAATTTCCCATTTTGATGTTTCACATTTGTAATACAAAAATTTCCATGGGATAATAGAGTTATTTGTAATAAATTCACCCTATCTTTAGGCCTCCTTTCACCCCCTGTCCCCTCTTTGAGTGGCATCTGCAAAGTAATGAAGTTTTATTAAATCTCACAAGGTTCAAGAGTATTTATAGTGGTTGTACAGGTAGACCATAGGAGCAGTGAACATACATGTAGCAGCAATAGAGGCGCTCAGGAAAAAGGAACGACAGGATGAAACTCAGTCTACCACCAAAAAAAAGGAACGACAGGATGAAACTCAGTCTACCACCAAAATTGGTGGAAAAAGTAGTCTGAGTCCCAATTATTTCATTTTGTAAAGTTTTCATTCCCAGTTAAGCATTTGATGCACCATTATGCCGAAACTGTCCGTTTTGACCCCCTAATCACCGGACTTTTCAAATAATTCTACCGTGTACGTTGAAGTGCAAACATTCCCAAAAGAAGGGGCCTTGGATTCGGTGGTTAGCAAGTCAAGCCCACACTTTACAAGCGTACACAACCCATGGGCTTTAACCATCATCATAAAGCACAAGGATATCATGAACCTATACATATGTAGATTATAAGGTGTAGGAGGTGAGGGGTCTTACCCCTACTCCTTAGAGAGGGAGGGATCTTACCATAAGTAGCCGTAAGATCCATCCCACTCTTAAGCAGTAGGCATGGGATCCCTCTTCATTTCTAACAAGCCTGTTCATGGATATAAGGTACCCCACACCAAATGCCATGTAGGAAATTTCTCCATGTCCCTTACACAAACAAGAAATAAATACTGTGTAAGAAGCTATTGCTGCTTCAGTTCAATAACATCATCACATAAGACACAACCATCAGGAATGTCAGAAAAATTAAAAACCTTCAAGAAGATCATGATAACTAAAACTCCATTCTTAACTGACCAAGGGCCTCCCTGATTTCCAGTAGTCTAGCTGCTGCAGCAGCAGCCCTCTTTCTTGTCCACTGTTGTTGGTCGAACCCTAGCATGCTTGTGTAGTAGCATGGACATTCTGGAGATCAATTTATAAACCCTATTTCCAGATTACTCTGAAAGATTTTGTGTGCTGTATGTATCTAACTAGATATTCAGAGGCTCAGATTCAGAATCTACTCCCTTCTCCACAACCCAGGTCTCCACTGATCCTGTAAACAAGTTCAATTGGTAGTTAGACATGTGCCTTTTTGGTACTCCAGGTAAATTGTCTCCATCTGAATGATTCAATCAGATGGAGAAATTCAGTACAGACAGTACCCTACATTCAACCTACATCTGGATTCTTGTCACAAACCTTGCATTCCATAACTGATCTTCAGTTTTCCAGGTTAGATCTAGTTCTTGAAATATCATATTGCTTCCCAGACTAGATTCAGGTACATCAGAACTGTAGTTCTGAAAATGCAGAGCCTAAACAAATGATTTCCAACTTAAACACAAAATGCAGAACCAAGCATAAAGAAGATGTGGTAGACAATGAGATGATACAGGTTACCGATTCCAGGGTGCCTTAACACTTACTGTTTCTGTGGATCTCTGCCACCAACATAAGCCGTCGCTGAAGAAATGCAGCAAGTAGTAAAAATACTGCGCACATCCCAAACATACCTGTGATAGGGAATGCACTCACCTGCAACGCACAATTAAAAATCAAAAGACAAGCCAATACAAGGCACTGAAACTGTTTTACTTCCCAAACTAGCTGTACAACTACTGGATTCCTAAGGCCATGCAACTAAGAGTAATCAGCATGACAAATCTTCACTGAGATATATTGCATTCTTACTGTGTTATTTTTACACTCCCTCTGTCACAGACCAATTTGGGAAATCTCTGCTTCACTTGTCCTCTTGATAAACAAATGAAGAACTGACAATCTGAAGTGTAGGCACACTCAAGAGCACATGGCACACTTCTTGATGACCACCTAACAAGTTTGCTCAACTGATCAGTTATCCTGTTCCCTGGCATTGTAAAAGAACTTGGAGATGGTGCCTAGCATTTACAAAGAACTGTATCAAAGAGTTCATTTGGCAGCCAGCAAGCTTTAAGGTTTGTTTTCACTCACATTATACAAGACAATGCAGACAAAAATGTTGAGCGGAATACGGAAGAAGTTCATGATGGTGCTCCTGGATTCTTCAGGAATGTACTGTGACCGCATCTTCATGATGGATGGCCAGAATAAGCCAACACAGGCCTCAAAGAGGCAAAAACCAAGTAAGTTGAAGCGGCCACCAGGTGAAATACTTCCGCCCTGGGCAACTACTGGCTCCACAAAGAACTGCCACACCAATGTCCAAAAAATGCCATCTAAAGATTAAATATAGTCAAATGTCAGGGCAGCATTTTCAGGAGCAGAAGAGTGGGAATCAATTCTGATTGAGATAAAGCCAGGGTAGTAACACATGAAACAGACTGCCAGTGGAGGTACCACTTCTAGTTTGCATCATGCAGTATCCAGGTCCATTATATATCTTCCAAACCTAATAGCACGTTACAAGTGATAGTCACATTCATTGTTGACCATAGTGGTAACCATTGTGACTCACTTATGCCTGACTACTGTTTCTGCAAAACCACACAGAGGAATCACAAAAGTTCCCAAAAACTCAAGAATGCAACTGTAGAACTTGAGCAGTAATAAGTTTCTTGATGGTTCTGAAAATGAAGGATTCTGAAGACGAAGAGACCAGGTCATATAGAGACAGTCAAGCTGAAAGGGAATTCTGGAACACTTACACTAATCAGTACTGGAAGACACAGAGAACCGGCTGCAACAACAAAAACAAACTGCATGTAGCTTTCCACCTTCAAATCTGTACGTGCCAGAAGACGTGATGCCAGAGAGCTGCCCAACATTGAGGCTAGCATAAAGGTAGCAAAGATGAACCCATGAGGAATGATCTGTTTATTTGGACTCAGTGCAGGTGTCCAAAGGAATACAAATGTGTACATTGAGCCCTCAAAAAGAGACTGGATTGCACCAAGAAGAGCAATTTTCTCATCTGCACACCAACCAAGCAGCCAGGGAACATTTAATCAAGGAGGTTTCAATACCAGCCAGTGGAAAAAAGTTCTATCCCAGGGAGAACAATATTTAGAACAATTTTGTCACATTTTGTTTTTCCTTCAACTGGACAGTTATCTGAAAGTATTTCATCATCTTTTAAAGGCCAAAGAGAGAACTTTTATCACCCTGCAACCAATGAAATAAACTTCAAGGAGATCATACCATCTCTTTAGCATTCCCCATCCACAGACTAACCTCACACTGAAAGGAACCAAAAGGCAGTTAAGTAGGCAACATCCAATAACAGCAAATCAAAAGTGGGTGGAGTTAGAAAGCAAAGCATCCTTACCAGAGGTAATAGCAGAAGCAGCTTGTTGAAATTGGGAAACAATAGTCTTGCCCTCTGAGGGATCCCCATAGTTTTCTGGCCATGTGTAGATAATGATCCCCATGCCTATTGCTAAAACACATGATGCTGCATCAAAAGGTGCAACAGGACCAAGGCTGAAACTGCCCACCAGTGTATTGGCTACAAGCCCCGCCAAAATGGCAACCAGCCCATTCCCCAAGAAAATGGCCTTTGAAAATGTCAAAGATAACCACTGGGCTTCAAATCCTCTCTGTCAGCACACAGAGAAGAGATTGATAGTGAGAGTTTCTCTTACAACACATAAATACACAAGAAAGGAGTGCACAAGCTTGTACTGGTAACAACATAGTTATGAGACTGCAGAGAAACTCCAGAATATTGCTCAAGGGTAACTGTTGTGTCAATTACAGCAAAACCAAAACTAACATGAATGAATGACTGCAGTTGTGACCTTATGCGTGTCACAAAATATTAGATCTTGACCTTCATCATGGATAGCAGTGACTAGCTGCCATGACTCCCAATTGACTTCATTGGCTCCCAGTGATGGGTGTAGATAAGTGTATAATGATCCTCGAGAATTCAGACAACTTAAAAAACTCCCAAGTTTCTGTTTCATTTCTGGAAGCAAGGCGAAGACTCATTCATCATGTTGCCTGACATCAAGAGACAAAGCTAATAGAAAAAAGTCAAAAAAACCCTAATTTGAGCTGCAACAAGCTTCAAACTTCATTATAGCTTCCCCGTCTATAAGCAAGCATCAAAGCCAATGCACAGACAGTATCACATGAAGGGCAGTGGTTGGGGCCTCCTGCACCCCGAACATATCCTTCAAGCACATCACTGGTAACAACAATGACTTCCTGATAACAACAATGTTGGTGAAGACCTGGGATTGAAAAACCTCTGAGAAAATTGAAGAATAGATCTATAGAGCAATGGAGCAACCACTGAATTTTCTGCTGCTCCTCAATCCTGGCATATAATGTAAACTGTACCTTGAAGTGCTCTGCAACAAGCCAAGACTCAAAAGCTGAGAAAAGGAGAGATGTTGCAATGCCTCCCAAAATGCGTCCAAGCATAAGTACTCTGTACTGTGGAGAGTGTTTGGTAATACAGCTCAAGATGTATGTAATGCAGTATGTCACACTTGCTCTCTTCCGCCCACTGCAGGAAGGTATTGTCAACAATATCAATCAGATGCTTCAAGACCACTGGTCATCAAGGATATGAACTTTCCTGACTTGAAATCAAAGACCTGCTATGGTACCATGCAAACATCCCAAAACCACCCCAGCGACTTTTGTGCAGATACGTGAGAATTCACATGAATTTGCACAAGTGGCACACCCTGCTCAAGGGAGTGGACCTTGGCAGATGTACAGCCATAGTATAAGTTATGTCAGAACAAATTTTACTTCCTAAACCATTAAGGACTTTGACAATGGTGAACTCCATAGTACACACAATGGTAAATAGAGATTGGACAGGAGAGTGTGGGACTCACTATCTGTCCCCAAGGGAGCCCACAATAGTGCCAAAGAGCATTGATGATCCAAATCCAGCAATAAAGAGTCTGCCAATATCACCTTGGCTGTAATTGTAATGCTGGTAGAGTGCATACACATACGGTCCCTGCAACCAGTCTCCCGCTGCACATCCAAACACCACATACAGAGACATATGCACATTAGGAGAAACTCCTTGATTTCAGGAACTGTCACAACTGTAGTATCCCATGTATAAAGATGACATGAAAGATCCAGCAGTTGGCTTATACCACTTCAAGATGATGCTGCACGCTTTCTGTAGTTTCATCACAGATCTATCCTGGACAGATCAGTGCAGCAACACAGGTCAAATAGGTTATTCTGCTGAAACTCGCATTTGGGAGCATATTCCCCCTCCTCCACAGCGCAAGGCACTTGCATGCCTACAGTGACTGCACCGTGGACATGACTGTAAAGCGACTACAACATCGTGCTGCAGTGGGAGATGCACATTCTCAGCTGTACAATGCAGATAGGGCATGGAGAAGTCAAGTTTGCCATCAGCGGCAACTCTCAAAATCTCCACAAGTGTTCAAAATCTGAAAAATACAATCCCCTACTCCATGCTTGTAGGAAATGTTTCTGTCATGGTGGCTGAGTGCAGGGTGCAAGCATGAACATTCAGCTAGTAAGCTGCAAACGTGATGGAAATTCTTCTAAATTATTGAACCAACCAACCAACGGATCTTTCAGATTATTTCTCCAGTCAACCTCGTAACCGAAAAAGATCCTCCCGCAAGAAGGAGGCTTAAAGGCTTGTCACAACACAGACACCAAGACTTTAACTGTGAAACAGAACCAAAGAAGAAGTTCATCGGAGCCAAAAAAACTGCGGCATTGACCTCCTATGTTCGTCCAGACGCGAATCACGTTTCTTTGGATGCGAATCGTACGTAACACATGAGAGAGGGAGAGATGACACGTAAGGAGTACATGTAAACCACGGGGAAAAAATGAGATTCAAGCGCAAAGATAAAAGAGAAAATGAAGCATGGCGAGCACATTACCCATCATGAGCGAATACACGACGAGATAATTGTTTTTGAAGGCATTGAAAGCCGCGGAAGTGCTAATGCGGTCCTTGCTTGACTTGCTGAACTCCAAGGCCACCAATACCGCCACCAGCACTCCAAACACAACGTAGTAATAAGCCTCCATGACGGATGGAAAACCAACCCTGGCAGAAAGAAACCTCAGCGCCGCCCCACTTCCCCCTGCTTGTTCCTCTTAGTCTCAAAAACCAGAAATGAAAAAAAAAAAAAAAAAAAAGAAAAAGGCACAACAAAAAAACAAAAAAAAAAAAAAAAAACGCAGCACAACACAAAACCAAAAAACACCCCCCGCCCCCCCACAACAGCGAAAAAAAAAAACACCCCCCCGGCA